>Ga0307488_10003531_pt1 | contig 13069 bp, 8 predicted proteins | sample SB02metaG_FD_202248 | JGI IMG/M metagenome (GOLD analysis project Ga0307488, IMG submission 202248) | Sea-ice brine microbial communities from Beaufort Sea near Barrow, Alaska, United States - SB 0.2 | ecosystem: Environmental > Aquatic > Marine > Coastal | place: USA: Alaska | collected 2017-05-06
TTATTCCAGATCTAGTAAGAATGTTAGATAATGTATTAACATTCTTTATCGAAAGTGCTCCAGAGCAGCTTTCAAAAGCTACGTATAGTGCTATGCAGGAAAGAAGTATAGGTCTTGGGGCCATGGGGTTTCATGCGTATTTACAGCGTCAGAATATTCCTTTTGAGAGTCCGATGGCAAAGGGCAAGAACATGATTATGTTTAAGAGAATTAAGGAGGAAGCAGTACGTGAAACTCAACAGCTTGCTATCGAGCGAGGAGAGTGTCCTGATGGACGAGGCTATGGAGTGCGTAATGCACATCTTATGGCCGTTGCTCCTAACGCCTCTAGTAGTATTATTTGTGGCAACACATCTCCTTCTATTGAGCCTTATCGTGCTAACGCTTTTACTCAAAAGACTAAAAGTGGTAGTAGCTTACTTAAAAACGAATATCTTGAAAATGTTCTTCAAGATATCGGGCAAGATACGGACGAAGTTTGGAAGAGTATAATTACAAATAGTGGATCAGTACAACATCTAGAGTTTCTAGATGATTGGACAAAAGATGTATTTAAGACGGCAGTTGAGATAGACCAAAGATGGGTTATAGACTTAGCTGCAGATAGACAAGAGTTTATTTGTCAAAGTCAATCTTTAAATGTATTTTTTCCAGCTAACGTGTCAAAACAAGAGCTTCATGCCGTTCATATGATGGCATGGAAGAAAAAAGTAAAAACACTTTATTACTTACGAAGTGAAGCGTATAAAAGAGCCGAAAATGTATCTGACGAAGCACTTCGAAAGTATATTTTTGATAGTTTAGATGAGGAAGGTTGCTTGGCCTGTGAAGGGTAAGTACTGGATAATTTGGAAATATACAATAGGTAGTTTCTCAGATGAAAAAACAGCAGAGTACGATAATATAGTAGCAGTATTAAGAAGTGCTATTGTAGGTATAAATTTTATGACCTGTTTTTTCATCATGGCAAACGTAGTACACAATTGGTAGGAGAGAGAAGTGAGTTTACTAGAAGAAAGAGCATATTATAAGCCTTTTAATTATCCATGGGCTTTTGAGCATTATAAGACTCAACAACACATGCATTGGCTTCCTGACGAAGTTAATTTAGCAGATGATTTAAAAGATTATAGAGAAAAACTAGCTCCAGAGAGCAGGCGATTAATTAATCAAATTTTTAGATTTTTTACTCAGGCAGACGTAGATGTTTGTTGTGGATATGCAACGCATTATTTACCAACATTTAAACAGCCTGAAGTACGCATGATGCTAAGTGCGTTTGCTGCTATGGAAGCAGTGCATCAAGAAGCCTATTCTCTACTATTAGAGACTTTAGGCTTTGGAGACGATGAGTACCAAAAGTTTTTTGAGCATAAAGAAATGCTTGATAAGCACGAGTACTTAAATAATTTCGGAATGGATACTAATGTCAATATAGCTAAGACTATGGCTATTTACTCTGGATTTACGGAAGGAGTTCAACTATTTAGTAGTTTTGCTATATTATTGAACTTTCCTCGTCATAACCTAATGAAAGGTATGGGACAAATTGTTACATGGTCAATTCGAGATGAAACTCTTCATGTTGAAGGCATGTCTCAACTTTTCCGTACTTTTATTCAAGAAAACCCAGAGTTATGGAATGATGATCTAAAATATGAAATCTACTGTGCAGCAGAACGGACAGTAGAACTAGAAGATGCATTTATTGATCTATGCTTCGAAGGTGCTATAGTTCCAGGACTTACACCTCAAGAAGTAAAGGACTATATTCGCTATATTGCAGATCGTAGGCTATTAGGTCTAGGTATGAAAAAAATCTTTTCAAGTGAGAACAACCCGCTTCCTTGGTTAGATTACATGCTGAACGGAGTAGAGCACGCTAATTTTTTCGAAAATAGAGCAACTGAGTACTCTAGAGCAAGCACCACGGGTAATTGGCAAGACATTTTTAAATAAGGAAACAAAAAATGACAGAAGAAGTAAAAGATCCAAATTCAATAGAAGCAATTAATATTGATGGTACTCCGCATTCATTAGATAGTTTAAGTGAAAAAGCTAAGTACTTTGTAAATCAATTGCAAGATGTAGGTATGAAGATGGCAAAGCTTAGGTTTGAGCTTGCTCAAGCAGAAGTTGCTAATAATGGATTCATGCAGCTACTCCGAGACGAGATTGCTAATCCTGAAGAAGTACCGGACAATCCTGAACAAGTTCCAGTTGAAGTTGTAAAGCAGTAAAAAACTAGGGGGGCTATAGCCCCTCTTTTTTTTAAAGGTAAGTGCCGTTCCTATATCTACCAATAGCTGTCTGACTTCCAGTAGTACCATCAACACCCATGTTAAAACCACCCGCCGCATCTTCAGTTTCTGCTATTATAATATTATCAAATAGCGAGAGTTGTGACATAGTACCAAACCCATATTGCTGGGGCCCTGAAAATTTTGCTGCAACACCAACACCCGGTAAAGTGTACACAAGCTCATCTTTAAGCGTAGTACTTCCAGCATCGGTTGATTTACAGCGTATAGTATCGCCCTCTCTAATAACTTGAATCACAGTACCAGCTAAAGGTGAGAAAGTACTCCAGTCGGCATTACTGTTTTGTAAAACTATTTTATTAGGATCTACAGATGTTTTCAAAGTTGCTTTATCAGTCTGTCCATAATTATATATTATAGACCATGCATGCCCGGGTTGAAATTGGGTAGCAAAGCCAGTCATAAGATTTTGTGTTCTTACTGCACTAATAGTATATTCCCTACCTACAGTTCCATAAGTCCCTGCAGTATCTTTTAAATAAGCAACTACTATTGAGAGTACATCGTTATCAGCCCCGGCAATTGCTTCTGCTTGCATAAAAAAATAGTCTTGAGCTACCGAAGAAGGGGCTACAAAACCTATATAAGTAGTACTATTAAGTACACACTCTATCCCTATATTATCAGAGTCTTTTACCCAATTAACATTACTTATTTCTGATGAACTCGCAGGGAAGTTCGTACTACCACTATGAGAAAATCTTTGCCAGTTATCAAAAATATCAGTAGTAGCTGCTGCCGTTAAAGCGCCTCCTGCATAGAAATAATCGGGGCTTGATAAAACATTTCTTATATCAGGATCGTTCAAACTAACCGTCGTGCCAAGCGGGTCCGTGCCCGCTATTAACTGTAAATTACGTAAGGATAAATTAGTTTTTGGTAATATTGCCATTTTCTAATTCCTCTACTCTTGCTTTTAGTTCTTTTATTGCTTCAATTAATAAAGGTATTAGTGCTTCATATCGCACCCCCAGAGTTCCGTCTTTTCTAGTAGCTACAGCTTCTGGTATCACTGCTTGCACCTCTTGAGCAATTACACCTACATCTTTTTTACGTACAAAGTATCCATCTTCCCCGCCCTTAGATTCTATTACGGAGTCTATCCAATTAAAATCAACTCCTCTTAATGTATTTACTTTATCTAAAGAATTTTGAATGGGTGTTATATCTGTCTTTAAAGTTTGATCAGACGTATAGTACGCTATAACATTGCCCTGGCTTTTAATGTCTCCCACAGCTTCTAGGTCGCCTTCATGACTAACTTTTAACTTCCAATTGAGAAAACTAGGTGTAACCGCTCCATCGTGTATAAAGAAGTTTGCTGGATTTCCCGCAGTGGCCGCACTACCATTATTTAAAACATTATATATATCTAACTCAGAATTAAGAGTGATAGTAGGCCTATTAGGTACTGTGGTGTCATCATTCATAGAGAACGTACAATTTGTATCTTCTAATGCATTTCCATTTAGGTCAAGAGTTCCTCCAAGTTGAGGAGTAGTATCCTGTAATAAAGATGTAAATGTTTCAGACGTTAAATAACTACTTAAGTCAGCAGGAGTAAAAGTAAATACACCATTACTAGTACTGTACGATAAACTACCTGACCCATTAGCAGCATTTGTGGTTATACTAAGGTCAGTTAACTCTATGCCTCCTCCTGCACTACTTAAGTCAGCAGGAGTAAAAGTAAATACGCCCGTACTATTATTGTACGCTAAGGAGCCTCCGCTTGAAGCTACTGCAGGAGCGCCAATGCTGATACTATCCAGTGCCAGTATAGATGTATCTCCAGCTAAAGCTGTTGTACTCGTAGTTCCTAGTTGTAATAAAGCAGTATCTCCAGCCAAAGCTGTTGTACTCGTAGTTCCTAGTTGTAAAGTAGAAAATACAGTATCTCCAGCCAAAGCTGTTGTACTCGTAGTTCCTAGTTGTAATAAAGCAGTATCTCCAGCCAAAGCTGTTGTACTCGTAGTTCCTAGTTGTAAAGTAGGCGTAAGATCACTTATCTGACTTTCAGTAATTGATAACGCTGATTGATGTTGAGTAACACTGGTTTCAGTGATATTACCATCCGGAACATTCGCCCATATAACTGCTGATGTTAAATCGTTTATTTCGGTAGAACTAGCAGCGGGAGTAAAAGTAAATATACCAGTACTATTACTGTACGCCAAGGTGCCTGACCCAGCAGCCGCTGCAGTAGTAACACTTATATCGTCAAGTCTTATAAAACTACTTGCATCATGAGTTTTTGTTACATTATACGTTTTTGTACGATTTTTTGTTGAATTTGAAGGATCATTTCCGTCTACAACTTCCACATCAAATTGTAGGGTAGAAGCATCATAAGCAGGATCTGTTAAAGTAAAACTACGGGTTACTGTTACTCCCCCCGCAGTACCGACAGTATCTTCCGCTTCGTCTAGATATTGAAAAGCGTCCCCAGTAACTTTAACAATAGGATTGTCATACCCAGAAGTATCAATTTCTAAAGAGAAACCGCTACTAATTGCAGTGCCTGCAGTATTATATTCTATAACAGGAGAGCCTACTTTTTGTACCTCTACTTGGTACTGTTTACTTCCTACAGGATCGGTTGTTAAAAAATTAACAGTACTAAAAGAATTAGTTAATGATGATTTTCTAACGCTTGCAATAACTGTGTCTTCTTCAAGAAGAAAATTCAAAGAAGACTTATATATCGTCCTATCCGTAAAGCTAATATCACTTGTAGCATCAATAACAGCAAAAGTATCAGTTACTACTGCAATTACTGTCCCTATTACGTAAGATCCATCTGTATTACTAACTCTAATCTTGTTACGCACAGCTAGATCTGTAAGAAAAGTAGTATTAGTTCCTCTAATAATTGAAGATCGTGAAGCTATACTAACTGTACCCGTGAGAGCTCCGACAAAGTTATCTTCTGGAACACCCGCAGTAGCTATTACGTCATACCAATATGAGCTTCCTAAAGAGTTATAGTATCCTATTAGTTTAAGAGACGCAGCTCTTTCTGTGTCATTTTCTGCATCAGGGTCTACTAACCCGGCGCTTTTGGCTAATACGTAATAAGTTACATTATCTTCAATACCTGGAGAAGTTAAATCAAGACTTGCTGTATTTGGTATTATCAGGGGCACTTCAGGAGCTGCATTAGGGTTGATAATTACATCCGTACTTGAGTCAAACTTAAAAGCAGTTCCATCTGCGGTCGCAAATGTTGTTTGTGTAGCTAGTCCTCCTATTCCAATACCTTCTTGAAGCCTGGATATCTGTAAACTAAATGGATCATCGACCTCGAAGGTTAAAAGAGATAAAGGAGATGACGTACCCAAACTACTTATAGTCTGTACTCCTAGTCTATATACTCCTTCGTCTACCCCTGAAAATGGATATGCTGATATACTTTTATCTACAAAAATAGGATTAGGCATTCCAGGAACAGTATGACTAATCTTATAGCCAGATAAGTACTTATATTCTTCTCCATCTAAACCAAGAGGGGGAAGCCATGCTAATACAAACTCATCTTTACGAGTATTAGGATCAGATAACTGAGATACATATATAGCGTTAGGGGTAGGCACTTTTAGAGCTGCTTGTTCCATAGGAGGGTCAAACAGATTTTCTTTATAAACACTATAGTTGTTTTCGACACTATCAAATTTTTCATTAAAATGTTCAAGAGCAGTAATTGAGTATTTATTTGAGGCTTCCTGTACAATTCCTAAAATTTTATACAGTTTTGGAGAATCCACAGAGTAAGAGCCTTCTCCATTCTGTCTACTTAAAGCCCAGACACTTGAGGGTATCAAAGGTACCGTAAATTCAGAGTCCAAAACCATAACAGTATACTCTCCAGGTATACCCCCAGTAGTTGCTGCATAATCAATAGCTCTTTCTTCTACAAAAGTGTGGGGGGACCATGTAATATCTATAATATCTCCAGAGTCATCTTCTATATTAACAGCAGTCTCTTCCCCTCCGTAGTATTTTAAAGGTATTAATTCTCCTCGTGTATAGTCAATGCTATCTAGAGTTGCCTCTTTTTGAGATAAAAAAGCCCCTCCTGTACTGATTAACCCAAATAAAGCATAATTTATATCTTCTTCGAATAATATAGGTCTATCTAGTTCAACAGCAATTCTGGAAGACGACTTTACTCGGCCACTACTAGAGACTTGATTTCTTGCCTGATCTTGTACTTGAACTATATCTCCAGGTCTTAAAAAAGCTGCATTAATAGAGGTTTGAAATGAGCAAATTTCAGTCTGGTACTGAGCAGTGTATAGTTTATATCGTCCGTATCTTTGTGCCTGCCCTTCAGAAGTTGCCCCAAAGGCACTAGAATAAGAAGAAAGTAGCTTATTGGTCTCAACAATTTCAGCTCTATTTTCTACAATTAAGGGCTCAATTATATAATCTTTTTCAGGATTATTCCAGCCTACTACTATCTGATTAGGCCTGGCTTTAGTGCCACTACTAGTATAGCTGAAGGATCCCTCTATAACATTACCTGCCGTAAAAGTATATATAGGATCACTGGCCTGATCTGCAACCGCAGTAACTTTACCATCTATCCAGTACACTAACCCTACAAAAACAGAAGCTATATCCTTTAGCACTTTATACGCATCTGCTGCTTTTGTAAGATATATATTTGTTTGATATCTAGGCTCAGTTCCTCCTTTGCCATCGGGAACTAAGCTATCACAGTACTTACCAATCCTATATAAAGCGTACTTATCAATATCGATATCTTTTATCCAGTCTCCAAGACCGTATCTATTATTAGTTACAATATCATAAAATACCCACGCAGGATTATTTGTATAGACCAAGTTTTGGCGAAAAGCTCCATCCCACAATCCGTTATACTCTGCAGAAATACTGCCGGTCTCTTCCCTAGTTCTATAATTAGAAGGTACTTTTACTTTCATACCTCTTAACTCATAAGTACGTATAGGGGGACTAGAAAATTCAGAACTATCAAATTGTATATTAGCATACGCGGTATACGGGTAGCTCAAAGGTTCTTTGATAACAGAGTTTATAGAACTAATCGCAGAGGAAGCTACCATAGTAGATTTTTTATGATTTCTATCAGATCCGTCGGGTCTTACAGACTGACCCTCCTGTCTAGTCACCCTCTCGATAATAAGCTCAAAATCACTAAAAGGTTTAAAAGGCTCCAGCCAAATTCTTTCTTCCTGTAGAAACTGCCCTTTTATTTTTGCCTTATGTCCTAGTCTATTATTAGTTGGGCCATATATATTGATTTCTGTCTCTTCTGCCCCTCTAAAAATTTTTAATTTTACATTATAGAAAGCTCCGGTTTCATGCATTTTACCGTCTTCATTACCTTGAGTGAATAATCCGTTATAATTAAAAACAAATCTTATCTCATCTACTTGAGACGCCTGCTCATAGGTTAATCCAAACCCGGTGGGAGAAGTACCCTTATAGCGTACTGGACGCACTTGCCCAATAGTTAACCCCGAAGTATCTCCTCCTTCGGCTACAAGATCCTTATATTCTTTACTTTTTGTATCCCAATATTCTAGAGCTTTTATTGTAAAACTAGGTCCTGCAGCAAAACTTACCCCTGTAGTATTTCCAAAATTAACAATAGGCTTTTGCTCTAATGTTCCTATTCTAAACTCTGTTGAAACGCTTTTATACTTAGATCCAGCTATAACCCCATTTTGACCATTTGCATTAATAGGAGTTGCTCCCGCAATTCCTAGGTCAGAATAGTTACCCGTAGGGGGAAGCCAAGGAAATGCTAAAGTTAAAACGCTAGGAACTATTGTTTCGGAAGCAATGACAAACCAATCTAATTCCAAATTAATATTATCTGCATTCTCTTCTACAAAGCTTAAAGCTTGAGGAGAGTTTGTACCGTAAACTCTAAATTTAGCAGAAGAAGTTGTTAGAATATCTAGTCTTCCTTGTATGGATTCTCCACCTGCTGCTAGTCTAGATTTATATGTATTTCTAAAACCCGGAGTTCCGGTAAGTGCACTATAGTCCATCCAAGAACTATCAAAAGAATTATCTGCGTTAGTAAGAGGGAACTCTACAAAAGTAAGGGAGCCCTCCTTTATAACGTACGGAGTTCCTATAGTGACTGAGCCCCTATAGACATTAAATATATTAATAAAAACCGCTGTGCGAGCAAAAGTATCTATAGTACTGGTAGGATCATCCAAGTACGGATCAATAGTAATTTCAGTAGTTCCTTGTATAGCTCCTAGAATTTTAGTGGATTCTTTATAAGTACCTACTGCTCCTTCTACTATAGGATCTTTATTCAGCTTTATTGAAGCATTACCATTTACAAGCCCTTCAATAGGCCCTTCTGATAATAGATCTGTAATATTAACTATTTGACTTCTATCTTTCTGAAAGGTAGTAGCAATAGTGCCCGAATTTTTATCTGCTATTTTTTGGTCTCTTGAACTCATATTATTGTCCTACTATCTCTATGCTACCGTCGGCATTAATTATGGAAGTACTAAAATCTCTGCTTGTACTCTGACTTGCAGAACTATTAGTTACCGAAAAACTTATTGGCCTGCCTGGTATTTCTAATTGGCCGTACAGAATTGGTACTGGGTCTCCTTCTACTATATTCTGCTCTGATCCACTAAATAGGTAAGCTGCTGGAGCCGACTTATCTGTGGCTGGGTCGGGGGCAAGTAAATCAGAGATTGCACTAACAGCTAAATTAATAGCAAGACTCATAGCTAAGGAACCAACTGTAGTGCCTAAAAACGCAATTGGCCCCAGAGGGCTAAATGCTAGTATTACTAGTAGAATTGCTCCAAAGATTTTTTTAAAATATTTTGCGCCTGCAGGTACTGCTGTTATATATAAATCCTCTCCTTCAAGAGGATTTGTTAGCTCTTGGTTTTCTTCTAATATTTTGTTTCCATCTATAATTTCAAAACCTACACCCTTTTCATGGCAGTCTATAAAGTATTTTCTAATGCTTGGAAAATTTGCTTCTAAAAGCTTTACTACCTCTTGTACTGAAGAAGATTCAGACACAATACTATCTACGTATAAGTCCTTTAGCTCCCCTTGTAAATGTATTCTACGTCTCATGTCTGTATGCTCCTGTTATAAATTGAACCCAAAAAGGGTATAAGCTTTCCTTAGTAGATAATCGATCTGCTGCATGATGAAAAAACATATCACTTCCCAAGTAAATTCCACAATGGTTATTAACGTGACTTCTTACATTAAATACTAGTAGGTCATTTTTTTCTATGTTTGCTATTTCTATCTTTTTTGTAAACCCATATTTTTTTAAATAACTAGTATTAAAGTAATCTATAGCTCTATCTTCATCTTCCCACCAATTCTTCTCAAAAGGTATTCTCGGAGGAATTTGTATATTTACAGAATTTAAATAGTCTCTAACGGCTTCAAAACAGTCTGTTATTCCGTGCTCATATTCTCTGCCAAATAGAGCATTCTCGTAATATCTCGGTTGGACTATCGTTAAATCCATTGCAGGGTATCCAAATATGTAGTATGGAGTAGCTAGTGCATTACAAGCTCTTATATCTGTATCTGAAGGAGTAGAGTCCGTATCTGGGTGACTATGAACTATACCTACAATACTATATTTAATAGCATACTTCATATATTGAACAGAATCTATCTGAAACTGTTCGTCACTATGGGCATGATTAGTACAAGGTAGCCAATGCAATACTCCAGCTCTAACTCCTAGTAACCCACAACCCTCTCTAGGATACTCGCCCCTGAAATGTTCTTCTATCTCTGTTAAATAATTAGCTAAATTTTGCACTGCCTGGGTACGCTCCAAATGGTAATTCTTTTGTAGTATCTTTCCGCGCTGATACTATTCCGGTTGTTGATATAACAGCTTGAAATCTGCTTTTACAAGAGTCTAAAGTTTTACCGCAATAATCTACTCTTTCCCAGTATCTACTTTTATTTACGGGTACTTTATCCTCAATAGCTTCGTGACCGAGAATACATCTCCATATAGCGCCGTTATGCCTCACATAGTCGTTGTTTAAGGTGTACGTGTTATCTACTTGATATGTTTCTCCAATCTCCCAGTCTTCCCACACTCGTATAATTTTCCAAAATTCAGTGCTATCTCCTGGTACATAACTATTTGCTCCAGTTTCGGATCTATAATATATGCCATCTTTTTGAACGACTTGATCGACTCCGTAATTACCGGAACCACTAAACGCACTAGCTACTTTTGTTACATATGATTTTAATACTAGAGGCTCATCATAAATATTAAAGTATATTTCAACTGCACCTGCCTCACCCACAGTCTTATTATCTATTCTCCAAGTACATCCGCCCTTCTTAGCTCTCGATTGGCCTTGGTATACCCAAGGACAAAACTTTCCTATAACTACTCTTGCAGGTATCTGAATATTTTCTAAGTCATAAGGAGTTGCTAGCTCAAATTTTATATATTTATTATTCTCTTCCGCTATCCTATCTATATAGTAGCTCTGTCTAGGTAATTCTACATTACTTGTCCCTGGCTGTCCTATTAAGTACTTTTCTAATGTTTGTCTCTTAACTAATTTTAATCCTACTAAATCTTTAAATTTTAAATATCTGCCCGTTTCTTGCTCAATACCATTTGTAAATACGTGTTCAACATTAGCAATAGTTAACACCGGCCTGTTTGAGGCTCCATCACTGGTAACACTTAGTCCATCCATTTCTACAGGAATTGCACTATAAGTATTAACTACTCTAGGGTTGCTTTCATTATAAAACTGAAGTTCCAGCAGAGAGTAGTCCACTCCTGGATGAAAACAGAAAGGGTCCTCCGGATCATTAGGGTCTAAGTAGAGCTCATACAAATCAACTATACCTGTATTGATTTCTGTACTTTGAGTGTCTGTTGCTATTATATTTGACATACTATTCCTTTTATTTTAAATTAGCAGAACCGGGGACGTTATCAAACGTACCACCACCTCCGGAACTTGTAGTTGTAACTTTAGGTGGGGCAATACTAATCGTTCCAATAATACTTAGGGTATTTTCAGCCCATATTGCAGGATTAAACAATATAGTATCAGTAAATTTTATACTACGACTTGCAGTCCCTGCATAGGGCGCTAAAGGCCATTCGTACTCTACCTGATGATTTGTATCAGTTATATTGAACGCAAAGCCCGTTGGTTTAGCTATTAAAGAAGCGGAACCAGCAGATTTAGATCTAGATATATCCGCAAGTGTTTCGGAGCTTTTACTTATCTGCCTAAATGCATTGTTGCCACTAGATATTAAGCTAGTAAGGTCTAGCGAGCTAGATCCCTCTGAGTCCCATTTAACATTTCTACCGGCAAGTGTTTCATATATTGGAAAACCTCCAGCGGTACCCGTCTGCCGCACTAGGCCAGCTGCAGCATATCCATTTGTCATAAAGTAAACCTTTAAAAATAAAGTTTCATAATTAGAATCCGCAGGCAACGTATACACTAAATTTAAATTTACTAATTTTCTAGCGCTGGGGGCTGAAGTTCCAGACATAGAGGTAGTTATTGCTTTTTGAGGAGTTATTAAATCGGACCTATGGTATAATTTAATAGTCCCACCTAGAGTGTCTGTACCTGCAGTGGCTTTACTAAAATTATATATAAATTTTCTGTCAAAATCTAAAGTATCCCGAGTACCCTCTGCTGCACTATTGGGAGATTGATTGTAAGTAGCAGGTACACTAGTAGTATTATTAAATTGTATTAACCAATCTCGATCCTCGCCGCCAAGAGTTCGTGCAATGGCAGTACTTCCTACCATTTTACCATTCTCATACCGATGTACATCCACAATTTTTCCTACTTCATTCGAAGGATCTCTAATGAACACTTGGAATCCTAAATTGATTCCTTCATTTAGAATAGCGGTTCCAAAAGAGTTTACTTCACTAACAGGTAAAAAAGTACCAATAACAGAGGGTACTGCAGGAGTTTTAGTAATAATAAATGACTTAACCTTAAAAGCATCTGCTGGATTCAGCGGATCCCATATTTTTACAGATATAGATTGATCTTCACTAGGGGCACTCAAAATATTTAAGTTATATGGGTTTGTAGTGTTATTAAAATAAAAAACTCGCTCGTTTCTCTCCGTTCCCACAACTATAGTAGCAGGAGAATCATAGGTAGGGCATCCACCTCCAAATATAGTAGTAAGTATAGAGTCATCTCCGATAGCCTTTAGACCTAGCCTTAATGAAGTGCCTGCAGGTATATCTTTGTACTCCAGATCTAAAGCTGCATTAATCGGAAGCGCCTGTCTGAAAGGGTATACTACTTCTCCGTCCTTAAAGCTAGAAACATATCCATTAGTAGAAGTACCCGGAATTGTAGTAATTGGGTTGTAATTAGTAAATACAAAATCAACATAGTAAAGCTTTTCGGGAGCAGGGGCAGGTAGATTTACTTCAGGTAGAGGTGTAATTGTTATAACTTGAGAAGCAACAATAACGCCAGATAGAGTAACATTTAAAGTAAAGGTTTGGTCTGTAAGATCCCCATCGTCGCGAAGAGTGGGTCCTGTAATTACTGCATTACCGCTCTCATTAGTTATAAAAGTTCCTGATATAGCAGCAATATTATAATCATTTAAAGTAGCATTTCCCGCGACAAGAGACCAGTTAAAGTCAGTATCAACTTGATTAGAAATAAAATCTAATACTACGGTTTCGCCTTCATATAAGC
>Ga0307488_10003533_pt1 | contig 13066 bp, 1 predicted proteins | sample SB02metaG_FD_202248 | JGI IMG/M metagenome (GOLD analysis project Ga0307488, IMG submission 202248) | Sea-ice brine microbial communities from Beaufort Sea near Barrow, Alaska, United States - SB 0.2 | ecosystem: Environmental > Aquatic > Marine > Coastal | place: USA: Alaska | collected 2017-05-06
GAATCCCAGTTCGATTGATAATCAGTTGCATTAGGAATACCAATGAATGTATAATAAGAGTTTGAGCTGGACTGGATACCGGCAACAAAATTCTTAGCATTCAATATTCTAAGTTGATCAGTAATTATTGCTGCCATTTTGTTAGGACTTTTTGTTATTTAGTTAGTTAAATAAAATCGTTTTCTTTCAACAGTAGGTTGTCCCTTAACTGTCACAATATCACTCTAATCCATTATAAGCTTATTTAGACATAGTTGTCTGATTTAAGAGGAATATTTCTACTAACAAGACCAGAAGTTGATATTCCTGTATATCCATTCGATGTATATGCAGTAAATGTCTCAATTCCTGTTCTTGTATTAAAGAGAATCTTACCCCAACTATATTGTCCTGTAACAGTTGATCCATAACTAATACTACCAATAGAACCAACATTTGTTGTAATTCTTCTGACAGCTGTAATACCATAACCAGTAACGGTGATCATTTCTGTCGATACTCCCACAACCTGATAGACTGCGTCAGAGTAAGTAATGGCAGTTCCAACAACATTGGACGTGGTGTCCTGTGTATTAAATGATCCCCCAGCGTCAATATTAGTATCAAATACAGTTAGATAATCACCAACATTAATTGTACTGACTGTAATACCAGTTCCAATCAAATATCCATCCCTCATAAATGAATCTTCTGGAATAAAGAGATCAAATATGTATTTGTTTTGTGAACCAACCTTTGTAGTATTGAAACCAACAATGGTTCCATAATCTCCACTGTAGGAATTGATAGGAATTAATTCCCTAACAACTTCTGGAGTTTCAATAAGAACAACTGGTGGATTGGAAGATGTATAACCTGCTCCAGGATTTACAACTGTGATTGTATTGACCGATCCACCAGAGACAGTTGCGGTTGCAGATGCCCTCTGTGTCAATCCAATTCCTACAGGTGTAGAAATGACGACCTGTGGTGCAACTGTATAACCAATTCCAGGATTGGTGATGTTGACAGAAGTAATTGTTCCTGCGGAAGAAACAATTGTTGTAGCAGTTGCTCCAACCAAAGTATTTTGTGATACAATGTTAATGCTGTTTTGGAAGGATTTTGTAGTCGCTTCGTTCTCTGCCCCATAAAGAGGTCTTACTGAATCAACATATGCAACGGTTGATGCCAAACTTACTGGTTGAATCAGATAGGATGAAGGGTAGATCAGAGGTTCATAATGAGTCCTGTCCTTACCAACAACCTCACCATCAATAATCTTATCGACAAGTTGTTTACACCAGGTAACAGGTCTTAAGAGATTTGAGTCAGTTGTAATACCTGAACCACCATAAGGATTGGTGAATACAGAATCAATAGTGATAATGTCAGTAACTATTCTCAAATCTTCTTCAAGACTAATACCCTGACCAAGTTCTGGGTTATTGTCAATGTCAAGACTATCACCAGGTTTGACAGTTTCTAGAATATCAACGAATCTAACGTCAACACTACCGGTTCCTTTATAGAACAAAATCTTAGATGTATCACCTACCTTAGGTGCCTCAGTAAATTGAATGATACTACCACCCTTGAAGATATATGAACCTCCAGGAACTTGTAGTATATCATTGATGAAGACAATTAAAGTTTGTTCAACATCAACAAGAGAACCTTTTGCAGCAAGAATTGTAAATGGGTCTTCATTAAGTGTTATTTGGAAGTTAGTCTTCTGACCATCAAACTCATTATCAAGAGTATCGAGAACCTCTAATTCTCCAACAGACCAAGAGTTGAACTTATCATCATAAACTTCATCGATCAGAAGTTGGAAGTTTTCAAATGTTACACTTGGATCAGTAGGAATACCAGTAGTTCCACCAGATTCAATTGTAAGTCTCTCACCATTACCATAACCAAATCCATAATTTTTAAGTGTGAAACTAATAACACTAGAACCTTGACCAACTACAATATCAACAGTTGCACTTTGACCAGAACCAACATAACCAGGTGAGTAACTCAAAGGAATATTATCATAACTCAGTGGTTCATCAAATACAAGATCTGGAAGATTTGTTCCAGTGTATCCTACACCTGGATTTGTGATTGCAACACTTACAATATGACCACCACTTACTGCGGCAGTTCCAATGAACTCAATATTAGGAACACCTGTACTATAAGTCTGAACACCAACATTAACAACAGTTTGAATACCAGATCTATAACCAGAACCAGAATTTGCGATACTGACATTGGTAATTGTTCCAGTAGCAGAAACAGTTACGGTTCCACCAGCAGAAACAAGAGGTTGATATCCAAATCCATTAGAAGACCCAACGGAAACCATCAGACCACCAATTGGGTACTCACCATTATTTGGATCATAACCAGTAGGAAGACCATTATTACCAATGAATGTGATACTGGTAACACCAGTATTTTCGGCCATTCTATAATCACCAACTTGAAGTGAAGGTGGTTGATTTCCCGTAGGTTGTTGTAAGATACCGTTAATAATAACAAATGGATTTTGTGTCGCAATACCAATAACATCAGAACCACCAACTTTCATACTAAATTCACTTCTAATACCAGTGAACTGATTAGAAATATTATCATAGATATAATTTTGATAGTATGTTTCATTGGTCGAATTTATAAGACCAGATCTTATAAACGATCTTCCTTGGAAGGATGAGTAACTGGTAATACCAGTCCAATCAGTTTCATCAGGATTTTCTGCTGTAGTGACACCAGCTGGCTCTGGACCTCTAGGTGCAGATGCAAAGTTCAAGGTGTTTCCAATAATATTATACTCACCACTTAGTTTTTCGACTAAATCACCAGCAGAGTGTGATCCTCTTAAGGTTCCCAGTCTTCCTCTACGAACATTGATTGATGTTGTATTACCAACCCCAACAGATGAGACAGTAACAATCTCATCACCAATACGAAGGTTATCGCCAGTGAAGATTGAAGTGATACCTGTGAGTAGGATGTCCTGTTGGAATACAACATCTTGTGCGAGAGCTGTTGTATTACCAAAAGAAACAATTGGAGATTGGATAATATTGTCAACTGCAAGAAGAACCTTCTGATTCTGTTTTGTTGCAGTAATACTATGTCCTGCACCAATACCAGTAGATCCGATACTTAGAACAACTGGATCAAGTTTCAGAGCATTTTCACTAGTAGTGGCAAACTTAAGATCCTTACTATTTGGAGCAACGACATATAGAGTTGTTGGTAACTTGTCAGTAAGACCGATACCAGGAACTGTTGTTGCAGCAATACCAATCGCTGCAGTTGTTCCTGCACCAGGAGAACTATAAACAACTTCCTCACCAGTTACAAAGAAGTGATTTGGAATGGATATACTATTATTTGTTGTTGAAACGATTCCAGGATCACTACCATCAAATCCTCTCAAGAAAATCTGATCACCCTTATGCTTCAGGTCAAATGATGTTGCAAGATCAAGTAAAGTTCCTATGTAAGTTTCTTCATCACCGGTAATACGCAAATTATTCAAATTGATAAGATCTGGTCTACCACTATCGGTAGAAGGTTCCATACCGATAGTGAATACTCTTACCTCAACATCAATACTTGCATTAGGGGTATATGTGAGATTAAGAATACCACTAGTCGTATCAATACCAACTTGACCTAAAGAACCACCACTCTCAACATTTGCATATTCAACAAACTCAGATGGAGTAGTAACAGATTGAAGTGTGATAACTTCAAATGATTCATATTCGTTATTAGTGGTATCTTCCACAGTGACAATGTGATAACCAGCTTCTGTTATTCCAGAGTAACTGGCGATTGTATTCGCGGTGGGAGAACCAGATGCGGCGATTGAAGTAAATTTGGAATCTAGTTTTGCACTGTTTAGATAAGTTGTTCCTGCAACACCAGTATTATCGGAGGTAGCAATAATGGAGGTATTAACAGTAAGTCCAACCCCAACGCTTGGGATGAGATCAACATCAATATTACTTCCATCAACATAAACATTGAAAGTACCAAATCCAGTTATATTAGTAGAAATATTACCGTACTCCAAGAAATATACGTCAGTTCCATCGTGAATCAGATTCAGTTCATCTACAGAGTAGTTATCACTAGTATCTTCAATTTGTACAAGTAACTTGGCAGATCTATAAGTATTTGGGATGGAGGCAATTGTAGTAGTTGTACCAGCAGAAACATTGACATGACTACTATCAACTTGAATAATATCACCGAATGAGGTTGTACCTACACCACTAATATTGTCAAGAATACTAAATGATAAAGTATTTACATCGTAAGAGTTATACGCAAAATTGATTGGATAGAATCTTAGTAACCACTTTGTGAGGTCACCACTTATAGCGAGGTCAAATGAACCCAGATTATTTCCACTATTAACCTGACCATATTCTGAAATATATGCTCTATTATTGTTATGAAGAACAGAGACAAATTCGATTTGTCTCTGGTTAGTCAGAACCTGATCTCTACAATATGTAAGAATTTTATTATAGGTATGACTTGTAGGGAAAACACCCACATTGGAGTATTTCTCCAATCTTACAATATTATTGAAAGTAGTACTGAAATCATCAATACTTAGAACCCTATTACCAATAGATTCGTTATAATCTACAAGAATTTTATTATCAAAATTAATTTGATCGGAAGTTAAATTACTATCAACATAAAATGAATTTTCTGATACGTTATCAAAATCGTGCCAACAATGAATACTTGACTCACTAATGACATCAATGACAACTTCAACATCAGATTGTGCAGAAGTTACAACTAAACCACCTGGGGTTTGTTCTGTAGATTCTACTCTTAGATCTGCAAACTTTGCAAGGCCTGCAACGTGACCAAGACTACTGACCGTATCATCCCACTTATCAAAAGCTACACTGGATTTAAGTGAATATGAAAGATTTTGATAATATTCATTATTCGGAATTCTCTGAAGACTATCATTCAAGAATCCAGAATTTGTTTTCCAACCATTAACGAATGTCGTTCCTGCACCCGTCGAAACAGTTGAATTGAAGTTTAATTTGTTCTGAACAATGACTTCTGTTCCAGAAGACCCACCAATAACTTTAGAACCAATTTCAAATTCATTAGGAGTAGAAACTACTAATCTTCTGTTAGTTGGATTCCATCTTTCAACAACACCTTTCTTAGTACCAGAAGTTACAACCTCGTCAATATTGAATTGATTTGGTTTTAAGGTAATGTCAAATACTGGGAAGTCACTTTCAGGAATTGCTCTACCTACAGATCTTGTAGGATCCATTATACCTGGGTTCTCACCAGACCTTAGGTATCCATTAAGATTGTAGTCGAAGTATGCACCAGAACCACCAATTTGAGAATCAAATCCAGTTACTTCGAATAATGTATAGTTGTAATTTTGAGAATTGTATCCCCTACCTGTAGAACCGATACCAATAGAGATACCTTCGATCAGTACCTTTTCTCCGGTTTTGTATCTAAAGTTTTGTGGTTCACTAAACTGAGCATTCAAAAATACTCTGACATTTTTAGTAGCTTCTGTATAGACAACTGAAGAAATACCTACACCGTTAGAGTTTTTAACTGGGATGATCGTTGGAATGCTACTATAAAGACCATTAGTATTTTTAAGAATCTTGACTTCAGTATCACCAAGAGTGTATCTGATATCTACATTCTCAACAACTTCACCAGTAAATCCATCAAGAATAACTAATTCTGGATTTACCAGATAATTTTTACCAGAAGAAGTGATACCAATACTATCAAATGACTGTAGTGCTTCTACTTCCAAAATTTCTGGAACATTTGTAACAACTTTAAGTGTTTGATCAGTGGGATAATTAAATCCAATATCCTCAAATTTGGTAGAAAGAACTTCACCAATACTTTCACTGGTTAATGTGATTATTGCATTACTACCAATACCACTTCTTATTGAAGTAATACCAGGAAACTCTTTATAACCGGTACCACCGTCAGTGACATTAATTTTTGCAATAGGGCCAAATACACTTCTAGAATTTGTGGTGTACTTACAAATCGAATTAGAAGAATTGTATAGAGAAACATCGGGCACATCCTTAATACTATATTCAAATGTGGTTGTTCCTACACCAACAATGTTATAGTTACCATCATATAGTGACTTAACAACTTCAATACCGTTATATGAACTTACGTCTTCATCAATAATAATATCCGATTTGATTGATGGAACAATATTCAAGAAGTCCACATCAAACTTGTAGTATAATTGTGTTGGGACAGAATCACGAACATTTAACTTGAGAGTTGCTGTTGTATCAATACCAGGTCTCCCACTCTTGACAACATCAAAAGTACTTGTTTTACCTGTAGTAAAGAACATGTTTGAATACTCTCTGTCAGAGAATAGATTCATATCAAAGGCAGAGTATCTGGCCCCACCACTAATAAATGATAATGAACTGTCAGAAAGATCGAACGTAAGTGTATTATTTTTCTTGGTTTGAACCTGTGGATTAATCTTGGAGAGTGTTCCAGTAGAGGCACTAGTAATATCAATGAAGTTTGGATTCTCTAAGTTGACCTCATATTTTTCTCTTACTAGTCTTACCATAGTGTCGTTGAAAGGAACTATGTAATAAATTGTATTATCTTCAAGACCACCAGAAGGGGATGATGAAGTGTGAATAACTTTGTCTCCAAGTTTAAAGAACTCATCGGAGAAGGTAATAGAGTTTCTTACAATATCCACATCACCGGCAGTAAATGATCTTGGATCAAATACAATTCTTCTATTATAATCATCATACTTAACAATTACTGTATCTTCTAAATTTGGTTTAATTTCAACATTAACTAAATCTCCTCTTACCAACCCATGAGTGGAAGAAGTTGATACTGTTACAGTATTTTTGGAAACCTCTGCAGTAACTACCTTGTTGAGGTTTGTGGTGAACTTATGAGTATTACCAGTACCAACATTGGTAAAGTAAAGAAGTGATGTGGAAGTATTAACACCAACATAAACTCCAGTACTACCAAGTCCTACTTTATTGGAACTAATACCAATACTATTCTTAGATAGTGGAACTGCATAAAGTTTTTGGTATGTTGAGAGATTTACATAACCTGCAGATGTTCCATTCCAAACCTGAACAGATGATCCACTGTTTGTAGAGTACAAGATTGGATCATTCAACTTCAAATCATGGTCAGGATAGTAAATACTTTGTGGTTGAACAAATACCTGAGTCAGACCAACACCTGGGTTTGAGAATGTAATGGTATTACCAATACCTGTTCCCAATACAGTTCCAAGACCAACAGACTCTGCAGGATCAAAGTAGAGAATATTGTTAATATTGAATGTTCTAGTAGTTTTTAATGTACCAACATTGATACTAAACTTTTTAGGATCCTCAAAGAGGATGGAAGAGTTTGTATGTGGAGCACCATTAGATCCTTCTACAGCTCTTTGAACTCTGATTCTTCCTGTCTTCTTGTCAATGTTTAGAACTTTTACTTTCTCATTATCAACTTTAAAGATATCATCTGGTCTGATATATGGGAACTCAAGGAGACCATTAACATATAGGTATCCAACATCATTAGTATTCGCAGTAGAAATGCCAAGAGTCAATACAAAGTTGTCAGTTCTAACACCTACACGATAAGACTTATCAAATCCTCTAAAGTAAGATGAAAGACCACTTACGTTGACAACATCATTATTATTGAATGAGTGAATCTGTGTTGAGAAACCAATGAAGGATCCATCATTAAAGGGTACAAATTCAATATCATAAAATATCGTTGATGCAATACTTACAGTATCAATTGTCTTACCATCAAGTGATGTGACTCTTGCTTGAGCACCATTACCACCACTATTCGAATTATCAAATACTACAGAATCGTTGATCTTATAGTTAGAACCACCGGTCAATATACCTACACCTTCTATAACACCCAGAGATGCTGAGGTTACCTCTATAACTTGTTTGTTGACAATATTGGAGTTGAAGATATAGTTATATCCAGTTTCTTCATTATCAAGGTTATAGTAATATGTGTTTCTCAACCAACGATCACTCTGAATATCATATTCAGTTTGATTAGAAGATGATCTGAAATTAAAGTTGTTCGGAACTGAATGATATGAGTCACCAATCAGATAAGGGAACTGTGGTCTTCTGAATCCTTGGAAAGGGCCAATAGAATCATTGATTCCATTAATAGTTGCAAAGTATGCATAGACACCATTTGGATAATCTGGTGTTACACAAAATCTACCGTTGTGTTCATCAAGATCGCCACCTCCAGTGTAGACGTAATCTTCAACGAAGAAGCCTAAAGAATACTGGGAGGCAGATGGTCTGTTTACAATGTTAGACCTTAATTCATATCCAGACTTCATCTCCCTTACAAAACCTGAACCAGAAGCTTCAGTGAAACCATATGGGCCATAAATTGGATTACCATCATATGCCCAACCAATAATTGGTGAGTGAAATATATTTGAAACCTCAACACCATTTACCAGAGTGAGATCTGGAACACCATAGTTGGTATTATCTTCATCAGTTCCAGTAATGACAAAAGTATTCTGTCTTAATGGACGTGGTGCATACAAACAAGAGTATTGTAATTCATCATCACTAATACTATTATCAAGAAAACCATCATCATCACCAATGACATTGAGATTTCTTTCGAATAGGTTGATATTCCACTGGTTAATCATTGGATCAACCACAACTTCATTACCGGCAGCAGTTACCTTGATGGATGTTTTATCGGGAACATAACCTGCACCAGCTTTGATAATTTTGACAGATACAATTCCACCATTCTTAAGAACTGGAGTAAGAACTGCATTCTTACCAGTTGATGTTTGAAGTTCAAGATCAGGAGGAGAGTTATATCCACTTCCAGAATTATTAACCAACACATCTACAATCTGACCATTGTTAACAACAGGGATCAGAATTGCACCAGAACCACTAAAGAGTGTTACTACTGGTTTTCTATCAAAGTTAATAATTTCAGATGAACCATAACCAATACCACCATTAGTGATATCAATAGATTCTACATTACCTCTGAATACTGGTTGAACCTGACATGAAAAGTCTTGATCAGTTCTAGTAGAAACACCAGTTATACCATCAATACTAACGGTAATAGGTTGATAGTTAAATGAACCTGAACCAATGGATCTTAAGTCAACAGAAATATTTTTGTCATAGTAGAAATTAGGATTAGTACCACCAGTTCCAACTTCTGTCAATGAGAATCTATCATTATCAAGTCTTACAACATAATAGTTCTTTGATTCTACAAGACCATCAATAGGTGTAGAACCTGCAGTATACCTTACAACCTCTTTTGTGGAGTAACCATGATTACTAATAGTAAACTCATTTGCTGCAGTATTAACACCAACAATACTTCTCTGTTTGTTTTCATATCCAGTACCAGGATTAGTTACAACAACAGAGGTGACAATATTCTTAAGTGTGGAAGATTGGAATCTATGAACACCATTACCAAAGAACCGTAGAGGGACTGTATTAATACCAGCAACAGAGTCATCAATGGTTTCATAAAGTTTTACAGTCTTACTGTCTATGACTCCAACGTGATATGAGGCGGCAGTAGAAAGACCTCCAACGGCATTCTGACCATCTGTTAGATAGATTACTTCCTCACTGTCTCTAAACTTGTGATAGGTGGAAAATCCAATGGTACTAGATCCCAAACTTACCTGTGCAGAATTCTGTTCTGCATTAAATGATACACTATGAGTTACAGACGAAAGTCTAACTTCTGCGGATGCATTAATACCATTACCACCAGATATGGAGACAAAGGGTCTGTCTTGATAATCAAAACCACTATCGAGAATATCAATTCTTTCTAACTGACCCTTGACATTTACAGTACCAGTTGCACCAGTTCCTACATTATCATCAATTCTTACGATAGGGGGATTGATAATATCATAACCCCTTCCACTATTTGTAATTTTAAGTTCGGTTATATTGCCATAATTCACTTTGTTAGGAGATTTATAGTTTAGAATCTCTACACCATTATTCAGAATACCGGTGTATCCAGAAACAGTTTTATATTCACCACTCTTGTTTATAGGTGATAGTATTTCTCTATAGATTGATTGCGGTTCAAATGTTTTATTGTAGAAATTGAAGTATTCAAATTTGACGTTTGATACTGTACCATTCAATGTAACAAAGATATCATTAAAAAGATTTGATCTACTTTTTGAAAGTTTGATACTAAGACTATCGACTCTCTTGACATAGAATACACCTTCAGTAACATTATCAAATGTTGATAGAACTGATGTAGTAATTGTATTTCCATCACTATCTGTGGTTGTAGTGATAGATTTACCTGGAGTGTAGTAGATAGCATCACCAGTATAAAAACCATGCTCACCACTATTCAACAGTTGAATAGTATTATTGGTCGCAGTACCACTAAATGTCAAAGATCTATTATATGGATTTATTAAAACATTTCTGTATGATGGAATTGAATTGGATGAAACAAGAAGGTCGTCATTAAACTTAGAGTAAGTATTCTGAACATTTGTAAAATACTTATTCAAATAAGAATACTTCGTCGAGTTTGTATAAAGTATTTGGTTCTCTACTCTGTACTCTTTTGACGAATCAAGCAACGTTTGTGTATTTACTGAAAACTCCTTTCTAGAAGAGATTGCCGAAACAGTTCCTTCGGTAATAATATTATTTTTATCAATAAAGTGAACTTTATTAGCAATCTCTAAGAGATGATCTTCATTTAAAACAATACTATATTTTTTTGAACTAGGATCAGTTAAATTGAATGATTGTACTTTCCAACCAGTTTTAATATTTAAATTCCAGTTTTTTGTTTTCTCTGTATTCTTCTCAATACCAATAGATTGAATTTGAATTGTATCATCCTTCTTAAGAGAAAAGTTCTTCTCCTCAAAGGTAATGTTCTTAAGTGCTGTAGATATCTTTACCTCGATTTTCTCTTGAGACTCACTTTGATCGACATATGCATAAGCAAGATTATATAAGGTAATATCTGTTCCCTTTTTGATTATATTACTTACTGGAGATATATTAAAAAACTGATTATTGTTTTTGGTCGAGTATGATGCAATATACTCATTGGCATCAACATCAACAGTGTCTAATGTTCCTTCTTCTGGAAAACCAACTGTCGAATCTACATCAATGTATGTTGAACCAATTGCAACGTCATTTAGAACTTTTGTCTTTTGATTTGGTACAAAAGAACCTAAAACAGTACCGTCTACATTGATATCTCTCTGGTATCCAAGATCGAGACTGACTTGATAGTAAGTTGTTCCATTGTATACGACAGGTCTGACATTACTTACAGAACCTCTGGCTCCACTACTGTCCTGGAAAAGAGTTTTATTCCTGAGATCCATAGGATCACCAAGATATTGCTCAACAATAATATCATTGGTTACCTTGAAGTTTGCATTAGAAGGTCTTAATAGAAACTCACTGGGTCTGATAACCTCTACATCTTCACCATAAAGTGCTCTGAAAAGAATTTCAAAGGATCTATCAGTTCCTTTTGATTTATAAAAACTATCTGAATGATATATAAAGTTCTCTTGATTCAATCCAGAATATAAAGTTCTATCTTCAAAACCAGGGACAACTTGTGACTTTAGTTTTAATAAAAACTTTTGTAAGAAGAGAATATTTAAATTCTTTATTTCTGCATTTTTAGTGTGAGTATCAGCCTCTGTTGTAGTGAATACTAACTCATCGGGAGTGTTGGATCCTTCATATGACGTTACTGCACTAAAACCCCTTCTACAGTTCTCAAAAGTTATATCAGTTTTATATTCGTAGTAAATAATCTCATCGTCAATCTGAATCAAACCATCTCTAGTTGGAAATCCTTCGGTAAAGTTTTCTGTAGAGTTTGTCGTAATTGTCGTATCAGTATATGATAAATCTGCACCAAGAATTGTGGAGGTTTTGAGGTGGGTTAATTCCTCAACCTTTACATATTGGTCAATATTCTGAACAATGTCATACGTTCCACTTTCAAATTCTTGCGAAACATAATACTGTTTTAAGAAATCAACAAGAAGTGGGTAGTCGTCTCTAACATAGTCGGGAACTTGACTCTCGACAATATTCTGGAACTTAATTCTATCTACTGACATTCTTTATTATCTGATGAGAGATCCGTTTGTATAACTGGATGATACTATGTAATTTGTACCCGAAATATCATTACCAGAGGAAATGTTATCGGAGATGGTACTTATTGTGGATTTTGAACTGTCCAACTGTAAGTAGAGATCCTGATAACCGATTACATCGTTTGAATATGGAGAAATAGAAATTTCAATTAGTGGAACAGCCCTACTCACAACTGTTGATATAATATTGATTGGATTCAGTTTAATTTCACCTTTAACATAATCAATAGTTCCAATTGACTGTTTCAATATGACAGGTTCTGTTGGTGAGTTCAACTTGAACAAGAATATGGATCCTGTCTTCAAATCAGTGTTTGGTCTATCACTGAGATAAACGGTATCACTGATACCACTAACCTTAAATCCTGATGATTTAATGTTATAACCAAGTTCACTCTTGACGTGGAAACGATTTCCGTAACAAATTTCATATTCGGTAAAACTATTTAACACAGGTTCCAAATCCCTTCTCATGGTCACTGTGGTGATATTCGAAGTTATCGAAACATTACTGTCGTCAATAATTTTTTGAAACTTACTATACTTAAATCTCGCACCGAATCGATTCAACCCTCCAGATTTTGAATATCCATCAATGTTCTGAATGATCAATCCCCTAACAAAATCAGCAGAAGGTGCAACTTCTGGATTGTAATATACTTTGACATCAGTCTCAACATACAAATACTTTAGATCAACAATCTCTGGAAGAATACCGACAACAGAATATTTCTTCAAATCATCAATAAGATTCTCTTTGATATCGGTAGAAAGATATACTCCATT
>Ga0307488_10003536_pt1 | contig 13058 bp, 16 predicted proteins | sample SB02metaG_FD_202248 | JGI IMG/M metagenome (GOLD analysis project Ga0307488, IMG submission 202248) | Sea-ice brine microbial communities from Beaufort Sea near Barrow, Alaska, United States - SB 0.2 | ecosystem: Environmental > Aquatic > Marine > Coastal | place: USA: Alaska | collected...
TCTCCAAATACCGGTCTGTGGCAAAATCTAGGAATCTCCATGTAACTTTCGGCCTGAGTGCCGTGTTCGAGCCTCTCGCGTTGACATCGCGCACCGCTGAACCGCCGGCCGGTTTTCTAGAGCCGGCCGTGAACAAACTAGTTTGCGTCAGTGCTGCGAGTCTGAACTCGTCCATGGTCCGTGGACAGCACCGCGTATTTCATTGAGGACGCCAGGGTGTAGCTCCGACCACAGTCTTCTGAAGATGGGAAGTGCTCCTTCAAAAAGGTACGCATAGTCGACTGACCTCGACTTGGTTGATTGCGGGGACGCCCTTTGCCTGAACCACTGACCTTCTTTGAGGACAGCAGGCAAGAGGATGGCGCTTCCTTGAACGGCAGCTCCGAAAGCCCGGTGAGAACCCCCTAGCTAGACGTGAGACACGCGTGCCATGGACCCAGGCTGAGTCGTGGTATGGAACCAGGCCGCTCCGTCGCAGCGAAGCTCAACGAACACTTCCGTGCTCAGTTTTGTGTTCCGAAAAAGGAACTGCATAAGTGTCCCAGTGGAGGTGTGACGCCTTTTCTTCTCAGCCTTCTTGATAGCCGTTATAAACCGCTTAACCACTGCCCTACATCTTGGTAAATGCCTTGCTTGGTTGTTGTCGCTGCTGCAGGTTGCGTTTTATCCGAACCTGCAGTCCATAGACATTTCTTGGAACTTGTTGCAGGTGGTGCTTCTTGCCTTCACTGGTGTTTGACTTCGGTAAGCACTGGCTGAGCTATCCGTTGGTGTTGTTCTCAGTCGTACCCGGGACATTACTGCACTCGTCATGGACACCTGGTTGACTTAAACCTTTCTTTCAACGAGTTAAAGTGCCTCCCGGAGGAGGTGCGATCTTCACAAGCGTCTGTTACACCACATCTCAGCATTGTTTGTCTTGTTTGCAGATAGGGCTCCTTAGGAAGCTGCGGGTGCTAAACTTGCAAACCAACAACTTACATTTCCTGCCTGGGCCTTTTGACAATCTCGTTGGGCTAAGAGACCTATGTCTCTCTTCAAATTTCCTTGAGGTGAGCGGAAGCTTCATCAACGTTTGGGTGTGGTTGATTCTTGCTTACTTGTGTGCTGTTGCGCAGGGTTTTCCGCATGAACTTTATGGTTTTTCAGCTTTAACTGCCCTGGACCTGGGTCACAACAGGTGCGCACATATGATGGTAAATTATATCTGCCAGGACCTCATCGCCTGTTGAGAATTGACCTGCAGAATATCTCGAGTGGGAAAGACATTGGGCACCCTGAGGAACCTGAAGAATCTCTGTTTGGCTCACAACAAATTGTCCGAAGTGCCTGGAGAAATAGGTTGGTGCTGGCTCGTATTCTTTGTTTTACTGCAGGTTCAACATTCGCGCTTCCTTGACCTATACGTGTTTGAGTTCAGGGAAGTTGCGCTCCCTAAGAAAGCTCGACCTCAGCCACAACCAGCTTCGTTCCTTGCCTCCACAGCTTGGCAAATGCGAGGTGGGCCAAGTAAATGCAGAACGCGTTGTGTTGTCCTCAAATTGTGAAAATTCCGCCGCTGCTTTTCTAGTCATTGGAGCATCTCGACCTTGGGCGCAATGCATTAGAGAACTTCCCCGAGCAGTTGACCAGCTGCACGGTCTTGCCCACTTGTTTTCTTGTACCTGACGTTTTTTTTTTTGTCCTCTTCTGCTCTCTTGCACACCGTCCTTCCATTCTTCTCACATGTTTTTGTGTTTTTTTGTTCGCAGGAGTTGCGCGTATTGCGGATCGCAGCAAACAGTATCCGAATTATCACAGCTGGGCTGACAGCGATCACCTCGCTCAGAGAGCTGTACGCTGGGAGCAACCAGATTTTCAATATTCTTGGAGATTGCTCGTGTTTAACCAACTTGCAGGTGCAAGTTACTTGATTTATTTTGTGTCTATCCCGAAGCAAAGCTGAACGCGAATCCACAATTTTGTTTGTAGGTCCTTGATCTCGGCAGCAACCAGCTTGACTTTATTCCTCCTGAAATTGGCTGCCTCGGGTTGAAGGAGCTAGTCATCGCAGACAATAGTCACATCCGTGTCCCCGAGCTGGTACACATTCACAAACCTTCTACCTTTTACCCTGAAAAACATATTTGTGTATCGATAATGATTGTTCTTCGAGAGTGGTTTCAATTTGAAAGCTCAGTTCATGATCGCATTTTGATATGGCAGGTCAGCGAGGGTGGGACACGCAGTTTACTCTGTTACCTTCAAACCTTGGGTGAACAGCATCGGCTTATGAACCTTCACATGGACAGACTAGTGTACTCTGATGCAGCGCCTGATAAAATGGACTCTACTAGAGCTGATGTCGACGACGATCAATCTGTGGTGCGGAATACCTGCTGATTCGCCTTCCAAATCATTTCTGACAGGTTTATTTTTTGTCCTAGGAAATTGCGCGTCTGGCAACTTTAAATCTTGCCATGCCATTGAACTCTGCACATGTCACAGCCTCTGAAGCTGAAAAGGCAAACTTTCGAGCAGACATCATGCGGACAAGGGAGCGCCTGTTAAACGTGGGACTGTTTTTCTACACGTGAGACATCACGTTCTTCCATAATCAGATATTTCTGTTCCTCAATAGTCTGATCGCCTTGGAGTTATGATGGAAACAAGGGCAGATCGGCAGCGACATTTTGCAGAGAGTTTGGAGCAGACGAGGAAGATGCTGGCGCTGAAAGATATGAACTATGGCAATGTTGTCATTCGTCAGGTCGCTGCCAGCTCTTTGAGAAATTTGTCGACAGATATTTTTCTGTTTTGCTGACTGTTATTTTCCCCTCAGATACGAAGAGCACAGAGAACAGGCATCCTTAATCTGAAGAGCAGTGGGTTACGCAGTATTCCTCCAGAGGTTGCCACTTTAGAAGATCTCCGCATTGCTGACCTAAGGGACAATGGGTATGCAAAATCATGCGAGCAGTTTCCCACAGAGGTTGCAATCTTACCTCAGAGGTTGCCATCTTACCTTTTCTTCTCCCCCTCGCCTCGCAGCCTAAACAGAATAAATGACAACATTGTCAGGCTTCCGAGTTTAGCTGTACTAAACGTGTCATACAACTCTTTGAATTACATAAGTATCAGATTTTTCCTGACGAGCTTAAAAATTCTTAATATCGGTTTTAATAAGTTAGAAAAACTCGAAGCTGCAATAGGGTGACTGCATTCCCAATCCTAGTAATGATCGTGTGTGTTATTTCGGGAAAGCGCTGATGTGTGTAATTTACCACAGGTTGATGCCGCAGCTTGAGATGCTCTACTTGAGCAACAACTTTATCGAGACGATTCCCGACACCTTCGCTCAACTGCCACTCACTGACATGTATGTCAGTGAAAACAAACTTCGACATATTCCGGCATCTTTGCTTAAACTAAACGGTACGTGCGAGTGAAATTGTGTGCTTGTCACTGCTTGAGGTCACAGCAGCGTGCAGGAATCGAAAAACTCAGTTTGGCATGCAATGAACTGTACAGTGTACCAACGCCTTTGGGTGGCATGACAAGTAAGCGTTGTGTTTCTTTAGTCGGTGGTGTACCACCAGCTTTCTGACATTGTTTCTGCTTTCAGCCCTCCAGTTCCTTGACGTGTCATTTAATCAAATATCCACTATCTCTCCTGAGCTTGCGAGATTAACATTACTCACTCGACTGAATATTTCGTTCAACCCCTTGGGAGATATTTTTCCGATTGCCATCACTGGAATGTTTTCGTTGAAGGAGCTGAACCTTGATTTCACCGGTGATTCCTGTCTTCGCTTCCAACTTCACGCGACATGTTTTTGACATCATATATGTCAGGTTTGAGAGAGGTGCCTCAACAATTTGGAAAGCTTGTTAACATTCAATCAATCCAGATGGAGGTGTGAAATGAACGCGCGAGGTGCCAGACGAGGTGTTGCATTGATAGAGGTTTAATTGCAGGGCAACCCCTTGTTAAGTCCCTACAACCTTCTTTATAAAAAGAACCCTCTACTACTGATGCAAATATTCAATACGAAGGTGGGAGATAACCCACGTCAGTGGCATTGATCTATCTCATCTGATGCCTTCGTAAACCGGTTCTCATTTGTACTCTGATGCAGGCAACACATCTTGATGTCTCGAATGCTGGACTTGATAGGTTACCGTCATTTATAGGGCGGCTTACCAGTTTGTTTCGATTGGACACAAGAGGCAACTTGTTGTCGTCACTTCCAACTGAGTTAGGATTGCTCACTCAGTTAAAGGTGTGAACTTCGCAGCTGCACAATACCGTAACATAATATTGGTGGGCGTGTATCACTGACGCAATGTTCCGCTGGACGCAGGAGCTTCTCCTTGAGGGAAATCCTCTTCAGACCCCATTTGATCACCTCAGGAGGGAGCCTTACGGAGATCTTGCTGTTGTCCAATTTCTACACATTGAAACTGGCGAACTTGACCTCACCGGAGCCTCGCTTGTAGAGGCACGGCGATGATCAAAGTTGCACAGTTGTACCCTGGTGTCTCTGACTCTGACAGGTGACGCAGGTTCCTGCCCTACTATTTCGGCATTCCCAAAAACTCACAGCATTGAATTTGAACGATAATGCTCTGAAAAGCCTCCCGTACAATTTTACGGAGCTTCAATCGCTCCGGGTATTGTTGCTGGACAACAACCTGTTTAGGTGGGGTATGTCTTGATGGCCTTACCATGTTGAAACTTTATTGTTTGCCTTTTGCGAAGGGAATTTCCGGCAGAAGTGTGCCAGCTGGTGAACCTAGAAGTGCTGACACTGGACAAGAATGGCATCAAAAGCCTGCCAAACTGTATTTCCACGTTGCGAAATCTGCAGACGCTTGTGCTCGATAGCAATGAGATTATATCCATGCCGATTGAGATGACTTCGCTCTCTCGACTCACTACGCTTGCTATCCCCAACAATGCGCTGAAAGCACTGCCAGAGAATATTGGCGAGCTTGTGTCACTTCAAATACTCGACTTACGATGCAACGATGTCAGAGAGATTCCGGTGTCACTTGGCCAGCTCAGTAATCTCAGGGTACTGGACCTTCGTATCAACGATATAAACATGTTGCCTGGATCGATCGGTGGATTGCTCTCCTTGCGCGAACTTAATCTGAGCAATAACCGACTCACAAGCATTCCTGCGTCTCTCTCTGAGCTCTCCGCTCTTTCTAGTCTGAAATTGGCCGCCAACAGGCTTGTGGCTGTTCCCATTGGACTCGCAGCGATGTCGAGGATCGACGAGCTGCAGCTGTACGGTAGGGCTCACTAAGCACTAGCTTCGTTTCTTGAGTTGGTTGGCATATTATAACTTTGCGAGCATTGTATTATAACTTGGCCCTGCCACACGGTAATAATTTCCAAAGCCACTCCGGTCGGGTGAACATCAATGCCAATGCTGTTGGAAGGAAGGCAGTTCATGAGTTGCAAAGTGGCATCAGGGCTTACTTGCAGGTGATCGACGTGCTATGCAACTCTGAGGGCTGTCCAAAAGGAACATCTCAATTTTATGCGGGGTTCTTGAGTTAAATCTACATAGACTGTCGGTTCATCTGTGGACGCAAATTCTCCCTGGGACAGCGTTCCTCGTCTTCGCTCGCGAGCGTTTCGCAAGCATTTCGAAGTAGAAAGTCACTCCGAGTTGTTCAAAAGAGCCGTCACAGCCATTCTGCTGTACAACAAACTCGCCGGGCGCGGCGGCGCCGCGACCCAACGCGGTTTATTTTTTTGCACCCTCTGGGCTACCCTAACAGCTCCGGCGGTCGGTCTGGGCGTTCGCGTTCTCCACTAGGATCATAGCTCCCAGATAGGAGCGGTGAGTGGGCGCAGATTCTCCGCAATTATGTATGTCCTTCTGATGTTTCAAGTCTAACACAAAATAAACCTAAGGTAAACCCCCCATTTAGACCCCAAGCAATCGCCCCCCCCCAGCTGGGACGCGGTGCGGTCCGAGTGCGACCGCGCCCATACCAGACCGACCGGGGGAGCATATAGGATACTCGGAACCCTCCAGGAGTGCAGGAATGCCAAAATCACACGCGTTCAACAGCAGGGTCGCCGTGCGGCGCGTGTTTCTGAGCCAATCTACGTGAAACGACTTCTGCGGAAGTCGCCAACCACAAGAGAAGCAGGCTGGCAGGAGCTGATCGGGGCGTGGAGTTGGTTGAAATTGCTGCAGAACTGCCGAGAATTCGCTCTCCACATGTGAGTTTATGACCGTCTACGACTAGACTCATGGACATTTCGACTCATCTTGCGCGCTCAGGCAGCACGTCTGTATGTTTTAATATTCGGGCCAGAACCGATTAAACTCCAAAGCCGGGAAATAGATTGCCAGTCATTTGCCTCGGCGAAAGTCGCGATTTGGCGGCGGAGATCGCACAGTGAGCATTGACTTCGACTTCATTTTGTACTTTATTTGGGGGGTGTTAAAACCCGTAACTTTGCTTCTGCGGGCCGCGCGAACTGCGCGGTGTGTTCACATCGCATTATCAGGAGATTGGCTGCTCGCCCTGTTGGCTTACGAACAGCCAATCAAAACACTCCGTGGCTTCGTGAAATGCGAGGCGCGACGCTGTAACCGCAAATACATACTTTACCGGTGCACAAAAACACCTGTGATGCCCCCCCAAAAACTTGTAATCGGATAATCAACGCATGACCCGCGGATAAGATGTGTCGATGTTTTTCGACCAATCAGCGCGTGTAACCAGGGTGACTGGCTTTGGGTACATTGGGGTTGAATCAAATGTCAGAACCAAATTACAGCCTTTGAACCAGAATTGGTCCATGATGTACGGCGCCTATCGACCTTGTGAAAAAGAAACCAAACTGAGGGATTATTTAGCCGATACATACGTCCCGACGTGACCTGAATTTGGTACTTGTTTATGAGGTCGATAGCCGCCGCTTTGCGCGCGCCGCGCAACGTGTTGACCAGTAGGCTTATGTGAGACGGCAATTTGATCGTCCATGACTCAAGAATTTAGAGGCGGTCCCAACTCGCGTGGGCGCCAAGTTTGCGCCCCTCGAAACGCCCAGGACTCTGTTTTGAGTGGCTTTCGGCGAGAATGACGCGCGAACATTGACGTACGAAGTTGCGGTGGCGGCCGCGCCGAGGCACGGAATCCCTTCGTAGTAGTCATGCCGTGTAATTCGCGGGGGTCGAACGGCGATGAGAGCACCGCCCCGTTGCGCCACGGAGTCTACGGCATGACTACTACGCAGGGATTCCGCGCCTCGGCGTCGCCGCCGCCGCAACTTCGTACGCCAATGTTTGCGCGTCGTTCTCGCCGATTCACCACGCAAAACAGAGCTACCGGGCGCAGAATTTGGCGCTTCGCGCCGGAAGGCCTGTTTCGATGTACGCCAACTACAGCTGGTCCATACACCCATTGCGGCAGAGATAGAGTAGGGAGCCTGTGTGTCCAACTTTTTTCCGAGTCCCCAAACCGTGCGACAAACATATGGAACCGACCCCGCCATATTGTCGGGAACAACTCTAATAGTACCCCGTCCCAGTAAGTTCGGGTCGTTTGACGCCGTATTGACACCGCAACGCCCGTTTCTTTAGGCGCATCGAAAAAAGCAGGGAGCCCTGAATGTCCAACTTTTTTAACTCAGGATGACCGTCTAATCTGCACGTTTTGACTCCCGAGTGCCGCCGCCGCGAGAAACGAGCAGCGGCGCCACGGCGACCCAAGCCGCGCTGTATGAACACACACAGCCCGCGACGATAGTACCGACAAAATTAGCAGCGTCTCGCCCCGGCCGCCACCCTCCTGTGCGCGTGCGCAGTTGGCGTCTCCCCGTGCATTTGGCACCGTTTTGTAGCCTTGTCGCGTCTTTTTAGCTTTCGCTCATGCCCCATTTGGCGATCGCCTCCTGAGTGACGCGCGCCACGCGACGCCAGAGATGCACGGCGCTCCAACCGCATCCCACACATGCAACATATCTGCCGTTGACGAGGCAACCCCGGGTGGGGGGACCCCCAAAGTCGCGGCGGCGTTGCCGCCTGCCGCCCGCGGTCGCCCCGTCAGAAACGAAAACCCCAAAACCCGCGATTTGCTTCAAAATCGACCGTCTATCACTCAAGAAAGGCGAAAGTTGGACACTCAGGGCTCCGTGACATACAGGGCTCCCTAACCTCTATGAGGTAATACACGGTCGATTCGCTATTGCCAGCCCAACCAAGAATGGGGCGCAGCACGAAACAGACGAAACCGTAAACGCCGCTGTAATTCGCAATCTGCCGGGCGGCATGGCAATGCGCCGCGCCGACGGCGGCGATACTTCGAGTGTGCCAGTGGCTTGATAGACCTCGCGGGAAGACGCTCCTCTGACGGCGGCGGCATATTCACCGCAACGGCGTGTGCGGTGCGCATGGCGTTTGGCGAGTTAACTCTGAGCCATTTATATGGGGAGATGCAATGCGCGTTGCCAACGCCGTCGCGCCGAGTTCGCAGCCACCGCCAGAGGAGCTTCGTCCCGTGCGCGAATCAAAGCCTTTGTATTTAGTGAAAGTACAGCCGCCGTCGGCGCGGCGCTCCGCATGCCGCCATGCAGATTGCAGATCACAGTGGCGGTTTCTTCATTTTGTTGCTGCGCTACACCAATAATTCTTGGTTGGGCTGACATACGGCGAATTTACGGTCTATTAATTCACAATCTGTACTGCAATGGTTGCATCATTTAAGATCTTAGTTATTTTACCCATTCGAAGAAATGATTTGAGATTTTGACCCACATTCCCGATCATGGTACGCGAACCTGTTTTTTTTTGGCCTATGGCGTACTACACAGATCGGTCCTCTGTACTTGGAAGCCACTAACACGTGTGTGATTTCCCGTCCCAGCGAAGCGATGTGCACGTGATTTCGAAATCTCGGAACTTACGAAATTTATGACAGACTGTGTCACGATAAGGAGAATAGGAACTCGGGACCCGCAGTTTCGAAACGCTGCCTCCTACAAGGCAGGGTCAGCCTAAAAAGTGCATTAGCGCTCAGCGCGATATGATGTATTTGAAAGGTGGTCCTTTTTGTTTTTGAAACCAAAATGACACTTTATCGCAGTTGACCCAAGATCGGTTGATCCAAGGATTCGCGATGCGAAAGCGCATCTTGAACGCGAATTGCCCGCGCCGTCGCGCGCGTACACGACGTGGCGAGCGCGCGGGGCGGGCTTTTGAAGGGCGTACCACATGGTGAACGGCTGTCAGTCGCGTGATTTGGCGATCTTGAGGACGTTCGGTGAAATTGCCGCGAGATGTGGCCGACGCGCGCGACTGACAGCCGCGCACAGTGACCGCGCGGACCGTCTGAATCCGAATATCGTATTCGGTAGCCTCAAGCTGCCGTTCTACATGTGGAATGCGCCCACTTCGGCAGAGCTTTGTCAAACGGAAGTGCACGGGTACACTACGCACAAGCAGTCTTCAGTCCAAAACTGGAGAGGGGGCATTGCGAGAATCAGTAATTAGCCCTACGGAGACTATTTTCTCCTATATGGGGGTCGAGTTATTTCAAAATTAACTCAAGAAATCAAAACGAAATCATCGAGAGGTCCCTATCTCCTTTTTTGAAAAGTCGGTCGAAACCCGGAAAATCCTCCGGTTTTCAACGGACCTCCTCGTGTACCGGTACACCACGCAGTGCAGTCACACATTTGGTCCCTCGTATTCTATTGGACGTGCTTCACTTTTTCCGAGGCTCGGCGGCCGAGAGTAAGCGGGGAACGAGGCAACGAGGCGCTGATGCTCACCGTCAACGCGCGCCGTGCCCGCGCTCATCAAAATGCGCCGCCCTCGCCTTCAACTCGCGCCCGCAACGCGCGTCATTGCCGTCGCCGACGTCGCCCTCGCCGCCGACCTCTCGCTCGCGCTCGCCCTCGCTCAACACGCGGGCCCCTCGCCTTCCGTGCCCTCGGGCAGGTCGCCGCTGTCACACGTTCATGTCCCATCGAAAGTCGAAGCGTGTAGGTCCCGAGGCGGCAGGGCGCAGGAGAGTCTGTACGCTCACGGGTGACACTAGCCACAACTCGCCTAAACTTGTAGACCAACTAATTCTGCAGGGAACCGTGTGCTGAATGTGTAGTCGTAAACCCAAGCAATTCAGCAACACAACCCCTTTCAAACTATTATTCATTGGCTGCCGAACCACCCTCCCCCACAGGGAGGGAATCCTATTTTCAAAGTGAGATTCCTATCAACGGCGCGGGCATTTGACCGTAAGTGAGGTTGAATCTCATAGGCTGACCCTGCCTCGTAGTAGTCTGTGGGATCGGCATGAGAATAGGAACTTTGGTAGCCAGTTCGGGAGAGATCTGGTAGCCACCACTGGCTACGGGACTTTCCGAGCCCATGCAAAATGACCCAAGATTTAGACAGGCGGTAGCCAGTGGCTACGCCCCATATACAATGACTCGAGACGTAGACCTCCGTAGCCAGTCATGTGTCCAATCCAGGTAGGATCGCGGAATCCCAAGTCCGGCCGAGAGGGGGGTTTTTTAGGTTTCGCAATGCTGACGCGCTCAGCTGCCGCGGCCGCCGCGGCTGCCGCTGCCGCCGCGGCTGCCGTTGCCGCAGTCGTCACCGCTGCGGCCTCCGTTGCGTTCGCGGCAGCGCGAGGCTTAGACGCCAGGAGGCGCGCGGGTCATTGTCTCCGTACGAAGCACACACGCGCGCACGGCCCGCACTGGTGACATTCTTGCACTGGGCGGAAACGAGAGACTACGCGGTGACTTCGATGGAGTACGCCGCTCGCCTTCAGAGGGGTGTACCGACCCGCGCGCCTCCTGACATCCAAGCCTCGCGCTGCCGCGGACGCAACGGCGACGACTGCGGCAACGGCAGCCGCGGCGGCAGCGGCAGCCTCGGCGGCCGCGGCAGCTGAGCGCGTCAGCATTGCGAAACCTAATCCCCCCCCCTACCGGCCAGACTTGGGAATCCGCGATCCAGCCTGGCTTGGACACACAACTGGCTACGGAGGTCTAATTCTCCAGCCATTTCATATGGGGCGTAGCCACTGGCTACCGCCTGTCTAAATCTTGAGTCATTTTGTCTGGGCTCGGAAAGTCCCGTAGCCAGTGGCTACCAGATCTCTCCGGAACTGGCTACCACAGTTCCTATTCTCATGCCGATCCCACATACTACGAGTAATAGGTGTCGTTTGAACTGTTCGCCGTCCATTTGTTTCTGTCCACGATGAGCGTCGAGGCTACTTTTGAGAATACTGACTAAATACACGGAGAAAGGCCGGACACATAGCATCCCGACCCCCCCTGTGAAGCGAAAGGCATCGTTCTTCAAAAACAGCCGGGCCTGTTGCATCGCTCTGCGCGGCAGCGGCAACATACGCGCCGCGAGCGTCATCTACGCACCAGGACGCAATGTACGCCTCCCATGACATGACCACGACATGCCGCGCGCCATTTGCGGCTCGGATGCGAAGCAGGCGGCGCTCACAGGGGGTTTCGCCGGCCAAACACAGCGGGAATTGGGGGAAGCGGCGCATGTTCTCACCGCATGGCTACCCGGAAAGGAGGCGGCAGAGGAGTCCGCCTGCGCACCGGTTCTGACCGCCAACCGGGTCGGCGCCTTGCATGGACTGGTATGAAATAACCCCGACGTCGCACGGGCACTTTGACTCGCATGGTGTTGAGCGGCGCGCTTCAGATGGGAAGATGGGCCGCGCCAAGACGAGAAAGTTGGGCAAAAAGGGGTTTCCGGCCTTCTGATTGGCTGATATGTGCTTCCTGCCTCCTGATTGGCCACTGAGAGGCAGTTCTATGTGGCCAATCACCAGGCTCCAAAAAGTTCATCATGGACTGAATTTATATCGGCAGTAATTTAGGACGTCTTCCGCATGTTTGAGCACCCCACTTGGTAAATGAAAAAAATGAGGCACAGGGAATGACACTAAGACACGTAACCCACTTGAACTCAGTGTCGGCGTTCCCGGGAACGCTCATCTCCTCGAAATCGAGGGTCTATTTACTCATGGATCGCGACCCGGTCGGACAGTGGGCGAGTCGTTCGGTGGGAGTTTCTAAATGGACAGTTCTGATTGGTCGAACGGGATTCGATATCATTCTTCGATTGCAGACCCGACACTGAGATCAATTCAAGGAGAAGCTAGGGTGGCTTTTTCGCATGTTTCAAGACCCCCCCCCCGCTTGGTATATGACACATGGGGGACACTAACTGGTCCCTTTGAGCATGTGTCACGTTCTAACAGGTCCACGTGTCAGGTCCTAACAGGTTCCAGTCAAATGCGTGTTAGGTCCTAACAGGCCCACGCGTCAGGTCCTAACAGGTCCCAGTTAAATACGTGTCAGGTTCCAACAGGTCCCGGTAAAATACGTGTCAGGTTCTAACACGTCCTAACAGGTCCCAGTGAATCCGTGTCAGTTCTCTCTCTCTTCTGCTCACAAAGATAAATGATGTCATCAGTGAAGTAATCAAGTAAATGATCAAGTAAATAGCTAAGGAACTAATAAGAGAATACAACAGCACATCATAATATCTTACTCCTTAAATATGGACTTCTGAGGGAGGTCCTATAATCGACGAGGGTGATTCACGAAGCGACTTCTGTTTCCACAGCTCCTCTGCCCTGCGACGAATTAAAGAATCCGCAAAGCTCCCAGAATCGACAAAGCTCCTGCAACTCTCCCGAAACCCAACCGACCTGTTCGCACATTGCTCCTCGAGCTAACTTACGCGATTGGTCGAGAGTATTCTACGAAAAGCGACAACTGTCCCCGTCTGCTCTTTACGGTACAGACCGGTAAATCCAACAAATTGCTCCCGTAAACCGACTGATTCTCCCGACACCCAACTGACCACAAAAAGCGAGTAATGAAACAAATCGACTGTCTTTTGTGAGGGGGGCAGCACTGCAATCACTGCCAAAACACTGCCAATCGGCACTGCCGCGGTGTTCCGATGCGTGAAGTTGTTTCCGTCCCTCTGATTGGTTCATCGCATGCCAGAGCACTGCCACATCACTGCCACATCACTGCCGATTGGCTCGAA
>Ga0307488_10003537_pt1 | contig 13055 bp, 11 predicted proteins | sample SB02metaG_FD_202248 | JGI IMG/M metagenome (GOLD analysis project Ga0307488, IMG submission 202248) | Sea-ice brine microbial communities from Beaufort Sea near Barrow, Alaska, United States - SB 0.2 | ecosystem: Environmental > Aquatic > Marine > Coastal | place: USA: Alaska | collected...
ATCCTGGTGTCCAAATTGTAAGGCGGCCAATGTTTGGTACTTGGGTGAGCTGGTCAGTAATTGTTGATGGCTGCCTTCGGCAATCATCCGACCATTTCCCATGACTATAATACGATCAGCATGGACAACGGTGGCTAGGCGGTGGGCAATGATTAGTGTGGTGCGATTTTTCAGGAGTTTATTTAAGGCTTTTTGTACCCAGCGTTCACTTTCTGAATCTAGAGCGCTAGTCGCTTCATCTAATAATAAAATATCAGGGTCATGTAAAATAGCTCTAGCAATAACAATGCATTGTTTTTGGCCACCACTTAAACGCACACCGTTTTCACCTAAAAAGCTGTGGCACTGATGAGGTAGCCGAATGATAAAATCTTGAGCGTAGGCAGCTTTTTCCGCTGCAATAACTTCCTCATCAGTAGCATCGGGTTTGCCGTAACGAATGCTGTGCATAACATCAGCACTGAATAAAATAGGTTGCAGCGGAACTAATGCCATTTGCCGGCGAACGTAGTGTAAATCAAGTTGCTTTAACAACACAACACTTACTCTGGCCTCTCTTGCTACCTAATTAGATGAAGCTCTTCGGACTTGATTTCGTGGAATTAGGATTTAGTCATGAATAGGATGTAGAGGGAACTTTACACGTACACATTGTGTCTCAACACCGCAATTAATAAAGATAAGGAATTCGGACTTGATTTCGTGGAATAAGGATTTAGTCATGAATAGGATGTAGAGGGAACTTTACACGTACACGTTGTGTCTCAACACCGCAATTAATAAAGATTAAGAAATGCCCTAGAAGGGTATAAATATCCCATTAAGAAGTCACGAGTTAACATAATCAAATGAAAACACCAGCAAAGCATACCGAGAATAGTACCCACTATAATCACCCTAATTACCAAGATACCGTTCGTATTGAGCGGGGGTGTCGTATGGGATTAAGTGAAGAGGAAGTATATCAACTAGAAACAGATTTTGCTCTTCAAACTGCAAATATAGAGTTACAAGGTGATGAGCGACTACTTGATTTAGCAAGTGGTGTAGGGAAACATATGGCATGTATGGATAAGCACTTCAATGGAAAAATACAGATGGATGGTATAGAAAAAGCCGAAGAGCTTGCGAAATATGCAAATACGAGCGTGCTTGCAGAAGTACAGCATGGTAATCGAGAAAACCTCAAGGTACATATTGGAGATATGTTGGACCTTCACAATGCGCTTCCAAAACGTCCGGAAAAATCAGAATTCAAACTGATTACATGCCTTGGCTTTTCCTTCATGAATTTCAATAAAAAACAAAGAAAAAAAATTCTAGAAGATATCTTTTCTTTGTTATCGAAAGGAGGGAAAGTCGTCATTCAATGGAGAGAAGCAATACCTGAAGAATGGGAAAACTGGAAGAAAACGTGCACACAAAAAAATACAGAACAACCATTTATATTGCAAAATAAAAAACGAGATGAAAGAGATGTTGTATTACACATTGACAATATTAAAGGGGATGGTTTCTATTTTTACCTTGCCGATTGCCCACACCCGGATAATGATAATCCTCAAGATTATGAGTCTTACCTCAGTGAAGCTTCAGGCTGTATTGAATATCGAGAAAAGGGTGAAAATAAAGAAGGTAATCATGGAACAATGTATAAAGCATGGGGGCGTGTCTACGAGCCAGATATCAATGCTAAAGGCGACCCGGTTAAGAGAGGAATTGATTTAAAGACAACAACGACAAACAAATGGTTATGGTCAACCAGAAAGGCAGAGGTACGATATGAATTAGAGGATATGGGATTTTCGCAAGTTGAATTTCATCAATCGGAGCGCACGGGAAATATACATAGATTGCATTCAATGGTTGCGATGAAGCCATTGGTTTGACTGTAAATTAGTATGGCGAAGAAACAATTCCAGATCAGCCGCCTAGAATCTTAGAATCAGCCATTTAGATGAAGATCCATCATTTTTAAGCGTTCATAGCTGCCAACCACAACACTACCAAACAGTAACATCACTGAATCACTAGCAGATAAATAAATCAATAAAATAACGGTTTTGTACTATGCAACATAATGAATAAATTGTTTGCATAGCCAGTGTGGGTACCTGCTTTCACAGGTATGGCTAAGAGGAAGTGTTATATCTAGTTGAGGATAATGCAATGTCAATTAACCGCTCTTTTCTCTAAGCCCTTGAGTCTCTAAAAATGTTTGGTTGTAGGCGAGTTATAGCACTATCACCACGCTTAAGAATGACAGTAAATAGTATTGAGCTTACTGAGCGACCCTCCGACAAACCCATTATCAACAATCAACCGTATGCCTTGGCCCAAAGATAAATTAAGGCCGGCAGTGAGCATTAATGACAATATGGCCAACAATAGCACCCAGCGATAAGGCTGCAAAAAAGGCCATAAGCCAGTTAGCATGGCAAGCCCCGCTTGGTTGAGTGTGGGTTGTGGATCTTGCACAGAAGACGAATGGTTTTTCATATTATCCTATAGTATCCCTTTGGATTCTTATTCGCTTTACCGCCTGTTATATATGCTATAGCGGTTATTGATTGCGCTAGCGTAGCAGCCTAGCGAAAACGACTCGCTATAACTGACAATAATAAAGGCCCCTGTATCTTATATACGCTAGCGTGATAAGAGATATCCTAATATACCTACATCTTATTGGTGATAACGAAAAATCAGTCTTATACTAAGGTAGTGCAGATTTTTAGGTATTTTATCCAATGGCAAACAACCACAGTAGTGATCAGGGTATGAATCCCTCCATCAAGCAGATATCCATCGATCAGTTGCAAATGGGTATGTTCATTACCGATGGTAAGAATGATTGGGTGCCTAATAAGAATTTTAGCCGCAAGGGTATGGTCAACCGAGCGGAGGTCATCGAGAAAATTCGCGCGTTGGGGGTGACAGATCTCTATATTGATACCTCCTTAGGTAAAGATGTCCAGCCTACTAAGGCGACAGTGACTCAACCCCTTCCCGTGCCTAAAGTGCCTTTTACCAAAGAAATGGAACATGCCAAAGTCATGCAGTCTGAAGCGACAGAGCTTATCAGCCGCTGCATGTCGGATATTAAAATGGGCAATGCGCTAGAGCTTGCCGAATTTACTAAGATATCTGGCCAAATGATTGAATCACTGAGTCAGAACCACAATGCGCTTGTCTGTGTTACCCAATTAAGACAAAAAGACCGCTACCTAATGGAGCATTCATTTAACGTGAGTGTGTTAATGGGTATCTTGGCGCATACCATGGGTTATAGCGGAGACACATTACAAGAAATGGTGGCCGGCGCGTTACTTCACGATCTGGGTAAAATTCGTATAGCCGATGAGATTTTGCATAAGCCAGGTGAACTCTTGCCCGCAGAGTGGGAGGAGATGAAAATGCATGTGACCTATGGCGAAGAATTACTCCAAGATATCCCTTCAATCACCACTATTATGCTGGATATTTGTGCCCAACATCATGAGCGCATAGATGGTGGGGGGTATCCTCGTGGGCTCTCTGGCGATGAGATTCCTGTTCATAGTCGCATGGCTTCAGTGGTTGATGTCTATGATGCCATTACCGCTGAACGGGTCTACCACAAAGGGATGGCGCCTACCGTAGCCTTTAAAAAACTCATGGAATGGAGTGAAGAAGGGCATTTAGATAAACAATTGGTTCACTACTTTATACATGCGATGGGCGTTTATCCTGTCGGTAGTGTAGTAGAGCTAGATAAGCAAAAATTAGCGGTAGTACTTGAAGCGAACCCCGACGACCCCAAAAAACCCAAAGTCATACAGATGTATGACTTAAAGATCAGGCGTTATGTGAATAAGCTTGCGATTAATCTGGCAGATGAACGCTGTGGTCGGCATATTGTAAAAGCGGTGTACGCTGAAAGCTATGGTATTAAGTTGAGAGATTTTATTTAACCCTGAGTAGCTTTCTTCTGGGTAAATAAATCTTCTAAAGTAACCGCAAAAGTATCTCGAGCGTATTCTTGAATATTCTCGCGACGCGAAAAATAGTCACTCAACCAGTTCTCAGTATACCGGTCTAATGTAATAAGGGTTTTATCTGGAATAGATTCGTTGATGGGCATATCGACTAGACACGCAACATCCCACATCGTGACTGATTGTAAGTCTCTGCATAGCGAATATGCGCCATTGTCGGTCACCGCGATCCATTTGTTTTTTACCAATAACGAGCGCAGAGTTTGCCAATGCACAAGGCTAACTCCGGTATTTAAGCAATCCTTGTCAGAAACAATATCCCCCGTTTGAGACTTAGCCCTAAACATCCCCAAGCATTGTAATATTGCCCGAATATCAGATAAACGAGCATTCCCCGTTCCATAATTGTGTTCCGATAAGGTACGCACAAACAACGCGCCAGCCAACACGATTGTCCACAGCAAATTAGCCCACAATAAAAACAATGGCACGATCGCAAATGCGCCGTAAATAAGCTTAAAGTCTGTATTGGATACCGCTGCACTAAAGCCCGCCTTCAGCAACTCAAAACAGATGGCTGTAGCGAAACCGCCGAACAGTGCGAAGCGCATTGGCACCCGACAATTGGGCACCGCCGCAAATAGCAGCGTGAAAGCCATCATAGTCATCAGCAAGGGGATGATTTGAAATAATAGAGGAGTGACGCCGAGTTGATCATACTCCTGTACCACTAAGCGCAGCGACAACAAATAAGTACTCACCAACAGACCTGCGCCGAGCAAGAAGGGACCAAGACTCAACACCGCCCAGTACAACAAAAAGCTCGACAAACCTTTACGCGCCTGCTTTACGCCCCATATGGCATTAAACGCTTTTTCAATGTTGGTGAGCATCAAATACGCTGTGACTACCAACATGCCCACACCAATGCCGGTTAGGTTGCGTGCCTGGGTAGAAAAATCTGAAAGGTAACCTTTTACCTCTTCACCGGTTTCGGGCACAAAATTGTCAAAAATGACGCCTTGTAACTGGTCGGCAACCCCATTAAAGGCCGGTATCACCGAAAACATCGAAAACGTCACCGTCAGCAAGGGCACTAAGGCAAACAATGTCATGTAGGTTAACGCTGCAGCGTTCTTTTGGCAGCCCTTATCGATAAACTCTAAGCCTAGGTTGCGGGCGAAGCCAAATACTTCTCGACCAATATAGCGCGACTTTTTGATTAAAGACGGTAGATCCATAACGGTGTGCTCTTTTACGATGTAGGGCTAGTTTACCTTGAAATACCCGCGCACGAATACTTATGGGCGAATATGCGCCGCACCATGACTAGCATCGCCGCATGAACAGACGCTGTCCGTGGGTATGTTTGTGAGGCGTATGTCGAGTATAATCGTTAGGCATAACCATGTTAACCGCCTCCCAATATGGCTGGCAGTAATATCAAATACACTTAATATATAGGAATATACAATGGCAGTTTACACGATCACACGTTTCACAGCATCAGATATGGATCAGGCAGGAACTATTGCAGAAGGTCTTCGAAGTGAACTCGAAGGCGTCGGCGCAGACTCTATCGATATGGTTTCATACGGTAACGGTAAAGGCGTTGTTCTTGCGAGATACCCAGATCAAGTCACAATGGATGCCGCAGAGGACACCATAAAAATGGTCTTTGGTAAAATGATTGATGCGGGAGTAGTTGATGGCGATGCGATCCATCCTCACGCTGGCGTGGTACTGAATTCTTTTTAAGGCATCAAAAAAATATGGGGGTGTCATTTGGCTTCCCCCGCTTTGACATGTGAATAGTTCATAGCACCTTCACCTCCTCACCAATCCAAAAAACTGTGTTAACTCTCCAGTAGTTATCCGCTAACGGTGAATGAATTTAATTTGTGATTTTATCAAGTCAAACGAGGCCAGGTCGAACTCCGCCACCAGCGCATCAGTCTTTTCATAATGCTCGCAATATAGCGTCGCACATGAAAAACTCATCAATCATAGGGCACCATCATTACATCACTGTTTATCAAGTTTTATAGGCGCTGTGCGCTACCTATATTTTCATGGCCATATCAATGTCGTAGAGCAAGCGTTCTAAATTAAAATTAAGCGGCGCTAAAATTAATTGATAACTATCCTTGGAGTTTTTCAATATCATATGACAGTCTTGTCGAATGCTCTTGTTTTTAATCAAGTAATCCATCGTTTTTTCTCTGCATAGCATATATAGCGAACCATAACGGTCGCTAAGCGGATCAATGCTAGGCGCCACGCAACAATTTTTGTCTAAATTACGCGCCGCATTAATAAGTTGCGTAAGAACTCTTTTTGAGGTTTGAGTTTTATTCTCGTCAGTGAATGTTTTTGCATCGTTAAGTGCCATAGTATAAGTAAAGGTGTTTTTCTTGGTTTGTAATTTATAGCGAACTTTAACTAATTCACTTCTTGATAAGATAAGTACATCACGAAAAGTTATTCGGCCAATCATACGACTAGAGAATAATTCGTTGACAACTTTTGTGTCCGACAAGTTCAGTTCTATAAAATCTGCCCAGATAGAATCGATACCTACCATTTGGCCCCGATACGAAAAGCTCGCATACCATCCAGAGTCGCTATCTTTTGCTGCACGTTGGTACCAAATCGTCAATAAATTGCGCTCGTGCGAGGTTCTAGCATAAGCAAAAATATTACCCGCTTTATCTGGCTGGTTGGTTTTTAATAAATACCAGTTTGAATTTAATTGTTCAGGAGTGAACTTTCCATTTATCATGCGACCGCTAAGTGTTTTAAATTCCATTGCCTGAGGGCTAAATCGATTCGGGTAAAGTTGTTTGTTGATATTGTTAATGCTTTTAACGACTGCAACTCCATTTTCAGCGGCCACTTCGTACGCCTGCTTAGCCAGAGCTAACAGTTTTTTAGGTTGGGAACTGCCAACTGCTTTGCCTTCAAGTACTTGACCTAACTGATATAGAGCTTTGCCTTCATTTTGCTGGCTCTTCGTAGATTTGTGTGATTTCAGGGTAAAATACCGCCAATATCAGAAAATTACTAGCGGGGATTAGCGTTGTGGAAATCGAAGAACATTACGGCTTGTTGCTTGGCATAAATAGCCCATGGGAAATCAGCAGTGTTGACCTTGATCTGTCGGCACAGAAAGTTGATGTCATCATTGAGTATACGGATGACAAAGGCGCTTGCCCTGAATGCGAAGTAATTTATCCTAAGCATGACGATCGTAAGGAACGCACTTGGCAGCATCTGGATACCATGCAATTTGCTACGCAATTACATTGCAAGCTGCCTAGGGTGCGCTGCAAAGCTCATGGAGCTAAAAGTCTCAATGCACCTTGGGCCGGAGAAAACAGTCGCTTTACGTTGCTGTTTGAAGCCTTTGCTGTGCGGGTATTGATTGCGGCTCGCAGCGTCGAAGAAGCGCGCAAATTACTGGGTCTGAACTGGCACCAAGTAGAAGCGATAAAAAAGCGGGCGGTTGAGCGAGGATTGTCGCGGCGCAAAGAAGAAGCGATCCCTTATATCGGAATCGATGAAAAACAGTTTCGTTCCGGCCACCGCTATATTAGTTCGCTGGTTGACCTTAACGGTAGTCGCGTTTTGGATGTAATGGAAGAGCGTACTGAAACTGCCTGTAAGCTGCTGATAGAGCAGAGCCTGACTGAGTATCAGCAAAAACAGGTAACGGCTGTAGCGCTAGATATGTGGAAAGCCTACGCCAATGCCGTGGCAGATAAGCTGCCGCAGGCTGATATAGTCCACGACCGCTTTCATATCAGTCAGCACCTGAACGAGGCTGTTGATCAAGTGCGGCGAAAAGAAAATAAGACGCTGTTCGCGGAGGGCGATAGTGTATTGGTAGGCAGCAAATTTTTATGGTTAACAAACGAAGAAAACCTAAAAGAAAAGCATGTCGATCGTTTTGAAAAGCTTAAAAAATCTGATTTAAAAGTTGCCAGAGCCTGGGCTATAAAAGAGTTGTTCCGAGGGTTTTGGGATTGCAGTGATGCGGGCTGTGCTGAACAACACTTCAACAGTTGGTACTCGTGGGCAATCAGAAGCAGACTGGTGCCAATTAAAGCAAAAGCGAGAATGATCAAAACGCATTTAGATAATATTTTGACCTACTTTACACATGGTATTAGCAATTCGGCGGCAGAGGGATTAAATTCAAAAATTCAGACGGTGAAATAAAATGCCCGAGGTTATCGCTCATTTTCTGGATTTAGAAACAGTATATTATTTTACTGCGGTGGCTTAGAAATGGCTCCGTAGCGGTCACACAGATCTACGAAGAGCCATTTTGCTTAATGGCCTGCAATGACCAAAAATAGGCTTGGTCATAATTGACGGCTGTACCGTTGCCATTAGTGTAGTTTTTTGCCGTTGTGCGCATGCCCGCGTTCACGCCTTTTTCCGCGGCTTTTTTAAACCAGCGGAATTGTTCAGCTTTATCTTTTTTAATCCCATCACCGTAGTGATAATGCTGCGCTACAATAATGTCTCCGAAGGGATAACCTACTGCTACGGCCTCTCTCGCAAAACTTAATGAGCGGTCGTACTTTTTGGCTTTATTGTAGGCGCGAGATAGACTGGCTAAAACAAGCCCTATTTTATCTCCACCGTTATCATAAGCGAGTTCGCATTCTCGAATGGCATCTACAGCCTTTATTTTTGCATAATCTATACCGTCACCAAATTTCCCTGGATCGAAGGGATGCGATGCTAGTTCTGAGCATTCAGCGACTTGAAGGGCTAGCTTCGGCCCTATTGATTTGCCGACAGATTTTTCAACCCCCAGTATTATCGCCATAATCGTATTCGCGCCAGTATCAGTGGCCAGCGCGGCGGCCATTTTACGCGCTGCTTGTTCTTGGGTGTTGTCTTGCGCGCCAACAGGCGCCGCTAAAGTCAAAGTGAAAAAACAGAATAGTGATAAAAAAGTACGCATGATTACCTCATTATTAATAATTGATTCCACGCTTTCCAGACAATTTATTTAAGCCTAGGGGGGCCGATTAAACCAAGGTAAGTGTGCGGCTTTCGATGGCTGTAAAATATTTCGACATCACTTAATATACTCTGTTTTATTCTGGCTTTCAATTATAGAGGATTTGGTTTGGTGAGAAGCTAAAGCAATAAACATCGAAACCTTGCTCATTCTATTTTAAGAGTGTCTGTCCTTGTTGGCCTTGTTTCTGTGAAAGAAACGCTTACCGTTGTCAACACAGTGTCGAGAACGTCAACACGTCATTCCTACATTAATACCGAGCGTATTAAGCTGGACTCGGCCGGCGGGTGGTCTGACATTATGGCTTGAGCTACCTCCGTGAGTAAACACCACTGAGCTGTATCGCCAAGCCCAGGAAAAGGGTATTACCATAACCCCGAGCGCGCTATTTACTGCGCAACACAAGTACGGTAATCGTCACCGCTTCAGTCTCGCGTACGAAGAGACTGAAGAACGAATCTCTGCACTGTCAGAGGTGGATAATATTCTAGCGAGACATGCGTAGCTATAAAGTCTGTTTGTTAACGACGTAAGACTGACCAAGGGATTGAGTTCGTGTCTCTTGTTGTTTGCTTGAAGAGTGCCTGTCCTTGTAAGGGGGTAAGTGCGTACCTGTACCTGTACCTGTACCTGTAAGTGTTAGTCAGTGTTAAAAGTGTTTGGTGTGATTAACTAAGCTCATTCGCTTTTCGGTAAGGACCTAGGTAATCAAATAACCGTTCGGTCACTCGCCAGTGCTGCTTTTGCTTTTTGGCTATGACAAAGTCAGGTGCAGGTAGGTAAGGTAAAAACCTCTCCACCTCGGCAAGTGAGTTGAATTGAATCGATTGACTGCCGTTAGCTATTCTTCGTGAAAATAAATCGTTAAAGGCTTGTCTCGAATTTTTATCATTAAAGCGGAAGATTTCCACTAACGTGAGGCCGTCTTCGTCGTGGTAGGTGACGCGTAAACACTTGTCCGCCCAGATAATCTGTGGCGTAATGGCAGAGCAACGCAGTACTTTATTATTTTTTAAATTTAACGCACTTCTTAATAAATCATCGGGATCAATTAATTTCTCTGAGCACTGCTGGCATTGTCTAGCGGCAATATCGTTTTCTTGGTGGCAATAAGGACAGTGTTTGAAGTGAAAACGGTAAGTGCATTGCCCCTCTACGTCTGGGCCTTCGGGTGTTTTAATCAAGCCATGACACCGACGCCCAAAATGCTCAAGAATATTACCTGCTGCGTCTTTTCTCCCCCAAAATGCATTCGCAAAAGCGCATTCAGGGCAATGGATTTGAACCGCAACGGAATCTTCTGTGGGTTTTTTTTCGCCAATTTCGGGTTGAAAAATATTGTAACCATTATTGGTATAATCCAATACCAAGCAATCCTTTTTCCCCGGGCTCAGGCGCAAGCCACGACCTACCATTTGTTGAAATAAACTGATGGATTGAGTGGGACGCAAAATGGCAATGACATCCACGTGCGGCGCATCAAAGCCCGTCGTCAATACCGACACGTTCACCAGGTACTTAATTTTTTTGGCCTTAAACGCGGCTATTAGCGCGTCACGTTGGGTTATTTTTGTCGTGCCGGTGATCAAGACAGCTTGGTCATTAGGCAAATAACCGGTAATTTCTTGTGCGTGATCTATGGTCGCAGCAAAAATCATCACGCCTTGACGGTCTTGACTAAGCTGAATAATTTGCTCGGTGACCGCCTTAGTTACCCGTGGGTGCTTGTGGATGAGTTCATTTAAGGCGATATCATCGGTGCTGTGTTCGCCGTCTACGTTTTCCGTCAACAAACTAAAATCATAGTGCGCAATCGCAGCATCATAATGAATGGGCGGCGTTAAATAGTTGTTTTTCACCATGTGCTGGAGTGGCAGTTCGAAGATACATTGTTTAAAAAAAGAGGTAGTGCAGGGTCGTGTATAACCATGGTAATGATGCTGATAAATCCAGCCGCTGCCTAATCGATAAGGTGTAGCGGTTAAGCCAAGAATTTTTACGGTAGGATTAAGCGTGCGAAAATGCGCCAGCGCTTTATAGTATTGACCGCTGTCGTCTATGCCCACTCGATGGCATTCATCAATAATAATTAGGCTGGCAGGGTTTTGAAAAGAGTCTAGGTTCGCCGAAAGGGACTGAATACTCGCAAAGACCGTTTTTGCGCTGCTGTTTTTTTGGCTGAGTCCTGCCGAAAAAATACCCGCTGCTGAACCCGTAGCTAGAAACTTAGCGTGATTTTGCTGAACTAACTCTTTGACATGCGCAAGGCAAATGACGCGCCCCTTTGCCAGTCGACTTAACTCAGCAATCACTAAGCTTTTACCTGCACCGGTAGGCAATACAATCACCGCCGGATCATCGCCACGACGGAAGTGCTCTACCGCCGCCTCAACAGCGCGAGTTTGGTAGTCTCGTAATATGAAAGCTTGGCTCATGATGCATGGAGTCTGGGGAAGGGGTGAAACTACAGTATCATAACGACGAGGGTGATTTAGATATTTTATACGTGAACAACTTATCGACATAGTCAAAGCAGATCTATAGTTAGACCTGTTGGCGGTCATTCGTTTGAAGCGTCTGAAGAGTCAGAAGAGACCGCTGTGAAATATAAGCAGATTGTCACTTCATTGCGAGGAAAAAAACCTTTACGCCGCCCATCGTGATTAAAAGTTATATCTATCCCCACTTATACAACCTTTTAAATAAATGTCCAAGCCAATATGCGTGTCATCTTATTCCCCTGTGCCATTTTTATTTCTCGTACCTCCAAGGCACCCAGTTTATCCAGCCATTTTTTTGCAGGCTTCACATTGTCATTTTTTGAAATCAGGCTAGTAAACCAGCGGCATTGATTTGAAAATGCCTGGCTTTCTTTTATTAATTTTTTAAGGAACACTCGTTCACCACCCTTGCACCAAAGCTCTGCTTCTAGACCACCAAAATTCAGGGTGGAAGGGGCGGATATTGATTTGTGATGGGTGTTGTTATTAAACCCCGTCGGCGACTGTTGTTTGCGATGACGAGTAAGGTTGTTGAATTTACGCCGGTTGCTTTTGAATGCCTCATCTTGAGACGCATGGAAAGGGGGATTGCACACGCTGACATCAAAGTATTCCCCCGCTTGAATAATGCCGTCAAAAATGTGACTGTTATTGTGTTGCCTGCGCAGTGTAAAGTAGTCTTTGAGAGAAGGGTTGCGAGCAATAATTGAACTAACATTGTCAAGCGATTGTGTATTAATATCACTGCCCACACAATGCCAGCCGTATACTTTACACGCTAATAGCGGGTATATACCATTAGCTCCCGTGCCTATATCGAGTAAGGTGATTTTGGGAGAAATAACAGTCTGTTCAGTCGTTAACTCGTTACACCCAAGCAATTCAGCTATGTAATGAATGTAGTCGACTCTACCGGGAATAGGCGGACAAAGAGCCCCTTCCGGAATATCCCAGTCGTTAATGTGGTAGTAGCATTTTAATAGTGCGGTATTTAGCGCTTTTACGGCCGATGGGTCATCAAATGCTATAGAGAGGTTGCCGTGAGCGTTTGTTTCAACATGCGGCGATAGTGACGGGTAGCCTTGTATCAAAGATACAAAGTCATAACCCTGTTTGTGGAGATTCCTCGGGTGTAGGCCTTTGGTGTTAGGCTTGCTTTTGATTTTGCTTCGGCGCAGCGTGTTCATGGTGATATGTCCAAGATTTCGTATCGGTATAGGACTCTGCCCCTAAGATTAAGGTTTATGGCAAAATCGACTGAAAAGTGTTGGGCGAGAGAGCAGCGCAATATGCATATGAACCAATTTGAAGATGCTTATATTGTGTTTTCTGGCACACCAGAAATAGCGAGTGATTGTAATGATATAAATGAAAAATATCAAAAATCTCATCAAGCTAGCCACATTATTGATTGTTTAAATCAATGGCAGGCATTCATTTGTTAGGATGCAGCTACCGATGCCTATTTTTGTTCTATGGCATGAGTCCGAGTGCCGTTAGCAACTCACTAACTGCACCAGGGATGCAAACTATTAAAAGGGT
>Ga0307488_10003538_pt1 | contig 13054 bp, 27 predicted proteins | sample SB02metaG_FD_202248 | JGI IMG/M metagenome (GOLD analysis project Ga0307488, IMG submission 202248) | Sea-ice brine microbial communities from Beaufort Sea near Barrow, Alaska, United States - SB 0.2 | ecosystem: Environmental > Aquatic > Marine > Coastal | place: USA: Alaska | collected...
ACAACAAACTACTGATAAGAAACCTACACCTACACAACAAACCAATGAAGTTTATGATCCTGAAATTCAATCAAGGTCACAGATTCGTAAGACTGGTGAAGGTGGCAGAGTTGGTGCTGATAGACGTAAATCAGAACCAGAAAAACGTAGAATGAAAGCTGCTGGTGGTGGACAAATGGTGCCAGCAAAATCATATAAAGACAGAAAAGATATAGGAACACAGAAACAACGTTCTACAAAAGAGCAACAACCACAGAAAGAACGTGGTACTGCTGGTCTATCACTTAGAGACCAACAACGTAAAGCAGCGATGGAGAGAAGAGCAAGAAAGTCTGGTGATAAGACACCAACAGCATCACAATTACTTACTAAAAAGACACCAGAGAAGAAAGTTGATCCTGATTATAAACCAGCAGTTGCGTCGGGACTCACTCCTAAGGAGAGAATGAGGCAACAACGTAGGGGTGAGACCGAGTTACGTGGTATTATGAAGCAACAAGAGACCGATCGCTATAGGAGAGAGACGGGGCAGAACCCTGATGCAAAAGGTAGAACCAAGATTATGGCTCGCGTGCATAAACGTATGAGTACCTAATCGGTTTTTAAACTGTCACAACCTCACTTGACTTTTTGTTAGGTGAGGTTTTATAATATGCATATGAACTACAAAGAACTCACAGACACCATTTATCCAGACTTTGTTGACTACACTCTGGACAAACATTCAAAAGAGATTAAAGACTTATACCAGGGTCTCATTGATGAATATCTCAATGAAAGTCTTGGTGAGTTAAATCCAAGGACACGTAACAAACTGACAAAAGAGTTACTTAATCGACTTATTAGTTGATATTATTGTTAGTAACCTCTAAAGTGTCCCTGTAGTATAACCACCCAATCATCATGACTCTCACTCAATCCAAAACTGAATATCTCACCGAATGTTTACTTGAAGTCGTCAACAATCAATGGAAAGTTAATGCAACTGAATCTGGGCATAGTTCATACTCTAAGTTAGAATATAGTGTAGGTAAAAAATATATCAAAGTGAATCAATTCAGGGTTCATGCTGACAACAGTTTTTCAAACAACGGTGTGTTCATGTTCATCGACAAAGAGTCTGGTGCATGTTACAAACCAGCATCATTTAAAGCACCTGCGAAAGGCATTCGGTTCTATATTGATTTCTTGACTGATCACACTGAGATTGTAGATCCTTATGGTTCCTTCCTTTATCTTCGTTGAGGTTATTGTTAGTAACCTCTAAAGTGTCCCTATAGCATAACCACCCAATCAAATGCCACTTTCTGAATCCACTGTCTCACGAATTGTTGATGCACTCAAAGATGACATCATTGAACACATTTATACAAATGAGAAATATAATGAGGTTATGCGTCAATGTATTGAAGAAGCATTAGATGCTAAAATGGGTGAGATGGATGAGGATCTGTATTTTGACCTTGGTATGTGTCTATTTGAACGAATTGAATTGAAATAAAGTTAGTAACCTCTAAAGTGTCCCTATAGTATAACCACAACACAAACATCATGGCAACCCGAGGCCGTATCGGCATTCAACTCTCAGATGATTCTATCCTCTCTGTTTATCACCACTGGGATTCTTATCCTGAATGGTTGGGTCGTATTCTCCAAACTCATTATAACACCCGCCCAAAAGTAGAAGAATTGATTGATGGTGGGGATATGTCAGTCTGTTGGAACGATGACAATCAGCCTGAGTATTATTCTGCTCGGGGTGAGAATTGTCCTCCTCGTCTTGATAACAACTTGATAGAATACGTTGCTGATGGTGAAGAATACGCATACATCTTCAACCGTGAGGGTGTGTGGGTCTGTATTGATCGCCATGAGTTCGATGATAAGGATCCCGAAACTGTTTCTATTCCTGAAGGAGCACTTGCCTGTTGATATTGTTAGTAACCTCTAAAGTGTCCCTGTAGTATAACCACTCGCCGATCAATCAAATGAGCATCTATGTAAGATTCGATTCAGTTGAATATGATGAGCCACAGTTCATCGGTCCGTTTGAAACTGAAGAGGATGCTGATGATTATGCAGACTATCAGAACACAAGTCTTTCACTAAATGGTGTTCCTGGTCATGTTGCATCCTATTCTGTATCTGGTTGTTGACATTATTGTTAGTAACTTCTAAACTGTCTCTATAGTATACCACTCACCCCCAACATCATGAACAATATCAAACAAGAATCTGTTGATCTAATGGCAGAACAACTTTATCAACAGATGGTACAACATGTTGAAAATGATAACTACGGTAACTCCGATGCCATTCATTCTGAATGGGTTGTTGATGGCCAAGATCCCGAAGATGGTGAATATGAGTTCATGTTCATTGACTATCTCTCACAAGTTTAATTTACATCACACACAAACTAAATCATGAAAAAGTTTCTCACCTCTGTTCTTGCAGGCGCATCTGTTATTTTCACACCAGGATCAGCCATTGCTGGTAACACTTATGAAGACCATGTAGATCTCTTCAATGCACTTAATGAAGTTGGTATTATTACTAGTATCAACTCTAGACTTCATTGTAGGTCTGGTGTAGATGGTATGTATAATACAAGGTCAGGTATGTTGATTGTATGTCAAGACAATGGCGTTCCTGGTGGGCCTCAAGTTACCTGGACTTTAAATGACTTAGACACACTTAGGCATGAGGCTCATCATGTTGTTCAGGACTGTAATGAGGGAACAATTGCAGATGGGTTAATGGATAACCTTTTTTATGAAGAACAAGAGTTAATTGAATTTATCTCAAAGTCATCACTTACCACAGAGGAATTCAAAAATCTGATGGAGTCATTAAAAAATGATGGACTGAGTTACACCTCAATCATGATCGAAGTTGAGGCATACATTGTGGCAAAAGATATTGAGGCATCAAGTATTGCCAACAAAGTTAGGGAGTTCTGTTCCTGATGATTGATGGGCATATGTAACATGTTTTGGTGTGGTTACCTTGTTACATTGTAAGACCCATGTAGTAGAGGCATCAATCACATAATTGTGGTGGTTACAGTGATTGAGTAAGGCCTCATTGTTGGATAATAAAGTTAGTAACCTCTAAACTGTCCCTGTAGTGTAACCGCAACAAACATTATGGCATTTCTCAACTGGGTTCAAGAAGCAATTGGTTGTAAAGTAGAAGACGAAAAAACTGGAATGGTTCATACCATTACCGGTGGTAAGTTGTTAGCTGATTCACCTATGTGGCCCATGATTCAACTTACGGATGAGAATGGAGTTGTAAGATATGCAACTCTTGATAGGTTTGAAGAACTGATTTCTGTAGGATAAGTTTTGAATCGATAAGATAACACTTTCACCCTCTCTTTGAGAGGGTTTTTTTATGCGTAGAGACCATCACCCATCAGACAGAACAAACCTACTACTCAAGACCCCAGTGATACCAGTGGCTCTCACGATATCAAAAACTCTTTTTTTCATATCGGGGGTTTTCAGGTGTGATAGGTCGTTTGACCCGATAAAATTATGGAAAAATCAGTTTATGACACTAACTGGTTCAGGGTATTATTGTTAGTAACCTCTAAAGTGTCCCTATGGTATGAATACTTTTAATCCTTACATTGAAACGCTAACCCAAAAGGGATACTCTGTTAAAGAGTGTCAAACACCATCAAAGACTAAAAAGTCTTTCCCATGTGTAATCCATGGAAGAACATTCCAAACCGAAGAGCAGTATCTTGAGGAACTCCAAGAGTTCCTGAATGGCAACTAACATTGTTAGTAACCTCTAAAGTGTCCCTGTAGTATGAGAACACCTTCAAACTAATGCGTTACACAAACCCCTCTGGTCAAGAGTACATTTTTCCTTATTCAATCTCCCGTGAAGAAGCACTACAACGTATGGAAGAATATGAAAAGAAAGTAGAACAAGATGAACGTTCTGGACAACAATTATTCGATGACATGTTCGGAGGTTGATTAACATTATGCAAGAGACTAAGTTTATTCTTCATGGTCAATTTCATCGTTCTAATGGTTGGGTTATGAACGACAGTTTAGGTTACATCAAACTCACAAAAGAGGAAGCAATTGTAACATGTAATCGTCTCAATCCCAACTTTGTAATTCAATCTGTTACCATCGAAAAGTGATCATGAGAATTTTCTTTCTCACATTGTTTGTTATCCTAGGTGCTAATCTAATGATCGACTTATTAGATTCTAGTATGGTAAAAATCATTCAAGAACGTAATGAAACACTTCAAAGAAGTCTTGATTCGATGTAATTATTGTTAGTAACCTCTAAAGTGTCCCTGTAGTGTAACCACGTTTCTAAACTATGTCTATCACCATCAAATACGATTTTCTTTCTGATCATTCACTTACTGCAGTAGCAGAAGTATGTGAGATTGCAAATGTAACACCACTATCTGTCACATTCAATTCTACAATGTATGACAATGTGGCAGTTGAGTTCAAGTCACATAGTGACGCAATCCTTTTCAGTGAGGTATATCTTGGATCAACAGATCCTTCTGATATTCGTGAGTATGTTGGTTCTGATACTCCTCTTGGAGAGGAAGTATATGGTGGTTAATAAAGTTAGTAACCTCTAAAGTGTTTCTATAGTATAAGGTTCAGACTTCTCTCTCCTACTTCTCTCCTTTTGGATTGTTTCTAGGTATTGTTTCTCTGAACTATTCTGAGTCTTTCTTCAATGATCAAAACCAAAAAAGAATGGTCTAAAGTCTACGCTAACTTCTATTCTATTGTTTTAATTCTAATTCTTCTTTGATATCATGCTCTATTCTGTCATCGGTGGATTTGACTCTGGAAATGAAGATTTTAAGTCATTGACGATTTTCAAGGATGAAGACTCCGCTATTGAATACTCTTACTTTCTTGAATATGAGGATGGTTATGATTATGCTTTAGTTGAACCTCATGAGATTAAGACTATTAAAAATCTTCATAAGGAACGAACATCTCATCGTATTGTAACTGTCAAGTAAAGTCTTATTTTCCATCAAACAAATGACTTATTCAAACCTTTCTAAGATTCGACCCAAACTAAGAACAACTGGTAACGTAACTGGAAACTTTGGAAGACCAAAGACTAAGACTAATGGTAACAGTGAATTAGGATTAACTACGAAAGAGAATATTAGTGTCACAAGAAAGAGTGATTATATCAATCGAATGTATCAAGTCTTAGATACAACAACTGATCGTAAGATACAACAGTTTGCTTACGATGAGATCCGAAAGTATTTGATACAAACTAATCAATGGTAGATTGTTAGTAACCTCCAAAGTGTCCCTGTAGTATAACCACTCATTCAACTCAAATCATGACAAACGAAACTTACAACGGTTACACAAATTTCGAAACCTGGAACGCAAGTCTTTGGATTGGTAATAGTGAGTTTTTGTATAATACTGCAAAAGCTTGTGTCACATATTGTGAAACCTCTGATACCCCATATGATGCATTTGTTCGTTGTATGAATAACAGTGAAAGATTTGCTACAGGTGATGGAGTTAAGTGGAATGATCCTCTAATCAACTATGATGAGATGAATGAAATGATGAACGAACTGTAAGAACTTAATCCAATCAACCCTCTAACTAACACAAACATCATGACTCAATTAACATCAGATCAACTTGTAAAGGTTAAAGAAAAGTTCTGTCTAAACCTAGTAGATAACATGGACTTAGATACACTTAGAGAAATCGTTCATGAACAACTTATGCAAGGTTATGATGATTGGGATGAAGTAGAGTTTAAGGATGAAGTTATTAGTTACTATGGAGAAGATCCCACTCAATACAACAACATAGTCAATGATATTAATCCTTATACTACATCTAACCCAGAAGCACTAACTGATTATGGAGTAGGGAAATAAATCATCCAATCTATCACTTAAGGGATGCACAGTTAGATACAAGATTAATGTATCAACTAGCTCCCTTTATTGATGCTTACCGTCCTCATGATCCTATTCCAACTAAGGAGGAATTAGGGGAGAAGGTAACTAGAACTCATGTAACTCTAAATGACCTTAAATCCCAGATTACCCTTTGAAAATCCTTATAAATACCCTGTTTTAACGTTTTTTTATTAATTAAATGGCTTTTTAAATGTATATGACTGTTTTATCTTGATTGTTACTATTGTCTTAAAGTGATATGAATTCGTATCATTAACTCTCTCTAATCCTCTTTATTACCCTTATAAACCCTCATCCTTATGCCTTATAAAGACCTGATCTAATCTTATAAATGGCTGATCTTATAGTCTCTCTAAACCTTATAAATGGCTGATCTTATAGTCATCTAAGGTTTCACTCTATCACGCTCTCTGTTTTATGTCAACCCCTCCCCCAAAAATATATAAGAACCGAAACATAAAACATCAGAAACCTTCCAAATTTTCATATAAGACTTATAAATACCCCCAGTCTCTTGACTAATACGACTAGAAGGATTATAATTTAAGAGTATCAGTTCCTCCTCTCATTCCTCCCATGTTAGCTTATCAATTGGCTCAGAAGAAACGTGTAAGAATTACCCTAGACTTAGAGGTAATGGGTGACTTTAACCCCCGTGATATTGACTATGCTAAGTTATTCAAACTCGAACCATCAGAGACAGTAGAGGTTTATGTAGAGGATGCTACGATGGACTGGTAGAAACACTCTCTAAGACCCCTAGAATCCCCTGTAACTAACACTAACTCCCCTTATGGTAAATGATACCTAAGGGGATTTTTATGAGTCTTAAGGAGAAAAGGCCGCTTGAGCTTAAGTTACACATATACGCACTAAAAAATAGAGTTAAGGCCTATCTCTCTAAAAACCTTTTGTATGTTATTGTCTGCTGATGTGTTTGTCCTATGTGTTACTTACTGGTTTTGCTTAGTTGATACTGACTCTTGACCCCGTAGGAGAGTTCAGTTGTAATAACTCAAGCGCCAATAAGTGAACTCGCGGAACACATAACAGTATTATTTAGTATTATTACTATTTGACACATAGTACAACCTATTAAAGTTAGTAACCTCTAAAGTGTCCTTATAGTGTAAGACACCACAACCACACATGAAAAACGAAACCATGATTCAAACCAAATGCATCGCTGTCATCGGTGGCACTGATTACGAGGGAGAGTCCTTCCAAACCCTTCGCCTCTTCGATTGTCAATCCACTGCCGACCTCTACAAGGCAAAGCTCCAGCAGGATTTTGATTACGTGCTCATGGAGGTAAAGGAGATCTCACAATACAGCATGATGATGGGAGGGACAATCCACTAACGGCTACATCTTCGCTTAAGTAACAGTCCGAGATGACTCTAAACTAACATTAACTCAAACCACACTAACTCACACTTACATCATGTCTAAGTCTGTAATGATCTCCCTCCTCAGTAAGGGTAACACAGGAACACAGATCCTAGAGATTCTTAACTCTATCGTTGAGGACACTAATCAACAACCAGAACCCAAGCAACCAACACTTAACACCATCGAGTTCTGATCACATAGTACAACCTATTAAAGTTAGTAACCTCTAAAGTGTCTCTATAGTGTAACCACACAAACGAACATGACTAACACATACACCGACACATTCGATTGGTTGAATGAAGGTGACGTGACAGTATTTGATTATCTAAGTATGATCAACGTCACTCCACTAAGTATCACTGAAGGAGAAGGAACTAACTTCCCAGGATATACAATTACCTTCAAATCCTTCGATGATATCATGACATTTTGTAGAGGTTATTATGGTGATCATAGTGATGAAGAAATCAAAGAGATTTATGGTTGGTAAGTAACACATAGGGAGGACAATCTCTCCTCCCTCAGATATAACACTATCGAAACAGTTAGTATTAACAACTTGACAAATTGTAGTCCTTAAGTTATACTTAGTGGGACACAGTTAGTGTTATCGAATCGACAGTGATTTGGGGGGTTATATGATACCCCGATCCGGGCAAAGCGTTTCATAAGGATTATAAGAACCCATAAGAACCCATAAGAACCCATAAGAACCCATAAGGCCGTATATAAAAACGCCTAAGTCCCTAACCTACACTGTATGTCTTTTTCGAGGCAGATATAAAGACTTAAAAAAAATCTCCCAGGTATTTTTAGAGGGCCCTTTAGAAAAAACAAAAAGATATTCCAAGATCCACAAAAAAATTCCCAGGAATTATGATAGACTCATAAGGTTCACAACCGAACTGAGAGACACTTCCCCCCTGTCGTAGACGGAACGGTAGTGATATGGAAGAATTTCTCAAAACTTTTGCTAATCATCAATGTTTCATTTAATTTACAGAATACTCAGAGGTATTATCTTATTACCCGTAGCGGTAGTATTGATGAGTACTCTGTATCACTTTGACAACTCGAATATAGATACTCAAACAACTACTGAGGAGACGTGGAGGGCACAATGACAGGAACTAAGTATTATCATATTTACTTAAAGGATGAGTGTGTATTAAATAATCTTGAAGAGGATAAGTTCAAGGAGTCATGGGAGTTATTGAACACACTCGTTGGGTTTATGCATACTGATTATTCTGCAGAGGATTTATCTTATGAGAGGGTTTATGGAGCAGAGTTCTCGATCGAGGAGAGCTCGTATTAATTAAGGAGGTTATGAGATCATGAAGATGAGTACACAAAACATGAGTACCAATGGGTCAGAGGAGTTATGTTTCGTTCAGGAGTATAAAGAACCAGCGCCTTTTGTACCTGTGACAAGGAATGTGTTTACTGACTTAGAGCGGGAAGAACTCAAAGAGATCTTTCGGGAAGTGATGAGTGAGTATGGACTTATTAGAAAAGATTAATAGTAAGTTACCGAAAACACTCTCAGAGGATATATGTTGGGAGTGGCGAGGACATAAAGATAAAGGTGGGTATGGTATACTACACCACCATGGTAAGAACCTAAGAGTACATAGAGTTGTATATGAGATTCATTATGCAGAACCTTTAGGTGAACTACACTGTCTACATAGATGTGATAATCCTTCTTGTGTAAATCCTTTTCATTTATTTTCTGGAACTAATACGGACAACGTGAAAGATAAGGTAACAAAAGGGAGATGTTACACTGGCAACCAAAAAGGTCAGAGTAATGGTAATTCTAAATTAACAGATAGTGTTGTCAAAGAGATAAGACTGTTGTATAATAATAGAAGTTACACAACAGTTCAGTTAGGTGAGAAGTATGGTGTCCATCGTGCTACTATTTCTTACATAGTCAACAACAAAACTTATACACATTTATTGGAGAATTGAACGTGGCGAAGGGTTTCACCGTTAAAGCAGCAACACCCAAGAGTAAGAGTAGTACTCAAGAATGGGACTATGTTGCGATTAAAGAACGAATGAAGGGAAAGAAGATTGTCTTCTGTCTTCCTGGTCGTGGAGTAAGTTATACTTACCTGAAGAATTTTGTTCAACTATGTTTCGATATGGTTCAGAATGGAATGAGTATTCAGATTAGTCAAGACTACTCTTCAATGGTTAACTTTGCACGTTGTAAGTGTTTGGGTGCCAATGTACTACGTGGACCAGATCAGATTCCATGGGACGGTAAGTTGGAGTATGACTATCAGTTGTGGATTGATAGTGACATTGTATTTGACACTAATAAGTTCTGGCAACTATGTGACCTTGCATTGAATAGTGAAGGTGAGGAGAAACAGATTGTAGCTGGTTGGTATTCAACTGAAGATGGTCGTACTACATCAGTTGCACATTGGCTGGATGAAGATGACTTCCGTAACAATGGTGGTGTGATGAATCATGAGATGGTAGATGGTATTCAGAAACGTAAGAAACCATTTACTGTTGACTACACTGGTTTCGGTTGGGTAATGATTCAGAATGGTGTCTTTGAGAATGAGGGTATGAAGTATCCTTGGTTTGCTCCTAAGATGCAAGTCTTTGAGTCAGGTGCTGTTCAAGATATGTGTGGAGAGGATGTTTCATTCTGTCTCGATGCAATTGAATCTGGATTTGAGATCTGGTGTGATCCTCGTATTCGTGTTGGACATGAAAAGACTAGGGTTATCTGATTGACACAAAACATCATTTCTGATACAGTATAAAGGTCTTAAGAAAGAAAATGCCCCGTATTCCACTTCGACCTAAGAACTGGTGTTCCTCGTGTCATTATGAATGGTATCCCAGAGGAAAAAGTCGTTCTAAACAATGTCCTGATTGTGGAAGTCGTAAGACTTATTTTATATCATGGGGCCCAAACTGGAAAAAGATGTTTCTATCAACTGTAATTGGAATCTTCTGTTTGACAACAGTAGTTAAAGAATTCAGTAAAAATAATACTGATGTGATTATTTTCTTTAGTAGTTGTATAGGAGTGTTCGTGACATTAAATATGGGAATTAGTTCCCTAAATGATAAATGTAAATTGGAGAAGTAATTATGGCTATGATGAAAGGTGGGAACTATATTCCCGCAAAACCAAAGAAGACCCGTCAAGGTCGTTCACAATATACACTACTCAGTGCAACTTCTCGCAATGGTGCAAAGAAGAGGTATAGGGGTCAAGGTAAATGAGTTATCATCTCACAGTGTCTGAAGAATGGTTTTCAATTCATCCAGAAGACCTGTGGGTTTATAATAAATTACAACTAAGCCAGGTGTTAGGTTATACTTGTGGTCCAGCTGGACTAGAAGTTCCTAACCCTGGTTTTTATATTGTTCGCCCATGTTTTAATATCTTGGGTATGAGTAGATATAGTAAGATAGAAGAGATAACGAAAGACACAGAACATTTACATCCTGCAGAGTTTTGGTGTGAGATATTTGAAGGAGAACATATCTCAGTCGATTATCAGAACAAACAATCAAAATTAGTTGTAAGAGGTATTAGAGACAGTAAAGATAAACTCTACCAATGGACTAAATGGGAGGCCTTAGAGAGGACTGTAGAGTTCCCAGAGGTCTTGAATGATGTAGGAAATAAGTATGAGTGGATTAACTGTGAGTTTATTGGTGGTAAGTTAATTGAGGTTCACTTTAGAAGAAACCCAAACTTTAGATATAATAATACAATAGCTATTCCTGTATGGGATGATCAGCAGATCCCAGAGTTAGAAGAATCAAGTGGATACAGATACATAGAAGATAAAGGTTATCACCGTAGGGGATTTATCATAGATGGAAAATCAAGACAACATGCTTCGTGAGATTGCAAATGATAATCTCACACCAAAGAACACAAAGAAAAAAGTGAACACTGATGGACTTTTTGAAACAACTGATTGTTCTCACCCTGATCATCAGTGTACTTGTGGTGCTCAACAGATAGTATTAAACGAATATTGAAAATAGTGTCTAAATAAAGACAGTATTCCTGTATTGTTGTGCCAGTTCAAAGGGTCAGTCAAGAATTTAAGGACATTAGTGCTTCGTTTCAGACTAACCCCCTGAATAATGATTTGATTGCAATTAAAAATACGACTGCAATTGCAAGATCGATTCGTAATTTGATTCTGACAAAGAGGGGGGAAAGACCATTTGAACCTAACTTAGGTTCTGGTGTTTATGATCTTCTCTTTGAGAACATGGATAAACAAACAGCAACTATCATTCGTGATGAAATTATTTTAGTTATTGAAAATTACGAACCCAGAGTTGAGATTATTGAAGTCTTAGTTAAACCCAACTATGATGAGGCTACAATGGATGCAACTATTCAGTATGAAGTTGTTGGAATAAATGTTCCGACACAGGAATTAACATTAGCATTAGAACCCACTAGGTAGATAGATGCCTTTAGTAAATTTCAGTAGTTTAGATTTTGATCAGATAAAGACTTCGATTAAGGATTATCTTAAAGCGAATTCAAACTTTACTGATTACGACTTTGAAGGGTCCAACCTTTCAACAATTGTTGATGTGTTAGCGTATAACACATATCTCACTTCATATAACACCAATATGGTGGCAAATGAAGTGTTCATTGATAGTGCTACGTTGAGACAGAATGTTGTCTCCTTGGCAAGAAACATTGGGTATCTTCCAAGATCTAGGAAAGCATCGAAGGCAAATATTACTTTCTCTATTGATGCGAGAGGGACTAGCGCCTCATCTATCACATTAAATTCTGGTATCTGTGTTACAAGTAGCGTAAGGTTTTCAAGTCAGAACTTTACCTTTATAGTTCCTAGTTCTGTTACTGTACCAGTAGATTCTGATGGGTTTGCAAAGTTTGAGAATATTGACGTTTATGAAGGAACATATATTACCCAATCATTCACGGTAAGTTCTAGACTTCCTAACCAGAAGTTTATTCTTTCTAATGTAGGTATTGATACTGATTTGATAAGTGTCATTGTAAGAGACTCGGAGACATCTTCAATTCAACAGAAATATACACTAGCTGATAGTTTGTTTGAGGTTGATGATACTTCTTCAGTATACTTTCTCAAAGAAACAGATGGTGAAAGATATGAGGTCTTATTTGGTGATGGTGTATTTGGTAAAAAGTTAGAAGAACCAAACTATATTAGTGTTAGTTACCCAGTTTGTGCTGGTTCGGTTGCAGATGGTATTAATAGATTTAGATTCTCTGGTACTCTGGTAGATAATAATGGTATTGCAGTTAACAACGGTATCTCACTGATAACTATCAATACTGCTTCCTATGGTGGAAAGGATATTGAATCTACCGAATCCGTTAAGAAATATTCAACACAGATCTATGCATCACAGAACAGGGCAGTTACTGCAGCCGACTATGAAGCGCTTGTTCCTAAACTTTATACAGAGACTGAATCTGTATCTGCATTTGGTGGAGAGGTTCTGACACCTCCAGCATATGGTAAGGTCTTTATAAGTGTGAAACCAAATAATGGAGTATATCTTTCTACCGATATCAAAGAGAATCTTATTGATGATTTGAAGAAATATTCTGTTGTCGGTATTCTTCCAGAGATTGTTGATCTAAAGTATTTGTATGTTGAGACTGATGTCAAAG
>Ga0307488_10003540_pt1 | contig 13050 bp, 9 predicted proteins | sample SB02metaG_FD_202248 | JGI IMG/M metagenome (GOLD analysis project Ga0307488, IMG submission 202248) | Sea-ice brine microbial communities from Beaufort Sea near Barrow, Alaska, United States - SB 0.2 | ecosystem: Environmental > Aquatic > Marine > Coastal | place: USA: Alaska | collected 2017-05-06
GGTACAACACCACTATTCATAGTAGCATCAGGACAGGATAAGACAAACGGAGCAGGCGACAGCACAGCGACAGGAACACAAACTGCAAACGCCAACACTGCTTTCTTGATCTCATCTCAAAGAGAATTAACAGAGACTTTCGGAGATCCGAAATTCTACACAGACGCATCAGGAAATAGCCTTAACGGTTATGAACTGAATGAATATGGCCTACAAGCGGCTTACTCATTCTTGGGCGTGGCCAACAGAGCTTACGTTTTAAGAGCAAACGTAGACTTAACAGAATTAGCAGGAAGTGCCTCAGCACCAACTGCCAACCCAACAGATGGAACATACTGGTTTGACCTTGCATCAACTAGCTATGGTATATTTGAGTGGAGTCAAACAAATCAAGCGTTTACAACGATCGCACCGACTTTGATCACTTCAGTTTCTAACCTGGTAGGAAACAGTTCAACAGGTGCACCTAAAACTTCGGTTGGTGCAATAGGCGATTACGTTATAAACACAACACACGTTTCAAACAAAATATATTACAAAAACTATGCGAATGCTTGGGTACAATTAGGATCTAATGCTTGGCATAACTCACATCCAATATTTGAAGTTACTACAGGTACAACTGTAACCAACGGTCACACAATGGTTATCAATGGTACAACTGTAACGACAGGCGGTACAGCTTTATCAGATGTTGCGGCGGCTATCAACTTATCAAGTGATGGTGCAGACGGTGTGGCATTAAATGGTATATCAGCCGCAGTTGATTCGGTATCTGGAAACTTGAAAATTTTCCATAACGGAACTGACCTAGGCGATTCATCAGCAGGTACAAATACAATTAGAATAGAAGAAGGTACAGGCTTATTGGCTTCTCTAGGAATTACAGCAGGCACTTACAATGGTGCTCAGTTCCTACAGGCATCACACACTTCAAGACCTACTTGGAAGACAGCAGATCAAAACAGACCATCAGGTTCGATTTGGTTTAAAACTACAACAGCGAACGCAGGTGCAAACCTTGTTGCTAAACTTTACAGCTCGGCTAGTGGAAGTTTCTCAACAGTAAGTTCTCCATTGTATGCTTCTCACCAATCGGCAATATACAACACAGATCCATCATTAGGCGGAACTGGTGTAGGCGCAGGTACATTATACGCACAGTACAATATAACTGAAGCAGACAACACATCACCAAACGAAGGCAATGCTTTAGGTGATTTCCAATTCTTCAGATACGAAGGCGGAACAACAGTTATCTCATCCAAGACTACTGCACCGAGCTTTACTGCAAATGAAACATTCACAGTTAGAGAATCATTAAAGAACCAAGAAGCATTAGACACTGCAAAAACAGTTACTATGATTTCTGGAGATGGTTCAACACTAGGTGATGCAGATGATTTTGTAACAGCATTTACATCAGCTGGCTTTACTAACTTGACAGCGGAAGTTATCGGCTCTGGACAGTACGCAGGTGCAATACAAATTACACACAAATTAGGTGGTGAGTTTAGAATGAACAACCTATCAGGTGATCCATTAGGAGATGCTGGTATAGGTACAGGTACAGCACACGCTTACGGATCTTTCACAGCAGGTTCAAGCACTTTAATTGACAACTTATATGTTACTCCGGCAGGAGATTCAGGAGACTCAACTGTGGGTAACGAAGTATTAGCAAGTAACTGGAAAAGATTAAGCTACACGGCTTCAACAAATGCACCAACTAATGAACCGGCAGATGGTACATTATGGTACAACACTTCAGTTGACGAAGCTGACATCTTGGCACACAACGGAACAACTTGGGTAGGATACCTAACTGCGTATTCAACTACTGATCCGAATGGTCCACAGTTTAGTGCAACAGCACCTACTACACAGTCAGATGCTACCCCACTAGTGACAAACGATTTATGGATTGACACTAGCGATTTAGAAAACTATCCTAAACTTTACAAGTACAATACAGCGGCAACATTAAGTTCAACTAACACATCAAACAGTGTGGCAGTTACAACTTCAGGAGCGGCTTGGGAACTTATAGACAAAGCAGACCAAACTACAGAAGATGGTATCGTTTTTGCAGATGCAAGATGGCACACATCAACTGAAAAGAATGCTGATAATAGCACACAGGCAGGAACAGCTTCATCAATAAAAGACTTATTGACAGATGGCTTCCTAGACCCAGATGCACCAGCACCATCTTTATTCCCACAAGGTATAATGCTTTGGAACACTAGACGTTCTGGATACAATATTAAGGAATACAAAAACAATTACATAACAACAGCAAAATATCCTGGTTCAGGATCAAGCGGTTTAGGTAACATCAGATTCAACAGTAACGAATCTGTTGCAGGTTACTACCCAGACAGATGGGTTTCTAAATCGGCTAACAACGCAGACGGTTCTGGAACTTTCGGAAGAAAAGCACAGAGACAAGTTGTTGTTGCACAATTAAAATCAGAGATCGACACTAACCAAGCAATCAGAGAAGACCAAAGAGGTTACAATGTTATTGCTGTACCTGGTTACCCAGAGTTGATTTCAAACATGATTAACTTGAATACAGACAGAAATCAGACAGCGTTTATAGTTGGTGATACACCTTTAAGACTAGAAGGTACAGCAACTTCAATCCAAGATTGGGCTAACAACTCAGCCGGAGCACTGGACAACGGTGAAGACGGTCTTGTAAGTGCAAGTGATTACTTGGGTGTGTTTTATCCATCAGGTTTGACAACAGACAATTCAGGAAACTCTATTGTTGTTCCAGCATCACATATGATGATGAGAACATTAGCAAACAATGATAACCTTGCTTTCCCATGGTTCGCACCAGCAGGAACAAGAAGAGGTATCGTTGACAATGCAACAGCAGTTGGTTACATAGAAGCATCAACAGGCGAGTTCGAAACAATATCTGTAACGGAGTCAGTGAGAGATTCAATGCACAGTGTTAAAGTTAACCCAATTACGTTCTTCTCAGGAGCAGGGATTGTTAACTTTGGTAACTTGACTAAGACATCATCAAGTTCAGCTTTGGACAGAATAAACGTTTCAAGACTAGCAGTCTTCCTAAGAACACAGTTAGACGCAATCGGAAAACCGTTTATCTTTGAACCAAATGATCAACTAACAAGAAACGAAATCAAACAAGCAGTTGAATCTTTCTTATTAGAACTTGTTGGACAGAGAGCATTGTATGACTTCTTGGTAGTTTGTGATGACACAAACAACACACCTACTAGAATAGATAGAAATGAACTGTACGTGGATATTGCAATTGAGCCAGTTAAATCAGTTGAATTTATTTACATACCGTTGAGAATCAAAAACACAGGAGAAATTGCAAAATTAGGGAACTAATTTTCGATAAATAGGAGAACAACATGGCAATATCAACATTATCAAAATTTACAGTACCTTTAGCAAACGACCAGAGCTCAGCATCACAAGGTTTGTTGATGCCAAAACTTCAGTATCGTTTCAGAGCAATCCTGGAAAATTTTGGAGTATCAACACCAAGATCAGAACTTACAAAACAAGTAATAGATATAACAAGACCTAACTTATCTTTCGAGAAAGTAACACTAGATGTTTACAACTCAAAAGTTTATGTTGCAGGTAAACACACTTGGGAACCAATTACAATCAACCTAAGAGACGATGTTAACAACTCAGTAAGCAAACTGGTTGGTGAACAGATACAGAAACAGTTTGATTTCTTTGAACAGTCAAGTGCGGCATCAGGCATTGATTACAAATTTACAGGTAGAATTGAAATGCTAGATGGTGGTAATGGAGCAAGTGCTCCGAACATTCTAGAAACATGGGAACTTTACGGTGCTTATGTTGAATCAGTTAACTACAACACATTAGCATACAACACATCAGAACCAGCAACTATAACATTGTCACTAAGTTACGACAATGCAGTACAAACACCACAAGGTACAGGAATTGGAACGGCAGTAGCTAGAACAATCGGTACACTTTCAACAGGTGGTGGACAGTAATTACAAGTTTAGGGTAGCAATTATAATACAATGAAAGCGTCTTTATAGGCGCTTTTTTTGTGACTATAAATAACAGTATGCCAAGCATAAACAATTTCTTACAAGGTTTCCAAGACGGTCTTCCAGGGATGAAGGACTACCAACACGCTTCTAGATTATACGTAGACGACAACTTCAAACTGATGCCGAAACAGAAGTTTCTGTATCATGTAAATTTTATAACAAATGATGTTGTTAGTAATAATCCTTTTACAGACGCAGAAAAAATTCAACTTAACATGCTAGTAAAGGCATGTGACCTTCCGAGATACAATTTAAACTACGAAGAAAAAACACAGTACAATAAGAAAATGTATACAGGAACACGTATCTCTTATGATCCCGTTAACATAACATTCCATGACGATCATGCTGATACTGTTAATGCTTTCTGGAAGAAATACTACGAATATAATTTTGCAGATGCGGCCAATATTAATAGTCAAATGTCACTTTCGATGACCAAAGACGATTACTATGATCAGTTTGGTAGTAGAAGATATAATAAATTTGGGTTGGATACTCCAAAACAAAGAAAACTTCCTTTTATAAAACAAATAGATATTTTTGTATTGCACAAAAAAAGATTTACTTCTATGTCGTTAATTAATCCTGTTATAGGATCTTTCAATCACGATAACGTTGACCAAGCAAACGGACAAGGCGTGATGGCAAATACAATGCAGATATTATATGAGACTGTGGTATATGGAGCAGGAACAATAAACAGGGGAGACATGCCTGGATTCGCAACAATAAATTATGACCAGTCACCATCGCCATTGTCGGTACTGGGAGGTGGAACACAATCTATATTTGGGCCGGGTGGTGTTGTTGACGGTATTGGGTCTGTCATAAGGAATGTGAACGAAGGGAATATACTTGGTGCAATATTAGGTGCATCAAACACTTACAGGAATGCTAAAAAAATTAAAAAGAGAGATGCTAAAGAAGAACTAAAAGGTATTGCAAAAAAAGGTGTACTTGAAATAGGAAAACAAGCAGGTACAATTTCAAATCCTGTAGCAAACTTTACAGTAGGATCGGCGGCGGCATTAGCGGCTGGTATATACACAGTAGCAAGTGCTAAAGGTCTTGCCGATAACAGAACTCCACAAAACAACAGAGTAATTAATAATCCATCACCGGACTCTGTGAATTTCTTAACAGCCGATGAGGCCTATAATCTTGTAACAACAAATGATATAGCTAAAGAATCTATTGCGGCAGGGATCTACTACAAAGACATTGGTTCTAGAACAGGACTTACAGTTGCAGAAAGTGATGTAGAGTATTCTAATGCTTCGGACTCAACAAAAACAGTTTACGAATCTAAAGCAGTCACAGATATCAGGAAACTAGTTACAGAAGGATATGTAAAAATTGAAAGACAAACACAAAACGTGTCAATAGCAACAGAGAAGGCAAACTTATAATGGCTGAATTTTATACAAACTTACCACCTAAAGACAAAGATAATTTTGATAAGACTGTTGAAAAATTAACAACAGGAGCATACCAAGAAGAATACCAGTTCACTGCTGGAGAGTATGATTCTACTATCGCATATTTTGTAAAGAGGGGATTTTCAAGAATGGCGGCAGAATCTACTGCCTATGCTATTTTGTCTCAGGCAAAGATAGATGATGTCAAACCTCATGAAATTTTAGACATAATAGGAACAGCCGATCCTGTTAAACTCACCGAGTTAATAACAATCATATTAAATGCCAATAGATACAAGTCTAGTAGGTTGGGCGTAAGACAAAATCGTACCACAAAGGATACAGTATCTAGAAACATCATAGACTAATGTTACCTAGATTTGCAAGGGGTAAGTTTTCTCCTAAAAACGGTGACAAGTATGTAGGACTTAAAACACCAACGTACAGATCAAGCTGGGAACATTCATTTATGAGATTGTGTGACGAACATCCTAACGTGTACAAGTGGGCAAGTGAAAGTATCAAGATTCCTTACAGACATCCGTTCACAGGCAAGTACACAGTGTACGTTCCAGATTTTTTTATTGTGTATCAAGACAAAAGCGGAAAGAAACACGCAGAAATGGTAGAAGTAAAGCCTGCCTCTCAAACAACAATGGAAGCGGCTGGTAAAAGTATGGCGAAGAAAAAACAAGTGATTATCAATCATGCCAAGTGGGAGGCCGCAAGTGCCTATGCCAAACAGAACAAGCTACGATTTAGGGTTGTGTCAGAAGACCAACTTTTCCACAATGGCAAGCGTAAGTAAATAAAACAATGACAAAGAAACTAGAGGATATCCTCAATTTACCAAATGTTAAAGAAGAATTCAAAGAGGTAGATAAGAAGGAAAAAGATAAGAAATTGAAAGAGACTGCCAATGGTGGTACCTCTGTTTCAGCGAAAAATTTAGACCCAAAGACACAAGAAAATCTACAAAAAAGTTATGCGGAGTTTGACAAGATAGCGGCATCACTGCCACAGGTAAAAGGTCTGGGAGAATTGTCTGATCTTGAGTTAGACAAGTTGGCAATAGAAGCAGAAGAGAGCTACAAGAACTTAATGGATCTAGGGATGAATGTTGACTCACGTTATTCTGGACGTATTTTTGAAGTTGCCAGCAGTATGTTGCGTAATGCCATAGATGCAAAAGGGTCAAAGATAGACAAGAAACTAAAAATGGTTGAATTACAACTGAAGAAGCTGAAGCTGGACAAAGACGGCAATAAGGACGGTTCTCCAATAGAGGAAAGCGACGGATTTGTCATATCTGACCGTAATGAATTAATGAAGAAGTTATTAAAAAAAGACTAAATATTGCATATGAGCACATTCACACAGTATCTTACAGAAGCGGCCAAGTCATATGATTACAAAGTCAAGGTGGCAGGCACAATAGCAGACGATTTCAAGAACAGAATGGAAACTGCACTACAAAAATTTGAATTGGCTAAACTTTCAGCTGGCAAGAAGACCCCGATACAATCAATGCCTCTAGACTTCCCCCGATTATCCAATGAGGAAGTAACAATATTTGACGTGACAACAAATTATCCGTGTTCAACAAATGAATTAACAGAATATCTAGCAGACTACATGAACATAAATGTGTCAATGATTGTTGTTAGAAAGCCAGGTGAGCCCACAGAAGAATACCAAGACGAAATAATGAAGGCAGGTAAACCAAACGAATATGCAAACAAGTTAAAAGACGTAGAAGCTAAATTTCAAGACCATGATGTTAAGCCAGAAGAACACTTTGGTGACAAGTACAACATGAGCTTAATGAGAGAACTATTAAAAACTAAAACTGATAAAGGTGCTATAGAAAAAGGCACAGACAACGGAGTTGGAAAAATAGCACCAAGTGAAGATGATAAAAAAGCAGGGTCGCCAATACACACAGGACCTGGACCAGTGAAAGGAAATCCACACCCAGCAACACTACAAGGTTTCAAACAATAAGGATATAAGTTATGGAAATGATCGACGTATTAAAAAAATTAGAAGAAATTGCACAGACTAGACCAGAGCTAGTGGCAGATGCGGTAGATAATGTTTCAAGAACTAACCCAGCAGATGTTAAAGAAGAAAACAGTTTAGTTGCAGGTAAAGAAGTTGAAGCGGCTGTAGATAATAAAGATTTAACAATGAAAGAATATGCAGGAATGTCAAAAGGAAAGTCATTTGTAGACTTTTTAAAAGCACAAGGTAAAGACATTTATAAGTTAAGTTCAGATGAGTACAGCGAGATGGCACAGGCTTATGCTGAATACAAAAATGCAACTAAAGACGAAGTTAAAACATCAGAAGGCGGAATGTCAGATGTACACATCGGTGCTCAAGAGGCACTAGGAGAATTCCAAGACGAAGACGGAAATCTTAAAATGCCAAGAAGAGATGTTGTTGCGGCACTAGTTAAAAAATCAAAAGAGATGCCTTTTCCAGATTCATACGAATATGAAACAGCGGCTAGAATGGCGGCTGATGATTTTGATGACAACGGTCAAAAAAACGCAGATATGGAACCTGCAATGGACTCAGAACAACCAGCACAAGAGCCAGAAGCAACAGAAGGTAACGAATTTTCACAAGCAGTAGTACAAGCAAAAGCATCTGGTATGAAAGCAGGCGACAAGTTTAAAGTTGGAGACAAAGAACACACGTTAAGAGATAGCGATTTTGAACAGGTAAATACAGACACTATGAAAACAGAAAAAACAGAAGGTAAAATACCAGCAGGCTTAAAAGCATACCAAGATAAAAAAGCAGGCAAAGAAGACAAAAAAGAAACTGTAAAAGAAGCAGTACAGATTTCAACAGATTCACCACAAGAAGCATCAATGATGATGCAACTTCTAAAACTAGCAGGTGTACAACCAGTTGATCAAGCTATGATAAATCAAGAACCTGAGCATGGTTCAGACATGGATCCAGGTGCGTTGAACAAGCAAATGGATGTTCCAGATGATGATGCTATGGGCAGTATGCAGATGGGCAGAATGAGAGACATGATGACTGCACCAGCAGAAGAGAAAGCTGAAGAAACATTTGCGAATTCAATGGGTGATGAGAAAGAAGAACCAAAATATCAAGACACAGACACATTGGTAAATTTCCATTCGGGTGGACTTAACTCACAAAAACAACAAGTGAGAAAAGAATACCCAGGCGATAATCCACTTGCAGTTAAAGAAGATACTGTAAACGAAGAGGATCTAGCTAACAGTTTAAGAACACAGTACGAAGGTTTCAAATCACAGTACCAAGAAGCGACAAAGAAAGCTAAACCTGACTTCTTGGACATGGACAAAGACGGCGATAAAAAAGAACCAATGAAAAAAGCCGTTAAAGATAAAGAAGCAAAATAACTTACTTTTCCTAGCACATTATAAGCGTTAAATAGTATTACTATGGCGTATGTATCATTAGACAGCGATCAAATTAAGAAGGCGCACAAGAAACACAAGTATACTAAAACTCAAGTATTACAACTTGAGCAGTGTATGGATGAAAAATCAGGCCCACTATTCTTCATGAAAACATTCATGAAGATACAGCATCCTGTCAAGGGTTCAATACCTTTTCATCCATTCCCATATCAAGAGAGACTGATAGCCAGCTATAACGATCACAGATTTTCAATTGCCATGTTACCCAGGCAAACAGGTAAAACTACCTGTGCATCAGGTTTCCTTATTTGGTATGCTATGTTTAGACCAGATTCACAGATATTAATTGCGGCACACAAATACGCAGGTGCATCAGACATCATGTCAAGGGTACGATATGCTTATGAGATGTTGCCCAGCTGGATCAAAGCAGGTGTAACACAGTACAACAGAAACAGTATAGAATTTGACAACGGTTCAAAGATATCAGCAACCACAACAACTGAAAACACAGGACGGGGTATGTCACTTACGCTAGTTTATTGTGATGAGTTTGCATTCGTGCAACCACCTGAGAAAGCCAAAGAATTTTGGACATCACTATCTCCTACATTATCAACTGGTGGTAAGTGTATGATAACAAGTACTCCCAACTCGGATGAAGATCAGTTCGCCATGATTTGGAAAGAAGCCAACAAAAGATTTGACGAATATGGTAACGACAATATTATAGGAACTAATGGTTTCTATGCCATGAAAGCACATTGGTCAGAACACCCTGACAGAAATCAAGAATGGGCAGACGCAGAGAAAGCCAGAATTGGCGAAGAAAGATTTAGAAGGGAACATGAATGTGAGTTCTTGATCTACGACGAGACACTTATTAGTTCTACAACACTTATGGATCTTGAGGCCGCAACACCTGTCGAGACAACAGGTCAAGTACGTTGGTTCAAGAGACCCACACCGGGAATGACTTATCTAACAAGTTTAGATCCTGCTATGGGAACAGGTGGTGACTTTGCCGCTATACAAGTTTTTGAACTGCCTACATTTGAACAAATTGGTGAGTGGCATCACAATACAACACCAATGAACCAACAGGTTAGAATATTGCAAGGTATTAACAAACATATACATGATGCAATAATGGAAAAAGATTCTACTGCGACTCCGCAAATATTCTATTCAATGGAGAATAATTCGATAGGCGAAGCGGCACTATTAAGAGTAATGGACATGGGAGAAGAAAATATACCAGGTATGTTTTTATCAGAACCTATAAGGAAAGGACACAGAAGAAAATTTAGAAGAGGGTTCAACACAACTGCCAAACACAAAATTGATGCCTGTACCAAATTTAAAGAACTTGTCGAAGGCAATAAAATGAAGTTAAACTCACAGTTGTTGATATCGGAACTAAAGGACTTTGTTGCTTCGGGGATGAGCTTTAAAGCAAAACCTGGACAGCATGATGACCTAGTTAGTTCTTGTTTATTAATGACACGTATGATAAAAACATTAGCAGATTTTGATCCTAAAATATTTGAAAAATGGACCAACAGAAGTACAGAGCAAACAGCACCGATGCCTATCTTTGCAAACCTATACGGATAATAAATACACTATATGAACCCTAAAACATCCAACGATTTATTCAACAAAATACGTTCACAGTTCTCTAACATAGAGATAGGAGATGAAACGGGTCAACCCACAGCAGATTCATCACAAGCAGTATTTTTTGACTTTGAATTCAAAGAAGATGCAGACACTTTTGGACGTGTTAGTGTATCATTAGCAGACGGCGAGAGTATGAAAGTATTCTACAACAGAAATCTAGTAGACAAAATAGACGAAGATAGCAAAGACGAATGGTTTGCATTCCTTAGAGAACTAAAAGACTTCGCTATTGAACACCAATTGAGGTTCGATGTTAGAGATATTACTAAAAACAACCTAACGAAGCAGGACTATGAAAATCTTGCAGATACGAACAAAACGGTAAATACTGATGAAATGTCAGAAGAACTAAACAGAATTACTAAATTAGCAGGTGTTGAAAAGGCGCCGGTTGCAGAAGGCCTAAGAGGCACATCAAAAAGTTCATTTGAGAACCTAGATAAAACAAGATTAATAATCAGACACAAAGGAAAAGTTGACGAGACTGTTCCGGGTGCAAGATCAAGACAGATACAATCACTTTATATTGAAAACTCAGATGGTGAAAGATTCAAGTATCCACTAACACACCTAGCAGGTGCGAGAGCCATGCAAAGACACGTGTCAAATGGTGGAAGACCTCATGACGATTTTGGACAACACATTATACAAACTTCGGAAGATATAGCGAAACTAAACTCATTCTCAAGATATGCATCTAACAAGGATCAATTAAATGATAATGCTAGTGACATGATAGAGAAAACAAAAATGAAATTAGAGAACTTAAGAACATATGTAAAAAATCTAAGCAAACAATCGCACTACGATGAAACAGTAAAGAGCTTCAAGACAGCGGAAGATAGAGTTTTAGATGATGAGACAAGAAACACATATAGAGAAAAGTTCACTCTTAAAACGTTGGACGACAGAGTCGAAGAAGCACTTCCGGTTATACACAGATTAATGGCAGAGTATGACGACGAGGAAGACCAAATGCCTAAAGACAAAGACGTACAACCTACAGTTCTACCAAAAGATGCCGATCCTATCAAAGCAGAACCCGAAGCACAGGTAGACCACGGTGCAGTAGTACAAAGTTTCTTAACAGACCCGGAAGCGAAATTGGTTCTAAGGAAAGATCCTACAGCGGACAAGATGTTAAAAAACACAAAATTCAAAGACAAGAGCACAATGCTTGGTTCAATACTTTCAGACATAGCATCAAGAATGTTGTCCAAGACTCCAGAAGAAGATAGAATTGCCAACTTTGCTAGTAGAGTAGCAGACGGTATAGATCAAGAAGGAGCAACTTCATTCAAGCCAGGTCCAGACTACAACAGCAATAAGAAGATTGCAGTGCAGTTAGCAAAAAGATATATTGACGACTACAAGAAAATGCAATCAGATCCTGCATACGCAGATGCAGTGAGAATGGATCCTGCCGAATACTCACCTAAAAAGAAAAGAAGCGGTGGAGTACATGGAGAAGGTACAGAAGCATTTGAATCTTGGGTAGACGAAACAATAAAACCGTTTACACCAACAGTTGAAGACGAAGTTAAAGAAGAGAATCAACTAGAAGGGTTGACTTTTGAAGATATCAAACCTTATGTTTCTATGTACACAGACAAAGATGGTAAGAAAGTAAATGCTGTGCTAGACAAAGACGGCAAAGAAGTTTTCAAAACACATGACGCAAAAGCGGCCATGGCTTACCTTTCACAGAACTACGATAAACTTAAAAAAGAAGATAATGCTCCAGACATGGTTGTTAGAGATCCAGATGATGAAGCAGAGGACAAAGAACAAGAAATAGCAAAAGATCAAGAAGAAGCAGAAAAGATCAATACTGAATTAGACAGAATTAAGCATCTAGCTAACATCTAATAATAAAACCTCCACATTACCAATAATAGTAGTAGACAACTGATAAATATAGTTGTATATTATGTACTATATGTCTAATATACATTTAGGCAACTTAAAACAAACATAGGCACACAAGGAGGCTTACATTATGGCTACATTGGCTGAAATAAGGGCGAAGTTAAAATCCCAAGAAGTGAATCGCTCCACTTCCAACACAGGCGGAGACAACGCCATCTATCCACATTGGAATATAGCAGAAGGATCAGAAGCAGTACTTAGATTCTTGCCCGATAAGGATACAACAAATACATTTTTCTGGACTGAAAGAAACATGATCAAATTACCTTTCGCAGGTATTAAAGGTCAGACTGACTCAAGACCAGTACAGGTACAAGTACCGTGTATGGAGATGTATGGCAAGACTTGCCCAGTACTAACGGAAGTTAGACCATGGTTCAAAGACAAGAGCATGGAAGACATGGGTAGAAAATATTGGAAAAAGAAAAGTTATATTTTCCAAGGTTTTGTTACAACAAATCCGTTGGCAGAAGACACAACACCTGAGAATCCAGT
>Ga0307488_10003541_pt1 | contig 13049 bp, 10 predicted proteins | sample SB02metaG_FD_202248 | JGI IMG/M metagenome (GOLD analysis project Ga0307488, IMG submission 202248) | Sea-ice brine microbial communities from Beaufort Sea near Barrow, Alaska, United States - SB 0.2 | ecosystem: Environmental > Aquatic > Marine > Coastal | place: USA: Alaska | collected...
ACTACGGGGTAGAATGCCGTTATGACCAGACAAGAGCTGCTTAGGATCCTGGATTTTGTCGATACGACAAGAGGCCTGACCGAGAAACGGGTAAATTTTTCCATGGTCGACCCGCGCTGGAACTTAATTTCATTCGCTGTCAGGCGTCATTACGAAAGTAAACTGATTACTACCACCTCCATGGCGTTGGCCGCGGATGTTCCCTATGGCACCGCGCTACGGCGGATGAATGAATTAATCGAAGAAGGTCTACTACTGAAAAGAGCCCGTTCAAAAACGGGAAAATCGTTCTCCTTACACCCGTCCAAAAGCCTGATACACGACTTTGAATCCTTCGCGCTACAGCTAAAATCCCATGTCGGCAATACCTTTGGTTTCAGCTCTGAAGAAAATGGTATTGGCGATTTCTATTTTGGCGGCTCGTATATGACGTCGCGCATTTTGTCGTACCCCAGTGTCATGAAACAAGGCATTGGTTACGATCAAGTCTTGCGCATATTGACCTCGTCCGACCCGACATTCAAAACCCTCAGTGATTTTTCAAAGAACCTCAATGAGTTCAGTGGCGGGCGCCTAGGCATAATTAACCTGCCTTTCGATGAGCTGCATGACGAAATCACCCGCAACGCGACCAGCGCGACGTCAGACTATGACATTATCGCCGTAGATCTGCCCTGGTTAGGTGAATTAGTCGATCAGAAAATGATATTGCCCCTGACCGACATTATCGAACGGGAACGCTATCGGTTTTCGGATTTTCACGACACCGCCTGGAAAGGATCAGCCTACAACGGAGACCAGTACGCGCTGCCAATACAGCCCACCGCAGAACTGCTGTTTTATCGCAAAGACCTATTTGATCACGCGGGAATGGCACCACCGGAAACCATCGATGATGTGCTTTTTTCGGCGAAAACCCTCCATCGCTCACACCCTGAACTATCCGGCATCGTGATGAACTACGGTCCTGGAACCCCTATTGCCCATACGTTTATACAAACCATGGCGGACTTTGGCCAACCGATCATTAATTTACCGAAGATCGGCAATGATTTCGGCGTAGACAACCTACGGGGTGAGCACTTCAGACCCCTGATCGACAGTGAAGCTGGCTACCAGGCCGCCGAGTTTATGCTTGAGTTGCTACGCTATGCCCACCCCGCCAGTATCAGCTGTACCTGGGATCAGCGCATCAAACTCTTTTCCGAAGGTCAAGCGGCCATGACCTATGGCTGGTCGATCAGGGCCTCCGCCTTTGAACTGAATGAAGCCAGTCCGGTGCACGGTAAAGTTGACTATGTGCCGCACCCCCATGGACCGGGCGTAAAAACCGTCTCTCCCACTGGTGGCTTTTCGCTCGCCATCCCCGCAAACCTGTCTAAAGATCGGATTCAAAAAGCATGGAAAATGATGGAATACCTGACCCGGCCTGAACTGATGAAGTGGTATGTACAAAATGGCAATCTGTCCAGCCCCCGATATTCCACCAGTGCCGACCCGGAAGTGCGCGCGATGAGCACCATTATTGAGCGGGTCGACGCCATGGAGAAAAAGGGCCAGCTGCAACTTTGGCCACGGCCACCCATACCGGAGTTTAATGAGATTGTGCGGATTCTGGGTGAGGAAATACACAGTTTGATCCGAGCGGACTCGACCATTGCCAATGCCTTAAAAGTGGCTCAGGCTCGAGTTGATAGGCTGATGAAGGAGCGGGGGCATTATTAACCCGCACTTATACTGCCGCGTGCACGGACTTATAACGCCTTTGGTCATTGGCTAGGCTATTTAGCCCATTGCAATCGAGTGTTCTGTTTTGTCGATCATTGTTGCCATCAGCTTTTGAGCCTTACCAACAAGTTTCCACCTCGTTCAGCTGATCCTTACGACCTGTTTGGGTATAGCTAAAGTCGCCGCAATCATCTTTGGCCATACGCTGTCCGACTGCCCGAACCGCGCGAATTTCAAAGGCCGTCGCTGACACCGACTGGATCATCAGATTGTAGATCACAGTACCTCCGTCCAACGGCACGGTTTGGGCGAAGAAGGCTGGCTTTCCGCTGTCACCGCTTGCGGCCGCTCCACAACCGGTCACTACAACGCTACCGCTGTCGCAATAGCTATTATTTTCGGTAAATCGACGTTCCAGGTGGGCCGCCAGAGAAATGAGCGCCGCCTGGGCGTCATTCCGGTAGGCATTGTCGACATATCGCACATAGTTGGGATAGGCAATGGCAGACAAGATACCGATGATCGCTACGACGGTCATTAGTTCCATAAGAGAAAAACCCGCATTCTGTGTTTTCATTGGCGTCCCACTTTTGTCATCTATTATCAAGCCTCAGGCCGGTATTTGTACCGACCCTCAGCTACACAGGCTATAGCTTTTCAAGTAGTTTTTTAGCCACCGCGGCACTGGGGAGCAACTGCAGTCGCCGGGCAATATAGGAGCGCAGCTCGGGTGAATATTCCGCATCGATCAGCACCCAGGTACCCTCGGTCACCGACTTGAGCGACAACCGCTGGTCCGGATCGCGCTGATATTGTTGCACTATGATAAAGTTATTATAGTTAAAGGATCGGTCGCCGAGCTGCAATTGGGCCTGATCGGTATCAATGCGGACCACCTGCTCGACAAACTGTTCCAAGCCCTGCTCAGCCGCATGGCCGAATCCCGGTACGGCCATACAGAGCACCAGTGCTACCATCTGGATTATTCTACGCATACTCATCCCCTCTATTGACCCGCTCTCAATTCACGCCACATCCAGCGCCCCAGCAAGACGCCGGCATCCCGTTCGACTTCCAAAATACTGGCATCCGAGGTGTTCGACTTACAGGTTTCTAAGCCATTGGGCAGCGTAATACAAACCGGAGAGGTGGCCAGGGAGGTAGATTTCGTCCCGGATAAGGCGACCTTATCTTTTGCCGTGGTCAGCAGATAATCGGTCTCATCCACAATGCCATCACCATTGACGTCGATCACCGCCGTCTCTGGCCGGGAACCGGTGACGGCAGTGAGCTCCATATACCAGCTGGAGCCGCCATAGGAACAGGGGTCCTGATCGGGAATGGCGGTCACAAAGATTACGCTGCCATCTCTCAGTATCGGATTACTCACGGACCGTTCACCCTGACCATTGGTATTGTCATCCTCGGTATTGACCAGATCTATATACCAGCCTAGGTGCGTCTCGACTAACAAATCATCATCGAGCGGGCTATCAACCGGTAGCCCGGCACCGGTATGCCAAAAAATAGGGTGTTTCGTGGTCACACGGAAATTTTCGGTCACGGTTATCGCTTTTCCGTCTTTATCCACCGTCTTAATGTCTTCCGCCAATTCCTCAATAATTTCCTGCTTGAGCAGATGGGATTTATTAAAGGCTGTCAAGGGACTGAGCCCCTTGTCCCAGATCGCGTAGAATGACTGGATGCCCTTGTTTTGGTTATCGTTGCGCAAAAAATATGTCCCGGTACCAAAATAGACCAATACACCGGTCGCGCCCTTGTTAAAGCCAATTTGAGGTTTAACGGTTATGGGCTGACGATTGGTCGTACTGCACAGTTTGGTTGCACAGGCGGTATAGAGCGGTGCAGGTATCAGACCGCTCGAATAGGCCACACCCCATTGCGCTGGATCGGCATTGGAAATATCAAACTTCCACATATTGCCTTCTAGATCGCCGGCGTAGACAGCGTCGGCCTTGTAGTCACCGTTTATATCCAGAGTCGTGGGTGACGACAGGCCATTCGGGCTCGACAGAGCGTTCATCTTGGTGTCGATCTTCTTGATGAGGGTGCCGGTTGCCAGATCGACTACATAGAGCACCGCATTGCCACTGCCGACCTTGCCATCCCCAGCGGTACTGTTATAACCATTCCCAAAGATCGCGACCCATTGGCCGGTATTGGCTTTTGCGATAGTTGGCTTGCCAAAGGTATAGCCCAGGTCGTTATCATCGGCATCCGAAAATTCCCATAAGACGGTCGCAGCGGCCCCTGCCTCCGTCGCATAGGCATTAGGCTTAGAGACATCCAGGGCAAAGATGCCTTGGCCGCCAGCGTTCATGCCACTGGTCAACACGGTATGCCAGCTTTTATTAAAAAATGCATCGGCCACTTCGGGTGACCCATCCACCGAATAGACATGCCGATAGTTAGTATTGGTGGCAATATCGGGTAAATGCTTTAGAGCCATGGTCGGTACATAGGCAAATAATTCCAGACCAAATTTCGGCGTGCCCTTGAGGGTCGGGTCGACATTAAAGGCATGCAACATGCCGTCATTGGAGCCAACATAGAGTACTGGGGTACGATTAATTTTCAGATTGCCTAGGGTCTTGGATTGGCCATCGCCATCCGGGTCCTTGCGATAAGCACTGTAGGGACTGGTCGGCTCCAGCGAGTCTGGATAGAGAAATTCTGGGTTGCCCACAAAGGCAGGGGCCGAATTGATAATATCGCCCAATGGCCCCGGGGACGGCGACGGCGCCACACTGTCCTCATCATTCATCAAAATCCGCTTGCGCAAATCACCAGCCTCTTCTCCCTCCTTACTGCGGTCGCCGCGGGTGTACTCTAATATATCCTTAGAAACCACCAACGCCATTTGCGACGTGCTTAGTTCGCTCCACTGAAACGGGATCCCCTTGCTGCCACTGTAGGTAACAATGGTGCGGTCACGATAGAGCGGTACTTTGGACGCCACTTCTGTTTTGCTCAGATCCAATGATCCGTCTAGCTTAACCGGGATGCCATTTATTTTGCCGTTCCAATTCTTACTATTAAATTCAGCCTGGAATAACATCGTCGACGAAGAAATGGACCCGGTGTTGACACTCACCGCCGAAGCGGACGCATCGCGTCCCTCCAGATCACCAATTGCCCCGTTGAGTGCATCGATCAGTTCCTGCGGGTCTTTAGCATTGAGGAACAGCCCGCGACCGTTGTATGCGGCATGACGCAGGTCATCAATGGTCGTCGGCGTATTCGACTTGGGTTCGGGCCAGCCCGTCCAGGCAGCATCGCCTGGTTTTAAATCCTTATCCAATTCACCGGTTACACCGAAGGCAACGGTATAGGTCACCAGATGTTGGGCGGTATTCTCGTCTACATCGTTCTTGGGAACTTCATCGGGCAGTAAGGGTTGTAAGTCGGTCTTGTAATATTTCATCGCGACATCGGCCAGGGTATTGGAATAATTATCTGAATATTTGCCGCCGTCAAAGGGCGATCCTGTCGTGTCACTATCCTGATTACCAACCTCTGGGCTGTCACCGTTCCAGACCCCGTCGGTCATCAGGATGGCAAAGTTCTGCTGACAGGAGCCACCTTCCTTATCTATTAAGATAGGACCCGTGCCCGGTGCTTCCATAAAGTATTCGCCGGCTGATTTCAGCGCCCGCCGCAGAGGCGTTCCGCCGCTTGTGCCAATTTTAAACATCCTTTCCAGCAGCTTTTCTTTGTTGCTATTGGCCGTGCTGTCGTAGGGCGTCGAGATATTATCGACATCGGCCACTTTTTCGGTGTTTGTGCCCCAGAGGGTGGTAATGCCCATCCGAGCGGTTGAGTCGTTGATAATGCTCGATAAGGCTCGCTTCGCTACCCAAGCACGCTTGCGGTAATAGGAATACCAGTTGGCGTAGTTGGTTTTTTCTTCCGCCGACAAGTCACTGATTTTCATCAACCACTTTTGTAAAAAATATTCAGTAAAGGCAGTATCGTATTTCGCATTGATTACGCTGTAATCTGGGCATTCCAGTTCACTCTCGAATACTGTGACATTCTCTCCTTTCACTTCAATGCTAACCCAGCCGTCAAATTGACCATTATTATTCCGATCGACAAATACGTCCCTGGAGTTGTTGCCATTGATATCGACATATGCGTCAAGGATATTGTCGCCATTTAGATCGTTCCAAGGGAAAAAACCAGCCGCATTTCCATCATTCCAAGCCGTTAAATTAGTTGTCCAATTACGGTCATAGGGCGACTGCTTTGCCGCGGTAACAAATTGGTCGGTATAGCTATTGCCATCTGAATCCTTGCCGATCCAGGGCGTGTAGACTTTGGTCGGGTCATAATGCAGCGCATTCGCCCCAACACAAGATTGCAAAAGTTGTTTTCTTCGTAACTGCCAATCGCCGTTCTTGATCGGTGGCGCCACATACACGTATGAATCACCGTCCTTATTGTTCGGCAAGCCAAAGTTCTCTGTAGCTTCTTTGGTGTAAAGGGTTTCCCAGTTCATCGAGCCAGAATCATCGACAATAAAATAAATATTGGGCTGCACTCCGCTGGCCAAAAACAGGGGCGCATCGGCTAGGCCCAGTTCCGCCGCAGAGCTCACCCCGCCGGCGAGCGACATGGCCACCCAGAAACCCAGCCGGTGTAGCCCCGGGCTAGTGAAAACATTAAGACTCTTCTTCATAGTTAGTACCTTCTCGCATACAGAGACTGCAATAGAACTGCCGAATTGCGGCCACCCCAAGCGATGCTCGTGACCCGATAAATAATTTTGCATTGGCGAATCGTTGGATCGACTGCACCGTCGCAAACCTCGTCGTATTCCTCGATGACAAAACGGGGTTTTTGCCGGGTGCCGGCGAAATCCTCGCTGTACTCGGTTCCTTTAGTGATCCACCAGGCTTCGTTTTTGTCGGCCCACCAATTCGGCTGCACCACACCCGTAGCGTTCACCCGGTCGAGGGCCGACACCGAGCCAGAGGCTACGCCGCTGATGGGTTCCGGGCGGTTACCAAAGCCAGCGACAACGGCTTCGCCGGCGCGCAATGAGGCTTCGGCCGCCTGAAAGGCGATATTGCGATCGAGGTTGTTGCCGGCCATCCGTTCTTCCACCACCGATGATTCCATCACAGAGACCCCGAGCAGGGTTAAGACCAGCAGCATAACTAGGGCGATAATCAGCACGGCGCCCTGCTGGTTAGGAGTGCGTCTGTTGACAATGGATTGCTTGACCATATTTTTGCGAGCTAGGATTAGTGAGTGCATATCAGTTCATCCTATTGCGAAGAATGACGGTGGTTTCAAACACCTTGCGCAACCGGTTATCGGGCATGGTCAACGTCTTATCGTTGAAGCTAATGGTCTGCGGCGAACTGGTGACCGCCTCGACATCCCCCTCGGCCCGACGGCCTGACACAGTGAGCACGCTGACATTAACGGCGACTATGTCGTCTATGCTGGCCAATGGGATGTCACCAATATTAGCAAAGTAGTCCGGCACCAAGTCCCCATCCGAATCAACACCATACTTGTATTGGATATTTTCAACGCCGCCGAGCAGCACTTGGGCCCCGCCACCATTGACGGCTAAGGACAACTCATTGTCATTATTTACAGAAAAAACCCGGTGTTCGATTTCGTTGATCGTGGAGCGTTTATCCTGTCGCACGTAAAAGCTGTAGCGCAACAGATTGCTGGCGCTGACCATTTGAGTATTGGAGGTACCGGCTCCGAGTTGAATCAGGTCAGCCACTTCACAATTACTGACCAGCACATAGTCGTCTTTCTCGAAGTCCCCTTCAACAGACATTGCCAACGTAGTTGGTGCCGTGATCCCCGCGCCGAGGGTCGCACTGTTCTGGTTAAGCTTGAGTAGTGCCAGTTGATCGGGGGCGTCAAAAGCGCCCGCGACTCCTGCCGCACCGTCAGTACTGTTCTTAAATAACCCGGTTGCCGTTGTTTGAATAGCGTTAATATCTGTCATGTTGACAGCAAAAGATTGAATGTTTTGACTGACCGAATCGAAAGTCGGGGTACAGCCGAAGTTGCCACTCTGGCGCAGATCGTCAGCTATAAAATTGAGCGTGAAGCGCCCGCTTTCCTGTACCCGGACCATCGATTCAGTAAGATTAAAGGCTTGTCGATTGGACAATACCACCTGGATAATACCAGTAATAATAAAGCTGGCTAGGACAACAGCCACCATCAGTTCGACCAGACTCAAGCCATGCTGTTTGGTCCTATTCATATGCGAAATTCCGTAATGCGATCGGCAATTTTGTCGATGTCCTGGTCCGCTATGTCGTCATCGCTGGCATTCTGTGTCTGTATTACCTGGTCATTACGGTAGTCGGCCCAACGGATGCGCAATTCAAAAATCTCACCAGTCCGGATCAGCGTAGCCTCACCTTCGGGCAGTGTGCGCTTCAGGCGTGCTGTCCACCGGGCCAGCACAGTGTTGGCCATCTCTACCGTAGTACAGCCCGCTGTGCTGAACTTTAGGCACTTTGCCACCTCGTCCGGTACAGTGCCGGTAGTATCAAACTTGGTAAAAACACTGGCTGCCCTGCGCGCCTCAACAGGATTGGACCTAATCATGTCAACCAGTTCATAGGACAGTTGCGCAGCATAGGATCGATGCAGGGCACTCTGCGTATTGGTCAGACCGACCGTTTGGGTGCTGGCCACACCGAGGAGTCCGATCGAAAAAATCAAAATAGCGACCAATACTTCGATCATGCTCGCCCCGCCCTGACCTAGGATCATTTTCGTATGTTTCGCATCGACTGTTCGTCTCATGGGCAGTCTCCTGTGCTCACTTCAAGGCGTCCAATGGCGTTCAGGCTTAGAGTCCGCAGTTCGTCGGCACCGCACCCCGGCACTGTCAACTGCAGACTAAAGTCCTTAGCGTTCAAGACCGCACCCTGCTCGGTATAAGTAACAGAGCTTTCGTCGTGTATTTCGACCAGGGCCACGCCATTAAGCAATGGGTCCCACTGCCGCAACAGGCAGTCCATTCCGGTTACGCAGGGGTTAGTTGCTGGGTCGCCGTCAAAATCAGCCCCTGCGTCGCGATCGATAAAAACCATCCAGCCCGACTCCCAATCCTCATCCCCATTGCAGTCAAGAAAATTGGTACTTGAGCAAACCGTCACGGTGGCACCCAGGTTAACCGCCTCTGACCGGGCATAGTTCAACGCATTGCGAATCTTGGTGGTATTAGAGTCGATTGTGGTCTGCCGCATCAGACGGTCAAAAGATGGTGCCGCATAGAAAGCTATTATCACCAAAATCACCATAGTGATTATCAATTCAAGCAGCGTAAAACCTCGAGCCTGTTGCATGGGTGCCTCACGTATCTAGCTGGGGTTTTAGGAGTTTACGTTGGGAACATAGCAAACCGTTCGAAATCCCCCGCGTTAACAAGTCTAATTTCTAAAACGCATCAAAGCCTATACTTTAGATGTTTTTTTAAGCGAAAATGTATTAATACTAAAAAAATTTCAATCAATAACTGAACATTGAATTCGGAATTCAAGGAATACCCCATCATTTAATACTAAGAATAAACGATAACTCCAAATCCGTAATGAGCATCAAATATAAATGATTTTAAATTATAAATATGTCGACTAGCATACAAAACGCCAATCGGATATTTGAAAATATATACCACCCAACTAACGCCCTAGTTAACCACTATGACCAGCAGACTTAATCTCACCGATTATAAATAACATCCACGCTCCACGTTTCAGCACCAAGCCTGACCAAATATTACGTCTAATTTAACTAAGGGGGTATGAGGATTTTATCGGTGCCAACAAAACACCTAATCTTAAATATGGCATGAAAAAAATAAACTAGAAAGGCGTTATCTAATGTACTTGGGTGGATTTACCGTGCCGGTTTAATTTCCGAAACGGACTATGATTTAGAGATATCCCTGGTACTTTCTAACGCAGCGCCCTTTGAAAATAAATTAAAAGTACCAGAGAAAACCAGCAATGAACGCGGTTTGGAAGTGATAAGTATAGCTTAGGGTTTGGCAACCAGAATATATAGAACTCTATCGATGGTGTTCTTCAAACTGGTTAGGTGAGGGTAACTACAGGGTCTGACAGACGGTAATTATCGGACGGCCAGCGGCTTGTGTAAGCATCCATCTTTGAGTGGCACCCTAAATTCAAAGCCTCTAGATGCTGATTTCTTGCCAGATAATTTAAACGGAAAAGCGTCATTAAAATAGCTGTGGGGGCGGCTGCATCCGCGTCACCATTTGTCCGATGCTTCTCTGACTTCGATCGGGTGGCTGAAGAAATATAGGTTCAAAATATCACCACGAATGGCCATTCAATAACTCGAATGAACTTTCAGCGCAGGTATAAGCACCCAGAATATCCTTAGAGAGCCCATAACAACTTCGATCCGCAAAGAGCCATTGATATTTTTCGCCATCTAAATACGCCATAATTTGCGGGTAGTTTCGGTGATCGCCTAGCCATTCATGCAATACAATAACCACTTCGTCCGTGGCACCCTGCGTGCGTGCTTAAGGCCGATCAATCCCTGCGCTTAAACCTCAAGGTAAATTTCAATTATGGTATTACCGGCATAATGGCCAGGGATGCGCACTCCGCCATCGTCGGTCTCAATAAAGGCGACACCGTTTTGGATCAGAACGGCCTTGGCCTGGTCGAGTGACGTGGTGCTGACCCGGATCGCCACGCCAGAGGGCAGCTGTTCATCGGTAATCTGCAAATCAACGCCGGCAAAGCGCACCTGGGCTTTAGCTCTAGACAGCACCTCAAACATACCGCGATCGGTTTGGACTGTTAAATAGCCGTCCGTTAGCTCGACCGCTTCCGCGCCGTAGATGCCGATAAAGCGCTCGGCTAAGGCTTCCGGTGACTGGGCTATATAACTCACGCCGGTAATACCACTGGCGCCATTGGCATGGGTCATCCATTCTTTTACCCACACCAGATGCGGCTTATGTTGATGGCAGAAGAAATGGGAAATCGCTGGCTGGTGCGAATTAATCAACATCACCAGCGACACCACGGCTTCCTCTTCGCTACCATCGGGCCGATGTGCCACACGCCGGAAATCGACAATACCCTGATTTTCAACACCCCGATCGGCCATCAGTTGGTAGTCAAGGCGGGCGTCTTCGCTGTGCAATGCCACCAGGGAGATACCTTCCCGGCGCGCCATGGAGTCGCTGATAAAACGCCCAAAGGCGAAACCCTTCTCGTTGGTTAGGTCCAGCTTAGTCGGGTCATACACACTGATCACCTCGATAAAATTCTCGGGGAACATCAGCAAATGGTTATCGGTGCCCCAGGGGTGATGATGGCGCGGGTTGATAAAAAAGCCCAGGCGTTCAAAGTCCTGACAGGCTTTATCCATATCCCGTACCGCCACTAAGGGATGATCAATGCCGAGATGATTTTTCATAGGGTTACCTTAGTGTCGTTGCATTAGTGTGGGGTGCTGCAGAAATCGATTTTGCTGCGGTGCCAATAACGGTCTGGTTCGGCGCGACGGATTTAACCACAATCGCCCCTGCCCCCACCTTAGCACCAGCGCCAATCTCAATATTACCCAGTATCAGTGCACCGGAGCCAATAAAGACGCCCTGGCGTACCTTGGGATGTCGGTCGCCTGAGCCCTTGCCGGTGCCGCCCAGTGTGACGCTTTGAAAGATGGTCACATCATCTTCGATCACCGCCGTCTCACCGACCACGATACCCACCGCATGGTCGATAAAGATACCCGCGCCAAGCTGAGCGGCCGGGTGAATATCGACGCCATAGAGGGTGACCACTCGGCCCTGAATATAGTTGGCCAGGGGCCGGTCGCCCTGCTGCCAGCAGGCGTGGGCCAGGCGGTAAGATTGCAGGGCCTGGTAGCCGCCAAAGTGCAGCAAGGGTGTGTAGTGATCCTTAACCGAGGCATTGCTCTGCAGCTGACACGACAGATCCTTCAGGGCCGCGGCTTCGATCTCCGGGTGGGCCGCCATCAGGTCGTTAAAGAGCCGATGCCAGGGGACTATTTGAGCGTCGCTATCGGCCAGTTTCGCGGCCAAAACATAGGCCAGGGCCGCAGCGAAGGTGGCGTGTTGCAGCAGATTCAAGCGATAAAAATCCGCCAGCACCGGAAAGCGCTGGGCATCGGTGCGCGCCTCCGCCAGCACCGTGTGCCACAGGCGCTCCAGATCAATGCTGCGATGATAGTCAGTCATTATCAAACCTCATTCATACTGAGTCAGACCTAAGCCCAGACTCGGGGTACGCTAAAACCGGGGCCAATACAGAGGCCAGGAACGTGGCCTATTCGACCGAATAGCCAAACTGGATCGGGCCATCCTGCGCGGTGTCCACCCAAACACTTTTCGTCCGGGTGTATTCCAGCAGCCCTTCATAGCCACTGGAGCGACCATAGCCGCTTTCGCCAAAGCCGCCAAAGGGCGACATCACATTGATCGCCTTATAACAGTTCACCCAAAAGGTGCCGGCATTGACCTGGGCGGCGATGCGATGCGCCCGCCCGACGTTGGCCGTCCAAACTGCGCCGCCCAAACCGAAGCGGCTGTCGTTGGCAAGCGCAATGGCATCGGCTTCATCCTCAAAGGGGATCACCGAGACGACCGGTCCAAATATCTCTTCTTGGGCAACGCGCATGCGATTATCCACATTGGCCAACACCGTGGGTTGGTAAAAGTAGCCGTTCTGGCCACCCTTCACCTCGGCGCGTTGACCGCCGGCGGCTATCACTGCGCCCTCGCCTACCCCCTCTGCGACCAGCGCCTGGATGCGCTCAAACTGGGTGGCGTTATTGATCGGCCCGATCATCGTCTGTTCTGACCACGGCAGACCCACGGGCAGTTTAGTGGAGGCATTGGCGATGCGTTCGACCACCTGGTCATAGATACGCCGTTGGACCAGGAGTCTGGAGCCGGACACACAACTTTGCCCAGCGGCGGCGAACACCGCGGCCTGGGCACCGACAATGGCGCGATCGATATCGGCATCATCGAAAATAATATTGGCAGACTTACCGCCCAGTTCGAGCACACAGGGGATCACCCGCAGGGCGGCGGCCGCCGCGATCGCCGCGCCGGTTTTGGGTGAGCCGACAAAAATCACCTTGCTGGTCGCTCGGTGGGCAATGGCCGCTGCACCGGTGGTGTGGCCATAGCCATTAATTACATTTACCAGTCCAGACGGCACGCCGGCATCCTCAATCAACTTGGCCAACACCGTTGAGGTGAGCGGAGTCAGTTCCGAAGGCTTGAGCAT
>Ga0307488_10003542_pt1 | contig 13046 bp, 15 predicted proteins | sample SB02metaG_FD_202248 | JGI IMG/M metagenome (GOLD analysis project Ga0307488, IMG submission 202248) | Sea-ice brine microbial communities from Beaufort Sea near Barrow, Alaska, United States - SB 0.2 | ecosystem: Environmental > Aquatic > Marine > Coastal | place: USA: Alaska | collected...
AACATGATGCTGACTTATTTATAGATGATAAAGCAAGAAATTCAGAAGATTTTTTTAAATGAAAAATGTAGAGTGGAATATAATTAAGTGAAGATGGCAGTATTTCTATACGGTGAATATAGACAGTTTGAACTGGCTGTTAACATATACAAGGATAAGCTCAGCTCTTATAATCCAGACTATTATGTAGCATCTTGGGATTATAGTAGAGAGAAAAGTGACCTTGGTACATATGATGAAGAACATATCGTTACAGAGGATATGATTAAAAAGTATTTACCTAATGCTATAGTTTCACTTCGCAAAGATAAGGATAGATTGAGCATACTCAGTAATAAGATTTATGAACATCTAAAGATATGTGCTGATATGTGTGTAGATAGTGGTAAGGACTATGATATGATTATAGTTAAAAGAATAGATGGTTTCGAGATATTTGATGATTCCCTATTTAGTAATATAGATACCAACTCGTTATACACAGTTAAAGGTTTATCAGATGGCATTAAATTTGATTTTGTAGATCTATTCTTTTACGGAGGAGTTAAACCTGTACTTCACTTTATTAACGAATTTTGTCATAAAATATCATTAGGATTGAAAGTCATGTGTCATAAAGATCCAGATAAGTTCTTGTACCATTCTAATATCTCAGTCAAGAAGTTTCCTGAAAAAGTAATGACGTGTCTTATCAGACCTAATATGTTAGACTTGTTTAAGAATTGTAAGTCATATAGCGATATCACACAAGATATTAGAAGTTTGAATAGTAAGGCTACAAGTGAATGGTATGATGTATTAAGAAAAACTGTAAGTAAGGTATAGATTTATGAAAATGTGTATAGCCATCATTGGAGGAATTTTTGTTGATAAAGTGTTGAAAGATTATCGATATATAGAACCATGCCATAAATATTTAAATAAAAATATTATTGATTGTAACGAAGATTGTGAGTTCGACATATACATGAATTGTTGGTATACCGATGATGATATTATTGATAAAATTAAAAATTTATACAATCCTATTGCATCAAGATTTGAAAAACCCTATGTGAAAAAACCGATGCCTTCACGAGTAATAACTCACAAAAGGGCATGGGAATTAATCGACCATGATAAAAAATATGACTTATACTTATTTTTAAGGGCAGACATTATGTATATGTCAAAAATAATATTAAAGAATTTAAACCAAGATATGATTTATCATAATGATGGTGAGGTTCATTCTGGTGATTTCTTTTACATAATGAATTATGAGAATGGACGTAAGTTCGTTCAGGCAACCGATAGTGGTATGATTATTGACGCAAATGCGTTGGAAGATTATTGTTCGGAGTTTTCACAGATGGTAAATTACCATAGGTCAGGTATCGGAGTTGAAGTGTATAGAAAGTTATGGAATCCTAATAACAACAGAAAGATTAAAAAAGAAATTTTGGAAGATGTAATTTATGAATAAGAAACAATGGTTATCACAAATAGAAAGAAAATTTGATACTGAGAACAAATCCCAATCTGATTATGTTTTAAATCAAAGTGAACGAACTCAACAACTTCCTGATAATTTATATCGAGAATTTTTGAGTAGTTTAAAACAAGAAGATTTTTTCTTTTATCCAAATACACAAAAGTTTAAAGAAAAAATTTGTGAATTTTATGGAGTAGAGAATAATCAATTATTTTTATGTGCCGGTTCTGATGTTGGTATCAAATCTGTATTTGAATCTTTTACAAATGGTGGTAGAGTAGTAACTTCAGAACCATCATTTCCTATGTATAAGGTTTATTCCGAATTATATCAATGTGAATATTTTGGAATACCACACGAAGAAGATTATACAATTTCAACAGAAAAAATATTATCAAATATAACCAATGATACAGATTTAATTATATTAGCAAATCCAAATAGTCCAATGGGTAAATATAAATCATTTGATGAAATAAGAATAATATTGGAACAAGATGTACCTGTATTAATTGATGAGGCATATATAGAATTTAGTGATAGGAATAGCATAATAAATGAGATAAACAATTATTCTAACCTATTTATTACAAGAACCTTTTCTAAAGGTTTTGGTGCAGCAGGTTGTAGAGTCGGAATGGTTTTTTCTAATGAAAAAAATATTGAATTGGTATCTAAATTTAGACAGATGTATGAAATATCTGGAATATCAATGAAGTATTGTGAATTTTTACTTGATAATTATTCGGTTGTAAATGACTATATAGAAAATGTAAAAATAGAAAAGAAAAAAATAATATCTTTATTAAGTGATGATTTTGATGTTATAGATTCTGATTGTAATTGGATACATTTTAATAACGATGTTGATAATATAGATACAATTAGAACTTTTAATCATTATAAAGTTTTAGTTAAGTATTGTAGCATTCCACACGATGATAGAAAAAATTGGTGTAGATTGACGATACAGCCTGATATTCATAAGAAATTGTTCGTTAAGAGGTTAGTAAATGGCAGATAGAATAATAAATACTGATTCAATTCCTTTTTTGGAAAAATTCTTTGATAATCATAAATTATTTTATGTTACAGATTTCCCTTGGCAAATTTTTAATGCAGAAAGTCAAAATGCATTTAGTACGATTAACAATACTTCAAGTAATTTAACAGAAAGTATTTGGAATTCAGATGATAATTCTAAACTAAGATATAAATGGTTGTGTGAAGAATATGGACTTTTTAATACAATACGAAACGAAAAAAATCATTTTTTTAGAATATTAGAGTATGCATTAAACAAAGATAATCCTTATACTTTAAGACAGAGAAGATATTTAACACAACAATTAGTAGAGTTTAATGGTGTAAGTAATAATCCAATACATTTTTCTATAAAACCTAAAATTAAAAATGCAGTTTTTGATTTAGATAATTATGTTTCATGTAGAAATTTTGAAATGGTGTGTCATCCAGGTGGTACAAGGGGAGCTGCTCATACATTTTTAAGAAGTAATGCAAAGAAATTATTTTTATATATAAACAAAAAATATTTTGATGATATGGAATTTAAATATAGTGATAATGTAATAGAAATAAAAAAAATAGATAATTTGACTGATTATTTTACGCCAAATTTTAAAACTGATGTTGAATTAATGTATAACTTTACAAGTAACGATCCCGATGATTCATACAAAAATAATATGAAATATCATACACAAACCGAATGTAATGTTTTAAAATTATTTGAGATTAAAAAGATTGCCAGAGATAGAATTGCTCGTAATCAAAAACAAAAATTTTTAAAAACAGAAACATTTCAGTCAGACGCCCTTTCTGATAATTACAATATATCTAATATTTTAACAAATGCACCATTGACCGTATATTCTAATCACGAAGAGAAAGGTAGGGTAGAATCTTATTTACTTAAAAATAGAAATAAATTATTAGATAAAAACTTTAAAGACCGACACGGAGTACACAGTCCAGTTGATTTAGTTGCCATCCATGATTATATGTATGCACACAGGCCAAAGTTTCACAATGAAAGTGAAGAAATATTATATGGTAAAATTGAACAATTTTTTGGTAAGTTAAGAGACCTCGATGTAGATGTTCTAAAAAATAATCTTTTTGATGAGTATAGATTTGATTTAAATGATAAATACATTGAGATAAAAAATGATTTTAGTAAAATAGTTAAAACAAATGACTATAAAGGTTATGCAATTTGGATTGATAAAGATGTAGTTCGAAACATGGATAGAGAGGTTTTTGAATTTTTATATCTTGTTAGAAATGATATTGCAATAACTAAAACTAAAAATAATAAAGTTGCCATTATTAATTGTGAACATGAAGATTGGAAAACAAATGAATTAAATTCAAAATCAATATGGATAATGGAAGATAGTTTTGCATGTAAGGAAGAAGAATGATATTATTGACAAATGGAGATAGTTGGACACAAGGTGATTCACCAGCACAAACTTCAAATTGGAAAGCAACAAAAACATTAGATTGGTATGATATAATACCTAACTTTGGTAGGATAAATTTTAAAACTCAAAAGGATAAGTGGTATAAGTTTTATGATAGTCAAGTATGGCCAAAGGTATTAGGGGAGAAACTTGGTTGGGAAACTTGGAATTGTGGTAAGTCAGGAATAAGTAATGATAGAATTATCAGAACTACTGTAAACTCTGTTAATTATTTAGAATCTTTAGGGAAAAAAGATATTTTTGTCGTAGTTGGATTAACTTCAATATTGAGGTATGAAACTTGGAATAAATATGGTCCAGATCATTGGGAAGATACGAGGGTAACGGCAGAAGAGTTTATAGATGTAGATAAATGTTCTGACGGATTGATATACAAAACGATTATTAATATAATAAATCTTCAAAATTTTTGTAAAAGTAAAAATATACCTTATTTAATTTTTAGTGCCTTTGATGACATGGATAAAGATTTAAAAACTTCAAAATTGTATAATTATATTGATTTAAAAAATATTTACAATAATAATTTCAAAGGACATTTTAAAGAGTATATTTTAGATAAACATAACTTACCATCGTGGAATATAAAACCATATTTTGTTGGTACTCACCCTACTGATATTTCACACATCGAATGGGGAAATCATCTGTATGATTATATTCTGAAAAATAAAATAATATGAAAATATTATGTATCACGCCAATAAAACATATCGATGGGGTTTATAAAAAGTTACAATCTTATGGTGAATTAATCTATGAACCGAAAATAGATAAAGATGAGCTAAAAAATCTATTGAATCAAACAAATGCCGACTATTTATTTACAGGTCCGGGCAAACAAAATTTTATATTGGATGAAGAAGTTCTAAAGGATAGTAATGTAAAAGTTATAAACACCGCCTCAACAGGATTAAATCATATCGACTTAAACTATTGTAAAGAAAACAATATAGATGTTTGGTCATTAAAAGAAGATTATGAATTAATAAATGACCTACCATCAACATCAGAATTAGCATTCGGTTTAATGATGTCATTAATGAGAAAAATACCACAATCTTTTGATTCGGTAAAGGATGGTAATTGGGATTATGAACCATTTGTCGGACACCAAATTAAAGGTAAGACTATTGGTGTGATTGGTTATGGTAGACTTGGTAAAATTATGTGTGATTTGTTTTATGGTTGGGGAGTTAAGTTATTGGCATCCGATCCTTACGAAAGAATTACAACGGCAAGAGGTGTTCCGTTAGATGAGCTATTAGAGAAATCAGATGTGGTATTTTTACATACTCATGTTACAGATGAAACTCGTGGTATGGTAGATGAAGAATTTATATCATATATGAAACAAGGAAGTTATCTGATAAATACAGCACGAGGTGAATTGGTTGATGAAGTAGCAATTATAGAATCAATCAAAGTTGGTCATCTAAAAGGTTACGGAACAGATGTAATCAAAGATGAGTTCGGTGATATTCAAAATAGTAAATTAGTGGAGTTCTCAATGAATCCAAATAACAATGTAGTGATTACACCACATATTGGTGGTATGACAATTGAGGGTTCAACAAAAGCCTATCATTGGGCAGTAAATAAATTTGAGGGTAAATAATATGTCAAATTCTTTAATAACAGTTAGACCGAAAATAAAACAGAAAGGATTTAATCCAGATAATATTGGTATTTCTGCTTTTACAAAGGAAGATACTGCTGTTTATAATAGAATATTGAGAATGACAAATACACCATACTTCAAGGATTTGTCCGATAATCATTCTAAATTAGTTTTAAAGATTATCGATGGTTATAAAAATAAATTGGAAGGTAAACCAATACCTAAAGATGAATATGTTTTATCAGGTCATGAATTAGTGGAATTTGAAAGTATACACGATTGGGAATTATTTAGGTATTTAGTTTATAGGTATAAATACAATTTGTATCCTGTATTAAAAATACATGATGACTATCCACCATGTGTTCAAATAGAACCTGTATCGGTTTGTAATTTTAAGTGTGTGTTTTGTTATCAGGCAGATAAATCGTTTAGTAGTAAAGACTCAGGTTATATGGGGTATATGAAATTAGATTTATTCAAACAAGTTATTGATGAACTCGAAGGTAATGTAGAATCCATAACATTGGCGTCACGAGGAGAACCAACACTACATAAACAACTTGGTGAAATGTTAGAATATATGAATGGTAAGTTTCTAGCAGTAAAGATTAATAGTAATGCCTCATTATTTAATGATAAAATGATTCATACAATATTATCAAATGATGTACAAACTATGGCATTTTCGATAGATGCAGCAGATAAAGAATTGTATGAAAAACTTAGGGTTAATGGAAAATTTGAAAAGACATTGAAGAATGTTGAGAGGTTCAATGAGATTAGGGAAAAAGAATACCCATCATCAAGATTGGTAACAAGAATATCAGGTGTAAAGGTAAATGAAATTCAAAATGTAGATGATATGGTTGAAATGTGGTCATCATATTCTGATTTGGTTGCATTTACAAATTATATACCTTGGGAGAGTTCTTATGAGAACGAGTTAAGTGGGGTTGAAACACCATGCACAGAGTTGTGGAGAAGAATGTTTGTTTGGTGGGATGGTAAGGTTAATCCTTGTGATTACGATTATAAGTCTTTACTGAGTAAATGGAACGCAAAAGATATGAGTATATCTGAAATATGGAATTCTGAATATTATAATTGGATGAGAGAAATACATTTACAAAATGAACGAAAACAAATTGAACCGTGTAAAAGGTGTATTATGTCATGAAAATTTCAATTATTGGTTATAAGAATCATGCATCAAGATTAGAAAGTCTTTTAAAAGATATAGGAATAAGACCACATATGTGGAATCATCATACAGATAATTTTACAGATTTGATTGGTTCAACTGCAATAATAATAGCATCACCAAACGATACTCATGTAGAATATATTAAAAAGATTCTTGAAGCCTGTCCAGAATCATATATTTTTTGTGAAAAACCACCGGCAGTAAATTTAGGAGAATTGGATTATTTAGATGGGTTGGATTCAGATACTAAAGGTAAGATATTTTTTAATTTTAATCGTAGGTTTTCGTATATGTCTAAGTTAGTAAAAGAAAGAGATTTAGGAAATCCAGTTCATTTTAATTTTGTGAGTTCACATGCTTTGGCATTTAAAGATACATTTAAAGATAATTGGAGATTTACATCAACAGACGAATTGATGGGTGTCTATGGAACGGTAGCAGTACATTATATTGATATGTGTATTTGGTTACTTGGAGAATGTGAGAATATTAATATTAACAAATCAACTTATTCGGAATCAAATAATGCAGATTCAGTTACGATTGATATGAAATTTAAAAACGGATGTACTACAAATATATTTGTATCGTATGTAACACCATTTATAAATCGTTCAAATATGATATTTGAAAATGCTATAGTAGAACAAGAAGATGGAATAATAAATTTATATGAAAATTGGAATACGGTAAATGAGAAAGGTTTTTTTAAAAAACCACATAAACAAACTTTATTAGAAATGAAATCCTCAAGGGAATATTATAACGATTCTTTGAAAAATTCATTGGTTGAGTTTATTGAAATTGTGAAAAGTAAGAGTTCATTTCCAAGTGAGTACTTTTTTAAATCAGTTGAGTCAAATCGTATTTTATTAAATCAAGGAGTTAATAATGACTAAAATAATATCAGAAATAGGTTGGAATCATATGGGAGATATGAATCTTGCAAAAGAAATGATTCACGCTTCAAAAGAAAATGGAGCCGATTTCGTAAAATTTCAAACTTGGTCAGTCGATAGACTTAAAAGAGGTCCGTGGGATGAAGATGGCAGGTTAGAAATTTATAAAAAGGCCGAATTATCATTAGACCAACATTTTGAATTGTATGAATATTCTAAGAAAGTAGAAATAGATTTTTTTTCCACTCCTTTTTCAATTGAAGATTGTGAAATATTAAAGTCAGTTCAAACTGAATTTGTTAAGATAGCAAGTTTTGAATCAACTAATCGTGAACTATTAGAATATTGTGATGAAAACTTTGATACCTTATTTATATCTACTGGTACAAAGTCAGTTGTAGAGATAGAAAAATCGTTAAAGTTTTTAAATAATTCTAATTATTATTTACTTCATTGTGTTTCCTCATACCCAACAGAGCCACAGAATTGTAATTTACCAAGAATTAATTCCTTAAAGAAAATATGTGATAGTGTCGGATTTAGTGACCACACTAAGGGTGTAGAAGTTACAAAAATATCTTTAGAATATGATTTAGATGTTATAGAAAAACATTTTACTCTTGATCAGAGTTTACCAGGTCGTGATAATAAATTTGCATTATTACCACATGAGTTAAAGGATTTATCAGATTATATTAAATTGAGAGAACAAGTAAATGTAAATCATGGTGATAGTTACTTAGAAGTAGAAAACGAATCAAGAAAATGGATGACTGGAAGATTTTCCAAGTGAACTATTTTGAATTTATAAAAAACGATGATAAATCAAAAGACGAAATAAAAGAATATTATCAAAGTCAGTATCCAAAATATTATGATTTATGGTACTATGGTTTTTGGGAAGCATCTGATAAAAATAATATAGGGCCTTTGGGGAGAAGTGGTGAACCAAAAAGTAGATGTACAAGTGTAGGTATGACAATTTCTCTTTATTTAACGGCCTATATAATTGATAAAAAACCTAAGAGTATAATTGAATACGGAAGTGGATTTACTACACTTTTAATGTCAACATTATTAGAAGATTTAAATTATGGTGGGAGTTTAGTAACCTTTGAGGATAGTGAGGATTTTTATAAAATGACCGAATCTATAGGATTTTATGAAAAAATGAATGGAAATAATAGAGTAGAATTAGTACCGTTAAAATTCGAAACTGATACAGAATTCGAAGGACCCCTATCACACAAAACACGAAGATTCCCATCAGATAAAAAATGTTGTTATTACGATTATGATTTAAATAAAATAGATTCTGTTGATTTTGTCTTAGATGATGGTCCAGATTTGATACGATATGGATCCCAAGTTGCAACAAGTATGTTAAAACTAAAAGAACATTTTGATACACCCTTTGATTATTTAATAGATGGTAGAATTGGTACAACTGAGTTTTATAAGAAACTCTTTACTGATACCGCAAAATCATCGTGGTTAGGTTTGGATAGGAATACACCGCACGAAAGAGAAGATGGATACCAATGTGGAATAGGGAGTTTACAATGATTATAGATGAAAATATTATAGAGAACATTTTTGATAGGTAGAAAATAATGAAAATTATAGCAATAATTCCAGCAAGGGGTGGTTCAAAAAGACTACCGAGAAAGGCCTTATATCCAGTAAATGGTGTACCGATGATAAAAAAAGTTTTAGATGAAACTAAAAAATCAAAGTATGTTGATAGGATAGTCGTTTCAACAGATGACAATGAAATTAAAGACTTGTGTGTTCAAAACAATATTGAGGTTCAAGATAGACCATTGAAATTATCGGATGACCATACTGAAAAAATGGATGTAATCGAATACACGACAAAAAAAATAATAGAGGATGGGTATAATCCAGATATTGTAGTTTCACTTCAATCGAATAGTCCTGAATTTAAAGGAATTGATTTAGACAAAGGTATTGAATTTTTCTTAAAAGAACTATATGATGACCATCCTATTTGTGAAGTCATGTCAATTAATCCTGATATGTTACAAAATGCCTGTTTTAGAATTATGACTACAAAGACTGTTTTTCAAAAAACATTGAGTATTCATGTTGGTGTATATATGACGGATTATATAGATGTACATAATATTGAAGATGTTAAAGAAGTGGAGAAAAGAATAAATGAAACCATATGTATATAACGGAGTAAAATATTTTTCGGAAGTATGGAATGATTTAGAACCTTTTGATGTAATTAGTAAGATTGAATATAAGGATCGTTATATGGCTAATTACGAATATATATTATCAAAAATGGGAGAAGCCCATGAGAGTAAATTAGTTAAACATATTTTAGATTCTTTAATTCCACCATCTAAACCTAATAGAAATTTAGATATAATTAAAACAGATAAGATAATGTATCTACCACTTCCATTTGGGTTTTTTAATGACTATATGACATCTTGGACTGCAGAAGTTTGTATGAAAAATACAATAACTTGTGAAACTAAAGATGTATGTGTATGTCAATATTGTGATGAGGATTTTTTGAAAACGAGAATTGGTCATCCAAAATTATTATCCGTTAAAGATTCTATTAAAGAAGGTGTATGTTGGAATATACATGGTAATCAACCTTGGTCGTATGAATCTTTTAATTCAATTAAATATGATGGTTTGGCAAAACCAATAAATAATACTGGTAAAACATTTCCGCAGGGGGGTGCCCATAGAATTTTATTTTTAACAATGAGTAAAAGTGACGTTCCGTGTTTTTTTAATGCAACACGGCATATTATTAATGGAATAGGTCCTTATTTCGGAAATGGGAAATATTGTACTTTAGTTATTAAACCAGACTTAAAAAAGGCAGAGTTTTATTTAAACTTTCATTATTCGTCTTTTGATGAAAATAGAGAAGAAAAGGTAGGAGAAATTATTTATGAATAAAAACTTATACAAACCATTAAAAAAATATCCGAAATATTATGATTTTTTGCAATCTTTTCGCGATGGTTATAATCAGTTAAAAGATAAGAATAATTTATTACCAACTTTGGCTGGTTGTGATGATGATGATTATGTATATTTTATAGAATATATTAATGAAAAAAGACCTAAACATATTGTTGAATACGGAAGTGGTTGGTCAACAATGATAATAGACAAAGTTATTACTGATTTAGATTATGGTGCAGAGTTTATTTCTTTTGAAGAAGATGAATATTGGTATAATCATATTAAGGAATATAATTTTGATGTTAATGATAGAGTCAATTTAGTACCCATTGAAAAATCTTATCCTAATGGAAAAGTAAGGTGGGATGAAAATGGTAATACATTACCAAATATAAAACTTATAAATAAGAACTTGTCAATTGGACCTTGGGTAAGTTATATTCATGACTTCGAAAAAATTGAAGATGTGGATTGGGTTATATTGGATGGACCTTATTTACACAATTATGGTGATTTTGAAGGTGATGCAGCAAATGGAACTTTAAATTTAGAATTACTATTAAAAGAGTTTGGTGGCCCTATGGATGTTTGGATTGACCAACGACACGGAACTCAAGAGTATTATAATGCCATAGGCTACGAAATAATCCGTAATGAAAGTGGAGATGGTATAGGGACAAATTTGATTAAAAATGAAGATTAAAGTATATTTATCAGATGAAGGTTATGGGCATATTGTAAGACAAGAGGCCATAATAAAGGAATTATTTAAATTACGAGATGATTTAGATATTACAATTCAAACTAAAGAAAAGATTGGTGTAGTTAGAGAGAAATTTGGTGATTCGGTTTCTTATATAGAGAAATTTAATAATATCAAGACGACCAAGACATTAACAGGATGTTTAGATATAGAAGAAACAAAAAAATGTTTTGAGAATTATTCTAAAATATTTGATAAAGTTGTTCAAGAAGAATGTAAAAATTTTGATTATGATATGGTTATATCAGATACAGTGCCAGAAGCACATGAAGTTGCAAGATTAAATAATGTACCTTCATTTGGAATTTTTCATTTTGATTGGGCGTGGTTTTGTTCAAAAGTTTATCCAGAGTTAAAAGATACAGTTGATTTATTTAATAAATGTTATAACTCTGCAACACGAATTTATATGCCACCATTTTCACCACCAGATATAACTGCAAAATTTACAAATAATCTTGTTAATGTTCCTTGTATTATAAATGATTTTAATGATGTAGATATTCCAAATACAAAAAAAATTAATGTATTAATAATGGACAATGGAACTTCCACTTTATCTGAAATTATAATACATAATTTTCAAAATTTTTTAAAATTAGATAAGTATCATTTTTTTATGTCGGATAAATTAGCTCCACCACAAGCAGGAAAGAGTAATAAGAACATAACTTTAGTAAGTGGATTAAAAAATGTTCATTCTCTTATTCCCAAAGTAGATGTTATTGTTGCAAGAGCAGGATATAATACTATAACGGAGTCTTTAATTACGGGAGTTCCTTTATTGTTAGTAAATGAAGGAGATAATCCAGAGGTTAATTTTAACGTGAACGAAATATGTAATAAGGGACTGGCATTTCCAATTTCAGTAAGTGAATATAGAGATGAATTTATTGTTATGTTTGAAGATTTCATGGAGAATCAATATGAAAATGTTAAAAATAATTTATTGGTCTTGACAAATAAAGGAAAGAGACCAATAATTAAATTAGGAGCTAAAATAATTGCTAAAGATATTTTAAAGGAGAGTATAATATGAAATGGTTAAAAAAGATGTGGTTTAAGATTAAACTACATATTCAATATAAAAAAAGATTACGAGAAATAAAAAAACGTGATCCGTTTATATATATAAGTAGGGTATAATGAAAGAGAATAACATAAAAACACATTGTATAGGGACACCTGAATTGGGTATATCTTACAGTCTTAGAATGGGATCATATACTTTATCTCGACTTGTTAAGGATAATTTACATTTAGATTTAGAGCAACACACAAGCGAGGCAAATGTTGTTATTCTAATTAGAGATACGATTGATAGAATGAGGAGTGGATATTGGCATCAAATGCAATGGGCCTTTGATCCCTATTTAACACATAAATTTAATAATAAAATTATACAACACGATTTTTCTCGTGCAATGGAACTTGCACATTTTAAAAACGGTGGATGGTTTAATGAAGCGGGAAAAAAAAAATATGCTAGCGTAGATTGTTGGGTAAGAGGAGTCACTCTTGGGCCAGATGAGTTAGAAGGTGCAGTTGGAGGATGGGTTGATTTGAATTTAAAAGAATTATCTAAGTTTGATAATTTTTGGTTTTTAGATTTAA
>Ga0307488_10003543_pt1 | contig 13042 bp, 30 predicted proteins | sample SB02metaG_FD_202248 | JGI IMG/M metagenome (GOLD analysis project Ga0307488, IMG submission 202248) | Sea-ice brine microbial communities from Beaufort Sea near Barrow, Alaska, United States - SB 0.2 | ecosystem: Environmental > Aquatic > Marine > Coastal | place: USA: Alaska | collected...
CCAGTAAGGTGGTAGAACCAGTCGAGTTTATCTGATCCGGATTCGTCGTATGCAAAGTATTGCCCGAGGTCGAAGTAACCGAGTTCTGTAAGTTTTTCATTTAATCTTTTTCTAATAAATTGTTTTAAGTCGTAAGCTTTAATTCCTTCTATATCCCCCATCTCAAACATCTTGTCTATATATGCTTCTTCGGTTACTAACATAGCGGTTGCAGCGGTTACAACATCTTCTCTACATTCAGATAAAAGTGTTTCGTCTTCTTCACACATATGTCTGAATAATCTACAACCCATCTTACTGTGTAAAGATTCGTCTCTTACGGACCATTTCATTTGTTGCCCGATACCCTTAAGTAAATTACGTAACTGAAAAGAATACAATACAGCAAAAGCACTATATAACGATACACCTTCCGCGAACGCTGAAAAAATTGCGAGCGAACGACCAATAGACCTGGTGTCATTATCAGGAGCAGCAACAAGATTATCAAATCTATCCATAGTCGCTTTATCTTGTAAAAATGCTTCATAATCTTCTAGGCCTAAAGTTTCATTTAAATAACTATAAGCAACAGCATGTATTGTTTCTTGTGATCCAAACATCATGGCCATTTGCTGTATCTCATGCTTTGGAAACCAGCCTACAACTTTTTGTGTCCAATAATCTGACACAGCACATTCTGTTTGAGCAAATCCCAAAAGTATATTGCCTACTAAGTTCTTTTCTTTCTTAGTTAATTTTTCATTCCAGTCTTTAAGATCACCAGACATAGGTATTTCTGTATGCAACCAAAAAGCTTGTGCTTGTTTTAACCAACCATCTGTATAATACTCTGGGTATTCAAATGGCTTGTAAGCAATTCTTTCATCAAATAATCCCATTTATAATTCTAGTTTAGTTTCTGGTTCTTGTTCTTTTTCTTTTTCCTCTTGCTTAGTCTTCATCTTCTCTAAGGCTTCCTCGTAACCCGGGAGCTCTTTGACCACTGTCATAGTACCAATCGCTAGATCTTTCAGATTTCCTAATTCTCCAATCACTTGTTGGAGTACGCTGCCAATCTCCCTGACGCTGCTCTCTAGTTGTTTTCTTGTTGCTGTGCTCATTCATTTATTTTTTTTAGGTAATAATTTAATCTTCAATAGTTAAACATATTTCTACACAGAAGGGTAGATACAATACATGCTCTTTAAAAGTTTCTTCTACATAGGTTCTAACGCCTAACAGTATACCTGGATATAATCCTATACTAATTTCCCAATTCTTCATTATTCTGTTCCTTTAAATAGTAATTTAACATTTTCATATGATGTGCTATTTTTTCTTTATGATAGCTACTCAATGTAAAATCCATGCTGTCTTCCGATTTCGTCAATTTGTTTTGAGTTAAATTTGTTATTAGATCTAATATATTTTCTGACATCTTTATCTAGTTTCCTGCGTTTGTAGTGAAGAGAAGATTCTTTTTTCTTTTTTCTTTCATTATCTGAATCATCATATCTACGTCCTTTTGATTTTGCGGCTTGTAGAGCGTCCGCGAGTCTTCCATGTTTATCATCCATTGCTTAAATAGTTTCCATCTTAAAGGGAAGGATTCATTTGCTCTTCCCTTACATTCTATTATGTAGTCTTTTCCTGTGAAGTCAGGTGTATACTTAATTCCCAGTATTTTCTTTTGCCCTCGGTTAGTAAAATCACCTTTCCCGTTGGCTTGTTTTTCATAAGCTTTATTTGTAAAACTAAATCCTTCGACCAACTGGAAAACTTCACCTTCATAATATTCAAATAGTTTTTCTTTTTTAAGAGCTATATATGTATACTTTTCTAATCCAGATGCAAAATTAATCCCATCAAAGGTTGTTTTCTTAGCTACAACTGGACCTCTTTTTTTGCTTCTTCGCTTCATAATTACATTTTGTCATAAGTTACTTTAATATCACCTGGATAGATAGAAGTGGTTGTTGTACCAAATCCATCAGGTGGCCCAGGATCACTAACATTACTAAATGTAGATTCTTCTTCAAGATAATCTTTAAGTATTTTATCGGCTAATACATCAGTGGTTTCATGCTTAAGCTTTTCAATATAGTTACACGCATCAAGTAGCTCTTCTTGTATATGGTTTAACCACTTGTGTAGCGAAGGTGTATCATCGTGTAAAGTTACACCATACTTTTTATAACCTACGTTGCTGCGCTCGTCAAGCTTTTTGATTACTTGTTGTACTATTTGGTCTTGAGTTGTTATTTTCATTAGTTGTTTTTTACAAATGTTCCATTAATCATTTTACCTTTCCTATTGATTATAACGTCGTATGCGGACTCAATACAATCTTCTATATGTAAACCTTCTAAAGCTGCTAAGTTAGTTAAAACAACTACCATATCGCCTATAGCATCAATAATTTCAGGTCTATCGTTTTTAAGTAATGCTTGAGCTAACTCACCAGCTTCTTCTTGAAGTTTAATATACTGAGTTTTGCTATCTCCTTTATCATATATACCACGATCAGTAGCCCATTCTCTAATTAGTGGAAATATAAACTGTCCACCTGTTTTAGTCATTTCCTTTGTTTCTTGGAAAGGCATAGCTTGTGATAGTACTTTATTATAGACATAGCAGGTACCAGGACCAAACTGGCTACTATGTACATTAGATATAATCCACTCAATTTTAGCCTCATTATCCAAGGCATACGTTCCGTACCCATTTTTTATTTCTATATTGTTTAAAAACTTTGCGTTGATTTCATCTTTGGAAATCTTAAATGTTGTTGTTGCTTCAGATGATGTACACTTTGTCATTTTGTTTGATTTTTTAAATAAATCTTTATATAATTGTCTATCAATTTTATAACCAAGATCTTTTTGTAGTGTTTTCTCTGCTTCAGAAGCTTCTACAATATCATTAGTCTCAAACAGTATTTCGTATTCACCTTCTTTATATCCTTGTGTTTCAATAACGCGCTTCTGTATATTAGTAGTGCACCCTATTTTAATACCCGGTATATGGTAAATTTTATACTTACCTGTTGGAATTTTTATATTCATTGTTTATTTTTTTAATTATTTCTCTGCTATGCGCATTTAAGAATTTAGCCATATAATTGGTTTTCTTAAACCATGGCTCATACTCCGACATTGAGTTCTGCTTTGATTGCTGGGTGTGGCTCATATCCTGATATATTAATCATTTCTTTAGTTGGTATAGTTATTCCTCCTTCAATAATAGTAAGTCCCCTATCAATGCTAACAAAAGGAAGTTTTCGAAAACTACGATCCAACTGCTGTTTAGCTTGATCGATATGATTATTGTAAAGATGACAGTCCCCAAGGGAAACAAGGAGTTCGCCGGGCGTATAGCCGGCTCCTTTTGCGAGCATAAGTAATAATAAGCCATACATAGCAAAATCATAAGGAAGCCCGAGAAAAACATCAGCTGATCGCTGTTGCCACATAAGATCCATTTTTCCATCATTTATATAAATTTGAAATCCGTAATGGCAAGGTGGTAGTGCCATATCGTGTATAGCACCTGCATTCCAAGCATTAATCATTAATCTTCTAGACGAAGGATTAGATTTTATCTCACGAATTAATTGTGTTAATTGATCTACGCCTGCGAAATTGCGCCATTGAGATCCATATACTGGGCCCAGTGTTCCATCTGTCCTGCCAGATCTTTCATAATCAGCATTCCAGTATTTAACACCATTATCATTTAAGTATTTAATATCTGTTTTGCCTTGTAGTATCCAAAGCAATTCAGTTACTGCATTATCCCAGTATATTTTTCTTGTTGTGAGCAAAGGAAATCCTGCTGACATATCATGTCGTAGTATTCGTCCGAAGACTGATTTCGTCCCAACACCTGTTCTATCCTCTTTTTGTTTTCCACCGTGGACCAGTGATGATAATAATCCTCTATACTCATCCTGAATGTTTCTTGTCATAATAATATTTCATTGTTTTAAATGTTTCTTGCCAGATATTATCTGTTATGTATACAGTAGGTGTCTTATAAACTTTTGTAAAGTTGGGCATAAAAGATACCGCTATTCTCCATTCTTGCGGGTACATACCTTTTGATGTTGGCTCTGGTGATATGATTATATCATTGTCTATACAAAACTTCTGCCACTTTAATTCTTCATCGTTTGCTACAAAACCTGTGTTTAATCCTACATAGCCCTTAGGTGGTTTAGATTTCCAAGCCATTATTCCCAGGGTAAATTATGATCTGAAGGATCTGTTACTGGAATATAATCACCAGATACATGGTTCCATTTAAAATGTGCTTCAGCTTGATTCTCACCTAAGTTTTGAAACTTAACTTTAAGAACCTTAACTTTTACAGTATTGTTACCATAATTTCTGTGTACTAATAATCCGTGGTAACTAGCATCATACCATTCACCTCCACCTTTGATAGAATACATTGTGGGCTCATCCATAGTGCCATCATCTTTCTTATACATTTTTGTAGGGTGAGCGACAACAATAACTAGTACGTCATATTTTTTAGCAAATGTTTCTATCTGCGCTAAATATTCCATAGTAGCATCTGGTATAGACATTGTAGACGTACCTTTTAGTTTAACTTTATTAAATGGGTCTATAACTAAACATTTAATACCTTTACGTTTAACTAGCTCAGCGCCTTTCTTAAGTACTGCTTCAAGATCATACCGCTCAGACTCTATAAAATAAAAGTTATCGTTTACAATGTTCCAGCAATCATTCCACTTATCGCTACCTAAATCTTCTTGCTTAGGCATCCAGCCACCAATTTTTCTTATTAGCTTATGAGCGTGTAAGAATGTTGGTTTGTTTTCTGGTGAAGCAAAAGCTGTTTTCCAACCGTATTTTAAGTTGTATCCCACAGCCATTCGATCCACAAAGTCAGACTTACCACTACTAGGCACTCCTGTGACAGTAATGAATTGCCCGGTGTAAGTACTAAATATGCTATCAAAGTTATCAAGACCGACTTGAAAACCAGGCTTAAAACCCTCGTGTATAAATTCTTCCAGCTCATCATTTATGTCTTTAACTGTTACTACATTCTCAAGAGGGACGGCAACAGCATTGTTAATAAGATCGAGTAGGCTGTTCCTACCACTGTCAACCAAATAACCATTAGCATCTTTACTTTCTCCGAAGTCGACTGTATAGCAAACCTCAGCCCCGAGCCTTCTAATGAGCTCTTCCTTAAGACTCTCACCAGTTTCATCAGCATCTGTAGCGATAATGATCTTTGCTTTGTCTTCAAAATATTCGATACAAGAGTCAAGGTAATCCAAATTGATGCGCCCAGGAGTAGCACCGTTAGGTACTGAAACCACATTGGAAATGCCAACTTCCATGAGACTAAGAGCATCCATTTCGCCCTCCACAATAATAGCAGTGTCATTGTTGACAATACCGCCCAGGTTATAGAATACTTTTTCAGCATTCTTGAAAAGCTTAAAGTTTTTGTTTCCATCACGATATTTAGTATTAATCAATGTATCTCCAATAAAATAATTAAATTGAATTGTGTTTACTTCTTTTGCAACTTGTGGCATCCACTCAAGGCCTTCACTAATTTTCATATTAGTTAAGACCTTTTGTGATATACCTCTACCTTGAAACCATTCTACCGCTTTATCGCTTAGGTTGGTTTTGTTCTGCCACACTGGTAAAGTGTATTCTTTTAGAGGACTACCTTTTCTTTTAAAGGTATGCATTTGTGAAACTTCATTACAGTTGTGGCATGTTATTAATCCTCTAGCTGCATCATAGCTGGCACACTTAGCTTTTTGGTTGGTAGCTTTTCTATCATGCGAACACTTTGGACATACACCTTCACTTTTAGTAATATCTAAATCGTATTGATTATGTTGCTCAATCTCAAATCCATTAATTTCTTGCATAGTCTTCTATTTAAAGAGTTATTTTAATCTTCTACCAGTGTCGTGTTACCATCTTTGTCGATAACTTTTGATACATAATCGCCACTATCCATTAAAATGGTAAATCAGGCCCTGGAACAGATTGCGGAGCGCTTTGTTGTTGCTGAGGTTCACCATCTCTAGGAGCAGGCGCTACATTAGATCCGTTAGACCATACAACTTTTACATTACCTAAAAATGATTTAGGCGCTTTAGCATCGCGTTCTTCTTTAGTCTGTTCAGTTTGTATATAACCTGAATCGCCAAACTGTCCTAGCTCATCATTAAGAACTATCGTAATAGGGTAGTACTTACCTTTCTTACCTTCATAAATTTTTGACTTATCTACTTTAGTTAAATCGATATTAGCTGATATAATACTTGCCATTAGTAAGTTGTTAAATTGTTAAACATTGTACGCATTTGTTTCTTCGTAGCTCCAGTGGATCTACGTAAATTATCTACAGCTTTAACATGTGATTGATTGCTGTAAAAATTGTTCATACTTGTAGTTACTCCTGTAACGTCACAAGTTCTTTTTCTTGTTCTTGCCATAAAATTAAATTTAAATTAGTATTAAAGTGTTTTCGAAATATAGTGTTGGCTAAAATCGCCATCGCCATTAACAAAGTAATCTTCATAGACTTGCACTGCACTTGAAACTTTATTCATACCAGATTGAATAAACTTATCACTGCAATCAAACAAACCTAACTGATGAGTCTTTTTGTCAATAACTATAAAAACTAAATCGTACCCAAACATTTTTGAATAAATATATGCTTGGCTATCGTAATTAAAACGATAAGCAGAATTAGTAAATTTATTAATGTCACCTGTTGTTTTTAAATCTATAACCAGTTGGTGAGTATGGTTAACGATATCAGCCTTACCTTTCCATGTCATGCCCTCAAGCTCTACTAAGCCCGGTACTTCGTATTCAACATTGCCTTCTTGTATTAGGTCTTGAAATAATTCATTTTCTAAAACAATTTCGCGCATCAACTGGATGTCATCAGCTTCTTTTTCTAAAAGACAAATATCGCTACCTGCAATTTCTTTGTAAACTTTTGTATTCCTTGTTGATGCTTTTACAATTTTGTACTTGTCAAGCTTATGAGGCTCGAGGATACACGTATGAAAGTATCCACCAATAACCATAGGGGTTGTAGGTGGCGACTGCTTCTTGAAATCAAGAGGATTATTTAACAACGCCATGATGTCACTGTTACTTAAATAGGTTTTACCAAATTCTCCATAATAATGATTATCATCACGCAGCTTGTCTAATATCTCTTGTTTATCCATTCTTTAGTTTATTTAATATTTCAGCACTCATTAAATATGTTTGCTGTAGTGTTTCTATTTTGCCACCATTAGCTAAAAACTTTTTAGCTTTGTCAATGTTAGCATCTGTAATTTCTGGTTTGTCATATTTTCTAGCGGTTGTGTAATCACTACCAGCTCCTGCTATAGTTTTGTTAATAGCACCTTTACCGTGACTGTTAGTAGCATCTGCGTCAGCAGTATCATCTATAAGTAGTAAGTTACCTAGACTATACTTTTTACCATAAGAAGATGCACTACCAAATTTTTGTGGCATTTGCATTCCTTTCTGAGCTAAGTCAACACCTACAATAGCTATAGCTTGTATAGCATCTGCACCATCAGATATAGTTGCAATAGATTCCATAATTGGGAATTCTGTATCTGCAACCACAATTCTTTCACTTACAGTAAAGTAAACACCATGCGTCTTATTAAAAGGTTTCAGAGCTTCCAATATATCTTCTGCAGACCGGAAGTTGTACTTACCAAAATTATTAAAGCGTGATTTTTTTGCTTTAAATTCTGATTGGATTAAACTTAATTTTTCGTGTAGTTTCATTGTTTATTTAATTTGTGCCAATCCTTATTGGCGAGTTTAATTGTTCTTGTACCGTAAGACTTTGTTCTAGTATTATAGTACGAATTGTGATAGTCTTGCTCAACCTTTATGTTTAAGGTTTCAATGTCCGAAGGACTATCTTTAGGTTCAATGTTGTAGTAACTTAAACCTTCAGTTGTGTTTGTTGTGTCACCTCTATCGATAGAGTCATCTTCGATGTCATAAGTCACATTTGTATGTGTATTCATAAGTATTTAGTTATAATATATATTACATAAAAAAAGGAAAAAGTATACTAATTCTCCAAGTATTTTTCAATTATTTCTTTAACGTGCGGTTGTGTCATCTTTTTCAATGCGTTAGCTTTTATTTTCTTAACCCAGATTTCAGATCTATGAAAACGTTCAGCTATTTTTGTTACCGCAGCTTTTTTGTCATATGGTTCATCAATACCAAAAAACGCACATAACACTTGCTTTTCTTGGTTCTTTAACTCACTGTCCATAACCTTATGCAAGAAATCGTTGAGCAATTCCTGATCGTAACTGTAAGGTTCATCGGCAACATCTAAATAGTATTGATTAAAAAAAGATGAAAATGTTTGTGTTAAAAAAATGTCTGTTTGATAGTTATTATCGTATTTACCTCCGTGGGCGTCTCCGTGTGGACTTGTAATGTAATAAGCCTCAGGAATCCTAATAGTGTCTCTATCGCGAGCTATGGCTCTTCTAATTCCGTTCTTGATGTTCAATTTTAAATAGTTTGTAATTATACCGGGTTTTTCTTCTTCTGCTCTAGAATTTATAAGTTCCCAATCTAACTTATTCCATGCCCTATAAAAAGACACATAACCTTCCTGAATTAAATCAGTAAGGTCAAGTACCCCCACCCTCGGGTAAGATCTTTCAAATATGTTTGCTAATGACTTAGGCCACTCTATATAAGGTGCCTTTATTGCATCAATTCTTTCATATATATCAAGACTTTTTAAATGCTGCTTGTATGTTGAATGGCTGTACCACTTCATATATTTATTAATTTTAATCTTCTACTGTACTTTCTAATAAGTTTTGCTTTTTCTTTTAATAGTTTAACTGGTATTCTATTATTTTGTGTACCAATTAATACTTCATCAATTACTTCAGATCTTAATTCCATTATTCTACGAAAAAGATAGGACCTATGATCTCTTTTTCGAGTGCAATAAAGTTTTTGGTTTCCTATTTTTATTATCATTTTTTCTAAAGTTTTTAATAGTATTGCTTACTTTTTCGTTACTCGAGATAGTGTGGTTGTATATTTTATAGCTCATTAAATTGTGGTTAAAATGTGATTAATAATTTGTTTATAGTCACCCGTTAAAGACACTATATCGCCTTGAGTACCAGCGTACTGCAATGTGTATAGCATCTTAGGTTGGGTGGATTCTGTATAGTTGTATTTATTTCCTGCCATCATTTATAGTGGTAATCTAATATTTTATGGCCAGCGTCATCGCTTAGCTCATTGTTTAGTATCATTTGAAATATTAATTTTCTCATTGTTTTTCTTTATTACAGTTAGCACAGAATGAAAGGTAGCCAGCGTTTAGTGCGCCACACCCACAATTCCATGCGTTATCTACTAGTGAATTATTCATATTATTTAGTTAAATCATATAAATCCCAATGATCAAGATCAGGATACTCCTCATCGGCTTTATCATAACACACTTGACATATTTGGAAAGTGTAGTTGCACATATCATCTATATGTTTAGTGATTTTGCAGGCTTTACATAACATTTTATTATTCATAACTACGCATTGCTTTAGCTCGAGGAAAACGATATGCACCGGATGGTGTACGCTCGAAGTATTCGAATGTTAGTGGTTGACCGATATAGCTTTTGCGAGCGGACCAGATTAATTGACGTTGAGGTATAGTTAGTGTAGGCCAAGGTACTTCGACTACTCGATCGTCTGAATCAACACCGAGGAACTTACCAAGACCGCTTTTGAACTTGCCTTTACCTTCGACGAAGCCAGTAATCGTAATCTCAGTGTCTGACCAGTCTTTGACTTTTTGTAAGTTGTTTGATCGTCGTTGATCGTATGCATCATTTGTTCGTAAGATAGATCCTTCATAGCCGTTGTTTTTATTTATTGTGTGAAATGATTGTACTTCTTTATCAGAAAATACTACTTTAGTGTTTACTTCTTGTATAGCACGCCAGCCATATTTAGATTTGAATGAAGTAATATTAAGTGTACGATTAACAAACTGAAGCTCAGGCAAGCTTGGATCGAATATATCATAGCAATGAAATTGCAATTGGCTTGCAGATTCGAATTTGTCAGCTTGAGTAGGCTTTTGTTTGCGTACTAACGATATGATCTTATTAAAATTATTCCGATAGTTATGGTTATAAAGCTCGCCATCCAGAGTAATGTTAGGATTGTTGGCGAAGAACTGAGTGAGCTCAGTAGTAATATGTTTTGCATTGTGAAATTGTTTATGGTTACGTGAGTACGCGCCGGTTTTATTAATGTAGCAACGTACGCCGTCAAGCTTTGGTTGTACAAAATGTGTGTTGGGCCATGCGATTTTTGCTGCTAATGGCTTTGCTAGCATTACTTTAAAGTCTGTCATATTCTTGTTTGTATCTTTCATATATTTCTTTTAGTTCTATAAATAATTCGTATTTTTCTTGTTCTAATAGTTTGTTACCTTGTATCTCAAGAGCATCAAGCTTTTCTTTTATTTTATCTTTTGGTGTAACAGTTTTTGCATTACCGAATGCATCATACATAAACTCAACTTCTTGTACTTGTTCATCTATTTTGCTTGCACCGGTTATGTCAATGCCATCAGCTAACTTTTTTATTATGTGTTGCTCTGCATGTATATAAGCTGATGTCATTTGTTGTATGTGCCATGCTAATTTGATTTGGCTAAATGTTATTTTATTCACTTTCATTATCACTTATATATATTATTTGTAACGTATTATTACCACATTTCTATAAAATCAACAGGCACTTCGGCTGGATAATGCTTTAGTATATCTTCAATAATTTTATCTGCAACGTGTGGTTGTACTTGTGTGTTAATTAAATATTGTATAGTTTTACCTTTGTAAGTAACCATTAGTTTTCCCATAGGTTTTTCGTGAATTGCGGTTATATTCTTTTTATTTATTTTCATAATCTGTAAATGTTAAAAACATTTCGTTAATTTCTTCAGTTATATTATCACTCATATATTTCATTTGTAACGTATTTATCTGTTTAATTTTTTTCTTTTGAAAAATGTATTGTATTGTAGATTAAATTTTCTTACCATATTTATTTTTTCTTGTATATTTTTTTTTATTTTTGTATACGTTAGGTCTTGACGCCTGCCATATTTTTATTAAAGCTTCTTTACTAAGTTTTGGGGACTTTGTTTTCATTATTTATACTTGGTAGTTTTTCCAAATTTTGTTTCAAAGTTTGGTGTGCCTGCGTTTATGTCTGCTAATGATTGTAGTAGCTCAACATTAGTAACTAAACGCCCTTTATCATATTGTTCTTTTTCAATCATTCTTTGTGTTTCTACTATTTTAACACAGTCTAACATATAACGCCAGGTATCAATCTCTTTAACTTTGAAAGCTTGTTGAGCTTCAATCATTTCAGTAGTGTAGCTCATGTAAGGAGTTTCTTGTTCTAAAACGTTCATTTCAAGCTTAATAAAACTTATTTGAGATTCAGCTTTATGTATAGCACGCTCGTGTATTTGGTTATCATTCATATTATAATCTTTTATATATATTTTCGGTTATTGATTTCATTACTAATTTTCTTATTTCTTCAAAGTCTTCAATGTTTAAGTCTTGATACTTTTCTTCGTCTAATTGCCAATCGATTATATCAATTAGTTGTTCAAAAACAAACTCAGTTGTTTTAGTTTCTATATCAAGCACTGCTTGACTTATACTTATTTTTTCTTTCATATTTTTATATCGTTTGTAAATTCATCAAAAGCTTCTTCATCCATTTCACTTCCAAGGTAGTTTAGCATATCGTATTCATCAAACCAATCTTCGATATCATACACGCAAACTTTAACATATTCTTCACCAAAAATCATCGCATTTAATATTGCAGCCATTATTGTGTCAAAATCTGGTCTGTAGTAGTATACTTCGGAGTCAAATTGTAGGTTTTGTACGTCTTGTGTTATATAAAAAAGTTCGTAGCCATCAGCTGTATTAAGTTCGCCGATTTCTATATCTGCATGCGAATGCGTGTCTATAAATTTAATACCTGATTCTTCTTGAAATTTTTGTAGTGTTGTCATATTATCCTAATTTTAGTATTGTTTCGTTAAACGTTTCTTCGTTTATTTTACCTGCTAAGAACAAATCAATTAGTTCTTGAGTCAAGCACAGTTTATCTTCTATTGTCATATTATTTTTCGTTTAGTCGACGTATTTCTTCGTCATATTGTTCCATTTGTTCCCATGTTGGCGTATCAATATGATCAGTAATGTAATCATATAAGCAAGCAAACGCAGCTTGAGATATATTATTTGGTCGGCCGTATAAATCATGGTCTTCATAATGATACTCACTATTGCCATTTAGTATTGATTCACAATCGCTATTGTATATTACTGCGTTATCAATATATTCATGCAAGTAATTATAAAAATCGTCTTGGTCGTTTATTTCACCTTGATGAAAGGCTAACCATACTTCATCTGTAAAATCTTCGTGTATATCTTGTAGTTCTTTGTTTTGTAAGCTTAAGTATAAATCCATATTGTTATTTTTTATTCAATTATATTATCACGTTTGTATTCGTTTTGTAACGTATTTTACCAATCTTTTAGTAAACATTCTATGCACAAAGGCATTTCATCCACGGTAACATCAAAATATTTTCCTTCTTCTTCTCCTAAAAGTTCGTTGCACATACTGCAGTTTGTTATTTGTCTCATTATCCTATTTTTATTAAGCTGTGTACTTCATTCCATTTTGTGGAAGTCATGTGCCCAACTGTTTTGAAAGTATTATCTTCAAGTAATTCCATCATTTTTCTATATTCTTTTGTTCTTTGTGGGTTTTTACACTCTTTAATGAAGTATATTGTTTTTACTGATAGATCAAAGTCAGTTCCTCCGTAAAATACCCATGTTTGTTTTGTGTTCATAAATTGTTTTGTGTTCATAATTTAATTTTAGTTGTGCAGAAAGGAAT
>Ga0307488_10003544_pt1 | contig 13042 bp, 18 predicted proteins | sample SB02metaG_FD_202248 | JGI IMG/M metagenome (GOLD analysis project Ga0307488, IMG submission 202248) | Sea-ice brine microbial communities from Beaufort Sea near Barrow, Alaska, United States - SB 0.2 | ecosystem: Environmental > Aquatic > Marine > Coastal | place: USA: Alaska | collected...
CGCAACGGGATGTGGGGGTTTGGGATGGGGGGGGTCGAGGATCGAGTGGTGGCAGCAGCGGCAAGCCTTCGGCGGAGGATGTTGTAGAGACACCCTCGCGTCGACGCTTCCAGGGATCTCGGGGGTAACTTAACTTCACTTTTATGTTTAGGGCGCGGCCGTTCGTGTAAAAGATGGAGCTAGTGCCTAGTCTGTATCGTAGCATCTGTAGTATCTAGTTTGTTCGGCCGCGCACTTAATATCAAGACCGGAGGCGCGCCGTTTGCACAGTGGCGCAGCTTTCAATGTTCATATGTTTGATTACAGTGGTGCTTACATCTTGGCGGCCGCCACGTGCGGGTCAAGCTGCGACCGCCACTCCTCCTGGCTCCACCCGCTGCAGGAGTCGCCATATTGTACCGGTACACACACGCGTGGGCCGGGCCGCGCCGCGGCGGGCGTGGCCGAGATCAGGGCGGGAGCGAAGCCGCGGGGACGGAATGAATCAGAGCTGGTGGCGAGGCTGAGAGCGCAGGAGTTGCGAGCAGCGGTACACTAGCATGAACCGTTGGCTACAACATCAGCTATTCAAGGCAAGTCACACGTGTAGGTGTCTACAGCTTAGCGGCCAACACGTGCGGGTCCAGAAACGTCCGCCACTCCCCCAGGCCCCACCCGCTGCTCGAATCACACACCATGCCATTGAGCAGTGTGGTGGGCGACACGTGGATGCCCGCTCGGTAGCGGCGCAAGTTGAATGTGAATGCAAAACATGAACATTTGAGCTTCAAGCGCCGAATGCCCGAGCGGTCGACTTGGGGTCACCTGGCTTCAAGCGCCAAAACCCCAAGCGGCAAGTTGGGGTGAAGTAGCTTCAAGCGCCCATATCCGGAGCGGTCAACTAGGGGTCAACATGCACCGCCCTACCGTCTGGCGCCCTAGCTTGATGTGGAACTTGAGCTCCTGCGTGCACGCGTTGCCCGTGTTGAGGCTACCTTCCTCCATCACCTAGGGCCTGGCGGATGTTGCTCGCCGCGTCATATGGTGCTATTGAACTCACGAGACGAGGATTCACAGTGCGCTGGATAACGTTGCGAGCGATATCCGCCAGTCCCTACCACCACCATCGCCAGCTTCCCCACACAGCAGGGTCAATGATATCCAGGCGACACTCTGCTCCAGTCTGCCAAGAGTGAGTAGCAGACTGGAGCTTTAGCTCCTAGCTTAGATACAGGCTGTACACATTATTCTGCCGATAAAACAAGCACTCGGCCGAGATCAGAGCATGCTCTTGAGAGAGCGAATGCTCATGCAGACGCGCGGATTCAGTACCAGGGCAATCGAGTGCTTGTTCTCAATAGGCCGATTTCGGTATATCGCTTCCCGCGCCGAGCGCTGACGCTTTGCCCGCAACTCCGTATGGGCATTCAACCTGGCGCCCGCTTTCCCGCGCGGAGCGCTGACACTTTGCCCGCAACTCTGTATGGGCATTTCACCTCAGCAATATACCGATATCGGCCTATGACCCTGCCATCACCTCCGCCTCGCTCACGCCCGCCGACACCGCCGCCAGCAGTGCGAGCTCCCGATATGTAGCGGCGCAAGTTGAATTTGAAAGCAAAGTTTGAAGGCGGTTCATCATATTGTAGTTTCAAGCGCTTAGTTCTAGGCGCTTTCAACATGGGTTCCATCGGTTCAACCTGCACCGCCTTACCGATATATCTCGGTGCGGGTCTTGTCATACGTGTTGGCGTCAAAGAACGATTTCTGCCCCGCGATCAGGGACTGATGGATACTGCTCGCCACGTCATCAATTGCATTTTGTACCCTCGTTTATGGAGTTTAATGGCATCCTTTGACGCGGCGAGTGGACGTTGCCTGCCACATCATCAAACGCATATTGAATCCTCGTGTATGGAGTTTAATGGCATCCTTTGACGCGGCGAGCGGACAGTGCCTGCCACGTCATCAAACGCATATTGAATCCTCGTTTATTGAGTTCACTGGCACCCTTGGACGTGGCGAGTACTTTCAATCAGTCCGTACCCTCGAAGAGCGCGGCACTGAATTTCCAGAACGCAGAGTCTGATGGATAGTGCTCGCCACGTCATGGGATGCAAGTGAACTCAAGAAATGAGGGTTTAGAATGCGTTTGATGACGTGGCAAGCACTATCCATCAGGATGCAAGTCAACTCACGAAATGGGGGTTCAGAATGCGTTTGATGACGTGGCGAGCACTATCCATCAGGATACAAGTCAACTCAAGAAATGAAGGTTCAGAATGCGTTTGATGTCGGGGGAGCACTGTCCATCAGTCCCTACCAGAACGCCTCCTCGCCGCCCACCATGGTCACCGCAATCGCAGCCTCGCTGCAGGGCCCTGCTCGTTATCATTTGGATCAACACCCCGCCCCCGTTTCCGCCGCCTTGCCCGCCTGCACCCCCGCCCTCGCCGCCGCCGTCCCCGACGCCGTCCCCGTCCCTACCGCCGTCTTCAGCACCTTCGATGTGTTAAGTGGGGATGAACTGAGTGGTTTCTGGGACGAACAGCTCAGGCTAAGACGGAGATTGGACGAATGTAAGGCCCTGCCTCGTGCATCATGGTGCTCTGCGGGTGCCAGGGCTGCACCTGGTGGTATATGACGAACTTGAGGGAGTCGCCGTAATGCGGCAGCACCTCCTCGCAGGGCCGGACTGGACCTCCCATTCCAGCTCATCGGGGCAGCGCGGGTGAAACTGCGCACAGTGTGCACCGGTACACCCCCAACCCCACCAACCCCGCCTCTACCATCACAACCACAGTGCACCGATACACCAGCAGCAGCTGACCAGACCAACTGTTTCTGCGGTACGAGTAGCCAACTTGAGTGTTTGCAAGGACACCACAGCAGTGACGGCTCACGTTGAGCTGGAAGGGGAAGTCGCGCGGAGCCCTGCCTCCTCAGTGAAGCGCTTGTAGAAGGTGGCGCAGAACGGGCAGGCGTAGTCCAGCCACACGGCGAGCGTCACCGCCCCAGCCTTGCCGCCAGTGCTGTGGCCGAGTTCCTGCGGGAAGCATATTTTTTATGTGTCCATCAGACAGCACTTATTTTTGCGCGGGACCGACTCGTTTCTGTCGTTGGTGCCTACCCCGCATGCACGCCGCCTCGTGCGCCTTGTGTTCGCACACCGCTATCGCAGCGGTACCCGGCAGCACCGGCCGCGCACCGCGCCGGCGCGCGCGGGCACTCGGCCATAAGTTTTGTTGAGTCGTGGTAAATTTTGGATGCACTTGGGCAGGTCGCACCTTGCTCGGGAGGGGCGGGCCCATCCTGACCGTGAGTGCGCGCGGAGGAGAGCGGCGGCCGCGCGGAGCGGGGCGCCGGTGGAGGGAAGGGAGCAGGGCGGGGGAGGAGGCGATAGCGCACTGCATGGGCATCTGCGAGGAGCCGTCCGATGGTTTCCAGGGAAGTTCTGTCAGTCTGTGCAGGCGTGCCCAAAAGGGGGCTATTGAGAACCAAACTCAAACCAGATTGGAGCATGTCCTGCCCGCATCACAGACCAACGTTCAGTCTGTCATCGGTCGAGTGTATGTTCTCAATGCCCCCCTTTCCAGGGACTCGATACCAGTTTAAAGACCTCGGGGTGCTGACGAGGATCAGATCTTCAGATGCGAACCGTTGTTGCTTGTTGAGTGTCGGCAGCGGTCACTATCGCCGCGCCGCATTGCGACGATGACGACGATGACGAGCGTTGCAACGCCCCCGAGGGTTTTCCTGGCAGCGCTGGGAGTGAGCCGCGGGGCGCGGAGCGCCGCCGCGGGGTCTCCCCGCGCCTGGCCCCAACGCCATCGCGTGAAACTCCCAGGGCCATCAATGCTACGACTGCGAGCGATGGCGTTGGGTGACGAGGACGATGCGCGCACGAGTACGAGCCAGCGCAGCGCCCTGAACATCCCTCTCACCCCGCACGCACCCCACGAGGAGACGCTCCAACGCCGCGAGAGGGAGAAGCGCAGCGCCGAGCGCAGCCCTCCCATACGAGTACACGCCCCCCACGAGGAGACACTCCGCGAGCGGGTGCTGCGCGACAGCCCTCCCCTACACGCGCCCCACGAGGAGACACTCCGCGAGAGGATCCTGGGTAGGGCCTGGGGCGGATACCGCTCGTCACGTCATCGTCATCGATACGCATCTTGAAGCCTCGTTTCCAGCGTTAAATGGCATCTTATGACGTGGCGAGCAATATCTACCAGGCCAATTGCTCGCCTAGTCGTCGACATGCGTGTTCAAGCCTCGTTTCTAGAGTCAAATGGCATGCTATGACGTGGCGAGCAATATCTGGCAGGCCCTACCCCTGGGCGCCGTTACCGACGCGCTGTTTGTGCGCGCGTTCACAGCGTTGCTCGCCGGGAAGGTAGGCCTTGACCAGATATCGCGGCAGATATTGCCTGCCACGTCGTCGGAACGCGTTACGCACCCTCGTTGCTCGAGTCGAATTGCATCCTATGACGAGGCGAGAGCATCATCGTCCAAGCCCATTGCCCGCCACGTCATCGACAAGCGTTTTGTAACTCGCGTTCACGGAATTAAGGGCATCCTATGACGTGGCAAGCAATATCTGACTGGCCCCACGATAAGGTGCTCGCGCCGCTGTACCGAAAGGCATGGCCTGGCAGATATTGCTGGCCACGTCATAGGATGCCGTTTGACTCAAGAGACGAGAGCCTCATTGCTTGTCGATGACATAGCCGGAAATGGGCCCGGAACACATTGCACTTGCCTCGTTATAAGATGCCAGTTCACCCAATACATGAGGGTTCACAACGCGTGTCGATGACGTGGCGAGCAACGTGTGTCGGGCCCTACCTACAGAAGCAGGAATGCGGTCCGGGGCGCTACCTCGACCCATTGACTGTAGGCTCTCACACTGATTGCTCATCCGGGGCGTCCGCTCACTTTTCGGCTCCACGTTGTGGGATACGCCAGGTGTTTTCAGTGTTTCGGTAGCCACAATTGTCGCAGGTTGATCTGAAGGGTGGACGAGTGTCCGCCCGTGTTGCTCATAGCGTACCAATCGGCCAGTGTGCCCTTAAATGAGTCGTAAGCGGAAAAGTGGATGGGTGCGTGGCCCTGATTGACGGGCAGCTGTGTTTTCTTCTGCCTGGAAGGCAGGGCCGCCCATACACTCCTCACCTGAAGACCCTGCCAGGGGCTTCCACTCGTCCGCTTCTCTGCTCGACCTGTGCCATGTTAGTCGCTGTAACCAGCCAACTGACCACCGCCACCAACAAAAGGTGCTAACGTTGAGCTGAGAAGTGAACGAGTGGAAGCCCCTGCAGCAAGGGTATGCGTGGGACAACGAAGACAAGGCTTGCAAGCTGTTCACCGAGGCTCGGCATCACAGGGCGGGAGGCAAGAATGTGCGGGAGGCGAGGCACATGCCGCCGCTCGGCTTCGCCGCACGAAGGAAGGCAGGGTCAGTCGGTCACTCGTTCCCTGACTGCTTCCGCATGCTGCGTACCCGTACCCGTACCCGTACCCGTACCCGTACCCGTACGCACTCGCCGCATCCTGCTCCCTGGCCATGCGCCTTATCATAGCGCCTAATACAACGATCCCTTATAACACTCGTGTAATACTACGCGGTCGGCGCCCCTCTACTCTAAGAAACTGGAGGGTTCAGTGGTGAGTAGCGTGATTGGGTGACTCACGACCGACACCCGGCCGACCGCTTTCAGTGCCTTCTTGAGTTATTCACCCCCCAACTGTAAACCAGTGTGATCTACCCCTCAGTTTCTTAGAGTAGAGGGGCGCCGACCGCGTAGTACCCTGGCAGGAGGAACCACGAAAGCCGGCGCCGTTTGACAGCGCCGTGCGGTGGTGTGTGAACCGGCTGATGGGGCGGAAAGAGCAGGAGGAGTGCGCGGTGGGGCTTGGCATCTCGTCCCCTTTCCGGTTACACTGGTTCACTAAGAGCAAACAGTCAGGTTGAGCTGAGAGAGAGACGGTTACGCGTGTGTAAGGAGGCAACGTGCTTTCGCCCGGTCCCCCGTGCTGTCAGGCTGAGCTGAAAAGGTCGAGCTGATGTATGGCCCTGGTGAGTGGTGGGGTTCTTCTATGACAAGGTGGGGCGCAGGTGCACTCCCATCTGTAAGCCCGGGTAGGGACAGATGAATAGTGCTCGCCACGCCATCACACTCATTGTGGACCCTGGTGTCCCATTTCAATGCATCCTACCATTTCAATGGCATCCTATGACGTCGCGAGCACTTTCCATGAGACCCTAAGCCCGGGTACGTGTACGACCCCGCGGCCAAGAAATGCCTCAAGGTAGGGCGGTGCAGGTTAACAGCTACCAAACCGTGTTGAAAGTGCCGCGTTCAGCGCTTGGAACTATGATATGATAAACTGCTTTCGACTGTTGCCTTCAAATTCAACTTGCGCCGCTTCAAGGAGGTAGAAGACGAGGACAAGGGAGGTCGTGTTTACGGTTGATAAGCGACGACCAACCACTGTAGAGTGATGGAGACGCTTCCGCGTGTACAAGGAGGGACCAGGCTTTCGCCCTGGCCCCCGTGTAATGACCAACCACTGTATAAATCACCTGTGCTGTGAGACACGTATATATGTGATGAGCGGGTGTGCGAATGTGAGCTTGGGATCTTGTTGTGTTTGGACGCGGGGCATGTTCTGGACGTTGGACATGTTGTGTCGCGCGCGTGCGGCGTGTGTAAAATACAGACATTCATAGAGAAATTTTGGTTGCGCTGGGAGGCTGCTTGGTGCTGTGTATAGATAATTCCCCTGTCCGTTATCACCGTTCTCCAAACTTCGAGCCGGTGCGATCGCCCGCGCTGCCGCGCACAAACACAAGCCGGGAATCTCGGCACTCGTATCCCCCCATTCGCGAATGCTGCCCAACCATCTACCCGTGGGGCTCGGTTGCTCCAGCCGCACGAAGCATCTGCGCCACATCCTGGTGCCCTTCGAGGATGGCGATGGAGAGCGGGGTGGCGCCATCCCAGCGGGCCTGGTTGACGTTCAACCCCGGCTCAGCGAGCAGCCGCTCCACCACATGCAAGTGCCCCTTTTGGGCAGCAATATATAGCGCCGTGCAGCCAGTGTCCGTACGCGCCTTGTTCACGTCCACCCCCGGCGCAGCGGTCAGCCGCCCCACCACATCCGTGTGCCCATGTGAAGCGGCGATCATCAATGGTGTGAATCCAGGGCCCGTCAGAGCCTTATCGGCGTCCGCCCCTGGGGCAGTGATCAGCCGCACCACCACATCCAGGTGACCATTTTGGGCTGCGATGTAAATTGGCGTGGCGCCAGTGTTGCGGGCCAGGTTGACGTCCACCCCGGGCGCTGCGAGCAGCCACCCGACCACATCCAAGTGCCCATGTTGGGCTGCAACATACACCGCCGTAGTGCCCTTGACTGGGCGGGTGTAGTTGACGTCTGCCCCCGTCGCGATCAGCCACGCCACCACGTCCATATGCCCGCCTGAAGCGGCGTACCAGCAACACGCGCTCTCCCCATCCCAAGGGCAGCCGTGCTCCCGCGCCCATTGCAGCGCCTCCAGCCCCCCGCCTCGGGCAACGATATGAATCGTCCGCGCCACCCACGGGCACCCGCTCGCCCGGGCCCAAGCCAGCAGCCCGGCGGACCCAACAAAGTCCACCACTTTAAGCGACACCCCAACGGTACGACCCGCGGGGGCGCACACAGGATCGGCGGGAAGCCTCACCGCGTCGCGCCCCGAACGGTTCACCTGCGCCAGCACGGCGCGGCTCGCAGGCTCCATCCGAGGCAGCACCTCCTCCTCGAACAGGACGCCCCACTCCTCGAGCAAGCGGCCGAGCAGTGGCGAGCCGTGAGGTAGCGGCGCAAGTCGAAACAGAATCAAAACTTGAAAGCAGCTCATCAGTAGTATCAGCTGGAAAAAGGCGCGAAAAGCAACACGGTTTCAACGTTTCCACTTGCAGTCCCCCCACCCCACCAGGGGCGTTTGAGCCGCCGCCGCCGCCATCCGCGCGGCGCCGTTCGGCCATGACGCCGGCAAGGTAACCCGCGCGCCACCCGGCGCCTTGCCCGGTGATGGAGTCGTCGCTGGGGGAGGTCGTCATTGGCGCGGACACCGGTCAGAGGGAGGAGGGGGGTGGAGAGGAGACTGAGGCCGAGGAAAGGAAGGGGGTTCCGAGGAAGGCGGTGGGGGGAAGCCGCCGCCGAGGGTGGAGGAAAGCGTTGGATGGTGGCGGGGGCACCAGCAGCCGGCGCGAAGGCTCCTCGGTCTGCGGCGTGGGTGCGCCGGGGAGATGAAACTGTTTTGCTGTGGAGCGGAGGGTGATAGTGTCACGTCTAGCGTCTAGCGTCTTGCGTGTGCGTGTGTGGTGGCGGCCGAGTGCCCCTTTGAACAGTGATCGTCAATAGCTTCATCTGTCAATCTACGAGTACGGTGCGACTTGTCGTGGGAGACTACATAAAAAGCCACGACACGCCCACCACCATAATAACCTAACGCGCACCCCCACTCCCGCGTACCGCCGCGTCTCGCTGCCGATCCTCATCTCACCCCCTCCCGAAGTGTTAGCGCTCGGCCTTCGAGTCCGTGTCATAGAGAGGGCGGGCGACGACGCGCACTTTGATGACGCGGCGCTCAACCCCGCGCTCTTGGAGGAGGCGTCGGAGCTCCCCACGCTCTTCCAGGACACGGGACGCGAGGTGGAGGCGGAGGAAGCTGACGCCGCGGCGACGGCGGCGGCGGCGGCGGATCGCCCCCCCGCGGCGCCCACCCCCGCAGACGTGGGCGTGGACGTCGCGCGGCGCGTCGTCGCGCGGTGGCGGGCGTTCGTGGCGCAGCGCAAGGCTTGCCCGCTGCTCGACCTGCTCCAGGCGCTGCCCGACCTCTTTCACAAGGAGGTGCTCGAGCGGCTGGACCCCACGGACCGGGCCCTGCTCGCGCAGGTGGGGCGGCCGTGGCTAGCGGCGGTGCTAGCCTCTATGTCCCCCGACCTCCCCCGCGCGGGGAAGAGCGCGGGGGTGCCGCTCAAGCTCAAGGGCTTTGTCGGGTCCGTCAAGTTGCTGGCATGGGCCAGGGCGAACGGGTGCCCGTGGACTGTGAGGTCGTCTGCACTCGCCGCTGCGGGCGGGCGTGTGGATGTGCTGAAGTACGTGCGGGCGCACGGGTGCCCTTGGAACAAGAACACATGTGTGTGGGCAGCTTTGGGTGGGCACCTGGAGGTGTTGGTTTGGGCGCGGGAGCACGGCTGCGAGTGGGACGAAGGGACCTGTGCATGCGCCGCTCAGGGCGGGCACCTGGAGGTACTAAAGTGGGCTCGGGAGCACCACTGCCCATGGGGCTCGTTAACGTGTGCATTTGCAGCATCTGGCGGGTACCTGGAGGTGCTGAGGTGGGCGCGGGAGCACCACTGCCGGTGGGACTACAGGACGTGCGATTTCCGCGGCTTTTAACGGGCACTTGGAGGTGCTGCAGTGGGCGCGGGAACGCCACTGCCCGTGGTATGAGACCACATGCAGTATGGCCGCTGCGGGCGGGCACCTGGAGGGGTGGTGCATGTTGAATCGATAGAACCCACAGTGCAAGCGTCTGGCACTAAGCGCTTGACCAGACAACATGATGAACCGCTTTCAACTGTTGCTTTCAAATTTAACTTGCGCCGTTACAACCAGGAGGTGATCAAATGGGCGCGGGAGCACGGCTGCCGGTGGGACTTCGGGACGCGTCACTCCGCCGTTAAGTACGGGCACCTGGAGCTGGTCACGTGGCTGGATGCACACGGCGCACCTCATTAAGAGAGAGGGGCGCTGCCGCGTGTATACAGAGGCATCACGCTTTCGCCTGGCCACCGTGACATATGCTTTCGCGTGTATAAGGAGGCCCAGGCTTTCGCCCTGGCCTGCGTGGTGCTCCTTATCAAAGCCTCCAACCGAACGTCTTTTACCGACGACTTTGGTCCATGACTACTCGACTAGTGCGGTGCGGCAACAAATGAAACGGACGACAATTGACGACGGTGACAATATATCTATGACATTACGGCATGCGGAAACCATTTGATAGATAAAATACGGAGCTTGACGTGCTCGCTCACTCGTATCGATATAATGCACGTCTGATGATGAAGCGCAAGGGCAGGCCCGGTACGGATGCCACACACACCACCCGATTCGTAAACGTGACGACTGGAAGAGAGAGACGCTTCCGCTTGTATGGAGGCACCAGGCTTTTGCCCTGGCCCCCGTGTGTGACGACGAAGGGTAGGCTCGGGATGGATGCCACACATCGCAGATGCCACCCCATTAGTAAACGTGATGACCAAGTGTGAACCACGATGCCATGTGATGGCATAAATCTTGTGCAATGAAACGCACAAACATTCTGCGAGGCGCCGGATAGACGGAGTTTTGTTCCGTTGACGTTCGCTCTCCCAACCGGAACAATTCCTGAGTCGTGTGAAGCGAAACGCTCAAACAATCTTCTGATGAATGATGAATAGATCAATCGCGACACTCACGCGTCACGCCTCGATTAGCTAGTGCCTTGTAGGCTTTCAGGTCAAGTTCGCACTGCAGAGGTAAGCTGCGCAGCACTGGGGTAAGCTCACGTTGGTCATCTGGTCGGCGGTCTCAGCCACTCACTTCTTCATTCACACGATCACTTCATCCAATATTAATATGATGTGGGAATGTAAGCCCGACCAAGTCACTGCCGGCTGGCCGGGAGCCGTAGTCGGGCAAAAAGGCAGCCCAACAAGCAACGACAAACACCCCCAACCTGTGCCGCGCCGCACATCAGTAGTGCGCCGCACCGCGGCCTTCGTCGCGACGCCCCCCTTCCGCCCGATGACGTCCCCTGTCGAGAGCTCCACGGCTGGCGTCGAGGCTGTCGTGGTGCGAACCTTGGTGGAGCTCGCATGCGCCGTGGTGCGTCGCGAGGGCCTGACACCCGGGGTCGATTACTACCACCCGTCGCCCGCGACGCTGGCGGCGCCGCAGCTGACCGCGCTGCTGCAGGCCCTGGCCACCCTCGCACGCGTGGGCCCGGCGTGGCGCGAGGCCTTCGACGTCCCCTGGCTGTCGCGCGCGCTCTCGCTCGCGCTATCGCGCGACCCCCCCGCGTGGCGCGGGTGGACCCTGGGGCTCGCCTCGGCGGCGGCGGTGGCGTACTCGCTCCCTCTTAAGCTATCCCCGTAGCATATCACACACCTGCTGGGAGAGGAGGACAGCTTCTTCTCCGCGGCGACGGCAGGAGACCCGCTCATGAGCGGGCCGCCGCTCGATCTGGCGGAGCACGGCGCATTGCTGCGCCCGACCATCGCGTTCTAGTGGCCGCCGCAGCCGCACCCGCCGCCGCACTCGCAGCCCGCCTCCGCCGTCCCCCCCACCACGGTTGGCGACTGGCCTCAGTGGCCGTTCCACGACAAAGAGCGGTGCCCCGCGCCGCCCGACAAGGCGCACTTCGGGTTCGTGGCTCAGGTGAACCTCGCGCTCGTCAAGGGATGCGCGCTTGCCAACGCGACGGGCATCCTGCCGCGCGACGGCATGCTCTACTTCTTCGTCGAGAAGGGCTCCTTGCAGATGAAGCCTGAGGAGTACATGCCTGACGCCAACGATCTAGCCAATTTCTTCCTGCAGCTGGTGCAATGCTGCGTGGTGCATTACGACGGCTCCTCCAGCGACGAGTGGCCGCTCTCTTCCGTTCACGTAGACGCGAGGAAGGCGTTTCGGCGGAGATGCCATACCTGGGCTTACCCAGCAAAGGCCTTACCTGGGCTCACCCAGAGCGGGCGTACACCAGCACAGTGCCAGCGTCTGACGTGTCATTGACTGCGCCGCCGTTTGCCGCGCACCAGATGTTCATGTGTCCCAGCGACGGCGGCGCCTCCGACGCGGGCTCAGGGTACTGCTCCGAGATGGAGGGCATGGCGGAAGACGACTACCTGAAATATTCCTCCGAGGCTGGACCCGACCGGAGGGCGCCGCTCATGCTCGGGCACTGCGCGCCGCCGCCGTGGATGGCCGATGCGCGCGGTGGCGACTCCTTCGGCGATGTTGGCGGCGGCGGTGATGACATGATGCTGAGTGATCTAATACTGTCGAAGCTCCGCGACGTCTGCTACCCAAAGCCCGTCGACGCTATCGATGCTACGAGCACGGATGCAAAGGTTGAGAAGCCCGCAACGCTGAGCGACAACACGGTGCCGCTGCTGCAGTTCCACGTCAACCACCCGCTGTTGGGCGAGTATTACCTCATCTTCATCGTGGGCAAAGATGACCTCCTGGCGCGACGCTTCGACAAAGTTACCGCGCACGTGCAGTTCAATATCCAGTGATTTCCCAAACTGCCACTCCATTAATGTTTGTGTACTGGTGCTCGCCACGACATCCACCTCACCACGTAGTCACATAGAAATACCGATGCTTGCCATGGCATCCACCACAAAAGCACAGCCACCTCGCTGTGGAGTGGTGCCGTCTGTTTGAATGATGATGAACACGCAGTGCATCGACGCACTTCGCATGCCTACTTCATCTTGAGTTGAATCGGTTCTCTCACAATCAATGCCAACCATCGCCAGCGGACACACCGAGCAAACGGTGTGCCGACTGCCGTGCGAAGGGGCACATTTCTAAAGCTATTTCCGGAGTTCAAGCATTCAAACGTTTGAAGCCGCGCTGTCCGCTCACATGTTCCGCGGTGCGTTCCGCCTCGTCGGCCCATCGCGCACTGTGTGTGTGGTACCCGCGCGCTGACCGCGATGAAGTCTAGAGCTATGGGGTTGGAGCCGAAACGTCTGTATTTCTTCAATGTTTTTGATTTCCGGGCCCTGATGCTGGCAGGCTGGGTGCACTCCGCGCTCATGAATACTGTATTCACCGTGTGGCATGATTGATTGTTGGCCTCAGTATGGCGTGCTTCATTCGGCCTCTGTTAATCTGTGCCGCCCCTGCCAACGGTGTCCCCCTTTTTTTTAAACCCAGTCTCCGCTTTGGCAAGGGTAGGGTCTGAAGTAGCCCCTGTGATTGGTCGAGAGCGTAACGGTATCCTCTCGCCCAATCA
>Ga0307488_10003545_pt1 | contig 13041 bp, 20 predicted proteins | sample SB02metaG_FD_202248 | JGI IMG/M metagenome (GOLD analysis project Ga0307488, IMG submission 202248) | Sea-ice brine microbial communities from Beaufort Sea near Barrow, Alaska, United States - SB 0.2 | ecosystem: Environmental > Aquatic > Marine > Coastal | place: USA: Alaska | collected...
AAAGCAATTCGTTCTTGCAGTCTTCCATAGTATCGAAAGTTCTCTGCATTTGAAAAGTCTGCTGTGTTGCTATCGGGTCTTGTGTTATCAGATATGCCAGTATTAGAATTTTATACATTACATCACTACCCGTAGAATAAAAAATATCATTCCACCAAATATCATTGATACTGCTACTACACCTGCCACTGTGTAAATTGCATTCATTATTATAAAGGATCTTTCGGATTCGGTCCTACGTACTCGGGTATAAGTGAAACACAGATGGCTTCTACTCCTCCCTTTAACACTCTTTTGAGTTTGCAGTCATAACCTGTTATTGATGATAGTATCCTGTCGTCTGTGGTCTTCTTGTCGTTAGCCGATAGGCTGAGATCAACAGCACCCTTTGTTTGTGCAATCATTTTATAAGTTTCGTATGATGTAGTGCCCTGACCTACCACTGCTCCTATGCTACCACAAGATGTCAGTAGTAATAATAATATCAATGATCCGTGTATTGGTTTCATAAATGTAACCGGGTATTATTTTTCGGCAATTAACTTACAGTTTTCTTTGTTTGCATCTAACCCTTTTGCTCGATCATAAATCCAAAGGTGAGACCAAACCACTTGTTGTCCATTGACTGTACATTTCTTGCCCCAAGCTAATGTGGGATTCTTTGGTACAGCACAACCAACCAATAGGATTGATGTTAGTATTAGTGTTACGAATGTTTTCATATCCTTATTTACCTTAATATACAGCTATATTAACAGGTGCTGACCAAAAGTCAACCATGATTTATCGGTAAATAAGGGTACAACTTAAAATAAGGAGGATTTAATATGAATCCGATTAAATGGGTAAAAGACAGACTAGACGAAAGAACATCATGGGACGGTGCTGTGTTAATAGCAGTAGGCGTGGTAATATTGATTGCAGGACCTTTGGCCAAGTTAGCGGCATGGGGAGCAATTGGTTATGGTGCTTGGACTCTATACAAAAGAGAGAAGTAATATGAAATTTAAACTACCAAAGATGCCTAAGGTTAAAATACCAAACATCATTGCTAATGCCAAGAAGCTTGGTAAAGATATCAGCAAGGAAGTTGGTGGCAAAACTAAAGGTGCGGTTAAAGGACTTAAAGGATTAAACCCTTTTAAGAAATAATAGATATGGAGGTGGCCTTATGTACAAATGGATTAAGAATCTGGTTGATGCATATGACAAGATGTTTGTTATCGAGAAACCGAAGAAGCCAACTGTTTATAAAGTAGGCAACAGAAGATATATCCGGAGTAGGAGACTGAGCAAGAAACCAGTTCCGAAAACGATATACGTAAAAGAGGAAGAATAATATGTGGACCTGGATAGGAAAAATACTAGGAAGTGGCGGTGATGCAAAGGCAGAACCTAAACGTGCAAGAGAGAAAGGCAGATACAAAGCAGACGACAAGTCTACTGCGGATGTTAACGAAGCATGGGTAGGTGGTAAGGCTCCTATAACTGCCAAACAGAAAAGAATAGCGGCAAAGAAAACACTGCTTAAAAGAAAATAAAGATGAAGATCAGCGACAATACATCGATCTCAATGCCAATGAGAAATTTACTTTCGATCATGGCCGCTGTTGCTGTTGGTGTGTGGGCCTACTTCGGACTGGTAGAAAGACTAACACTACTTGAAATGCGTAATGCATCACTAGAGAAAGATCTAGAACATGCAGAAGAGCAACTGAAGACAGACATAGAGAAGAACAACGAATTCAGAATCAAGTATCCAAGAGGTGAGTTAGGACAGAGTTCGCAAGACATAGAACAGTTCATGTTGATCGAAGACCTTTACAAGAGTGTTGAGAGAATGCAGAAACACTTGGATGCGATGTCCAACAACAAGATCAACATAGAGTTCTTAAATGAGCAGATGGACAAGGCAGTGATTAATATCGAGAAATTGAAAGACGCTGACAGAGACATCAAGTACACAAACGGTAATGGAGACGCACACTAATGATCGAAACAGTATTCGCACTGTTGATGTTTGTCGGAGGCGAGATCAAAGAACACAGAATTCAAGACTCAATGGCTAAATGCCTTAGAGGTAAGCGTACTGCCGAAAGACAATACAATGCAAACGTCAAGTATCAATGCATCAAAACAAAAGCCCAGACAGAGATCTACATGGGCGAGAAGTCAATCAAAGCAATCATCCTAGAATAGCATGATCAATATATTGGCACTACTAGTGCTACTGTCCTACCCTGCTGAAAATCAAACATGGATCATGCCAGAAGTATACACGTATCCTGAAGAGCGTAAAGTTTTAGTTGCTGTGCCTGTACAGTCTGTCGATATTCAAGTTATCAAATAATCTCATCTGAGAGGAATTATAGGAACAGTTGTTCCACCAGTCCTGGCCTTCTATGTTCATGTCGCAGTGTTCACACCTGTCAACTACCCACGTAGGCTTTGCAAACAACGGAGTCGAGCCTGTTGTTATTGGACAATGTGTGTGCCACCATACAGTCTTGCCGGTTATTATATAAATTACCTTGCGTTTTTCATCCGTATACATACAATTATTTACTATTTGTAAATCTTGTAAATTTAAATTTACAAAAGATTTACGTCGTTTACAACGTACGACTAGGATTTTGATGGTTTCAGTGTATAATTTACTATAAGTAAATTTACAAAGGAGAAACAAAATGTATCAAGATAAAGAGAAAAGCCAAAAAGTATATGTCGAAAGCAACTGCGTTTCTCGAGACGACTGTTGTTGGGATGAAACACCTGAGATGATTACAGAAGTCGTTGCTGTAAAAAAACAATCTGAACAAACCGAATGGCCTACTCATTGGCAGACGCAACTGTAATTACTTACTAGCCTTTCCAATTTCGTTCAACATACGTTCTACTTCTTTTAGTTTGTATAGTTTGAACTGTCCACGCATCCACGGTTGATGTGTAACATCTCTTCTGTTTGCCCACGCATCACTCTCATATATACTTTCAATGTTAACATTAATATTGCCAAACAGTAATAGACTATAACCCATATTTGAAAACTTGTGTTCTGGTAGTAAAGATTCTCCGTCCATTATTGCTATAACCGAATCCTCACCGGGGAATGAAACCATTTTGTAATCGATCTCACCACTTGCAAGTGCTGTCCTAAAAGGTTTGCTTTTGTAACGTATCACTTTTGCATTGGGATTTAATGATAGAATAAATTCTTTTTGCGGAGCATACCAAAACGCACTGTCCCACACACCTATCTTGATGTCTCCGGTACGAAGATGATTGATGTCTGCGGCTTGTTCGTTGCTAGAAAAATATGTGATATGGTAAGGACTATTTGAATAAGTTGATATGAAGTACTTGTTATCTACCGTGCAAGGTTGTCCACCGAACTGTCTTTCTGTAGGCCAGGCCGTAATTACAGGTTGTTTAGAATTTTCCATTACTTTTTTTGCGGCGACACAGTTAGCAACTTCAATAAAGACACCAAATCGTTCTCCCAGTGCCTCTGCAAGTATCACATTCAGTCTGTCGATTAATCCGCCCGGACGTGAATGTTTGATAACATTTATTTTTTCAAGTGCAATAGCATTAAATGAAAACAGTGTTACCAACAATATTAAAAAAAGTTTTTTCATTTTATTATTATATAATATCTAAAAGTAAAGTTCAAGTATTCTTATCCAACTATCCCACAGTGGTCCATGAAGAATAAATCCAAACACCAATGGCGTGGGGTCTCGTTTAACTAAAAGAAAGCCTAATGGTATTAAAGCAATAGCAATTAATAGATGCTCCACACCTGCAAAATACATTTGTCCTGTTTGATAGATGGTAAAAAATAAAAATATCATAATGATACTATACACATAGGATATTTTTACTCCGTTGAATACCTTGAGGAGATTCACATACTTGGCCGCTAGTAACAATCCGATCGAGGCACTGACTAAAAAAAATAAAACAATAGACTGAAATGTACTGCTGAACCACTCAACCGACACCGGTAAGTTCCTTGCTTCTAGTACGTGGTATATCAATGCTTCGCTGGCTGTAATCGGAATACCCAAAAACAACAACGGAACTAACTGTGTGAATGCTCCTGCATTGTTGGCACTCTCACTTGCTATCAAGCAGTTTGTATCTCCTAACTTGTACTGTTTGTTTCTTTTACGTAACCATCTTTCGGAAACATATGCTAACACACTGCTGAAACCATAACTCATTCCGGGAACAAACCCTCCAACACTTCCTAGAAAACTACTACGCAACAGTGTCGGGAAATAATTTTTAAGACGTTTGATATTTCTAACATACCCATCAAAGGTCACACCCGGAAAATTAAATGCTGTTGATGTCTTGAGATAAGAGGTGATTAACATTGGCAAAACAAAAAGTATACTTAACACAGGTAACATTGGTATGCCCGAATATAGAATGTCCATATCAAATGTAAAAAATGCTGTGCCACGTTCTTCACTGAATCCTACGTGTGCCAAGAAGCTTCCAACTGCAAATAATATTAAGTTTAGAAGTAATTTGTTACGTGATACCATCAGTAGAACCAAAGCGGCAAACGTAAGCAGTATTGATTGAACTGTTGTATTCCATAATCCGTATACACTCCATAACACCGGCAATAACAAAAGAATTAACAGTACACCAAATATACTTGCGAAGTAACTGCCTAATGCACTAAACATTATTGCACTGCTACCTCTACCCTGTCTAAACATGGCGTGACCTTCTATCATTGTAGGAATGCTCATGCTGTTCCCAGGTACACCAAATATTATTGCAGTGATACCATTAAAGAATTGATCTATGCTAACCATTGTAACATAAAAAATTAAAATGTTAGCTGGGTCAAGCGTCATTAGAAACGGAAAGGCTAATGTCATAACAACCAGTCCGCCGACCCCGGGCAGTATGCCCGATAGCAATCCGCTGGCTATACCTATAACAAATACTATCGCAGTTTCCATAAGTCCTCCGATACCGGTTTGATTCTTATAGGCTTACCCCATATACCATGTATTTTTCTTTGTTCTATATCTAAAAATCTATTATCTATTGTTTTTTCTATCACTGTGTCAAAAAAATCATTCTTAAGCAGTTGCCTGTCGTTATAAAATTTTGGATCAATTTTAAGTTGTTGTTCTATTTCTATTTCTTTTTGCCAACCGCCCAAGGGTCTTGTTGCATCTGTGTTTAAGAATCTAGACATGGCCTGATACCCCATTGCTTGTAATAGTCTTTCTCTGTATGGACTGCTCTGTCCACTTACCATTCTGCTGTTGTCTTCTGTTGGTTTTATTTTATTCTCTTTGAATATCTTTTCCATCTCGTCTGCTTTTACATGTGATATCTTCTTTAACAGGTCCGGTTGGTGGTCGCTTGTATAGAAAAATACTAGGTCGGTGTCTGGGTCTATACAATCAAAAGGTTGTTCCCAATCACAGTTCAATAACTGAAAACACCACCAACCGTCTTTGATCACTATCTCTGGTTTTTCTTTTCCAAAAACAATACAAGTCTTTTGTTTTGTGTTCCTAGTCAACAGATTGTCGTTGCTGTTCTGATGCCAAGAAGTTAGATACTTGTAATCAACTTGCCAACAACCTTCTTGGTAATCTGTTAGTGTGCGTTCAAATGTTTTATTATCCTGTAGTTCCCACTTCTCTCCTATCCTAAAAGTCCATCCTAGATTCTGTATAGCATCGTTGTGTTTCTGTTTGATGATCACTTCCATGTGTTCCTCTAGCCATTTCCTAGATTCAACGGTGCTGTTTATGTTATTGGTAACAAATAATAACTCAATGTTCTTTATCTGTTTTTTTTTGAACTCGTCAACTATTGTTTCGCTGTCTGTTCCGCCGCTGTATGCAATTATAATTTTATCATAGCTTTGTGCAATCTGTTCGCACATCTCTGCCCTGTAATGTGAAATGGTTTCTTTTGGCTCTGTTGTCCAGTCGTCGTTAAAAAATTTGTAGTTTATATTAAACGAAAGAGATTGGTTTAAGTTTTGTGTGAAGTGTTGAAAAGCGTGTAGGTCGCTATGGAATTTCTTTTCGCCTACCTGATAATACAACAAGTCTTTATCTTTTATATTCATACTGTTCTCTGTAAGTGTTAGCGTGAAAACGCATACGGAAGGGCCTTTTTTGCTTTGCCTGTGTTTCTTTCAACTCAGCAGGTCCTTGTGTCTCCGACGTCACTAGGATAGTGGCGTTACAAACATATTTATTCTTGGTTGTCGTCTGCTCTGCTGGAAATGATTTTGTCTACTAGGCCATATGCAACAGACTCCTCTGCATTCATGAACTTGTCTCGTTCCATGTCGTCTTTAAGTTTCTGCAGTGGTTGTCCCGTAGTCTTCTCGTAAATTTCTGTAAGCTCTTTCTTCCATCTCAACAGTTCGTTTGCTCTTATCTCAACGTCTGTTGCTTGGCCACTCGCTCCGCCTAGTGGTTGGTGTATCATGTGTCTTGCATGGGGTAGCATTAATCTCTTACCTTTAGTACCTGCACTTGCTAGGAGTGAGCCCATAGAACAAGCCTGGCCCACTACTATTGTTTGTATGTCTGATCTAACATACTGCATGGTATCATAGATAGCCATACCTGCCGTTACCAGTCCGCCTGGCGAATTGATATACAAAACGATATCCTTCGAGGCTTCTTGTGATTCCAAGAATAACAGTTGAGCACAAAGCACTGAAGCCGTGTGTTCCTCTATTGGTCCTTCCAACATAATGATTCTATCCTTGAGAAGTCTACTAAAAATATCGTAGCTTCTTTCGCCCTTGGATGTCTGTTCTATTACTATTGGTGTAAGTGGCATATACTCTAATTGTACAGTAATTCTATTTTTCTGTCAACTGGTCTTTGATGAATTCGTAAGTATTCTTTAGTCCTTGATCTAAAAGATAGCTTGGTTTCCAATCTGTAAGTTTTTGTATTTTGGTATTGTCAGAGTTACGTCTCATACATCCAGCTGGTCCGGCCGGTAAGTATCTTTTTTCAATCTTCTTGCCAGATATCTTTATCAACATATCTGCAAGTTGTGTCATTGTTATTGCTTCATCTGATCCCATGTTTATAGGTATTTGTACATTGTGTTCTATCAATTTGTCCAGTCCTACCATAAGATCATCTATGTAGCAGAATGATCTTATCTGTGTTCCGTCTCCCCATATTTCTATCTCTCCTGGGTTCTCGGCACGTAATATTTTTACACACATTGCCGCTACCACTTTTGAATTCTCTAGTATGTCGCAGTGTGGTCCATACATAGCATGGAAGATGGGTAATGATATTTTCATATCATATGTCTTCGCGTATTCTTGTGCTAACTGCATATTATAAAGTTTTTCCATCCCGTAGATGTTCCCGGCAGGCTGGGCTGGCCATATGTGATCTTCCTCGTTAAGGTCTGGACCGTTATGTCCTTGATATTCTGTGTTGTATATCATAGCCGATACAGCATATACAAAGTGTGATCTGTTCTTTGATGCAAAGTCCAATGCCTGTATAGTCTGTATTGGATTGCTTCTACCTGTTGTTAACTGACTCCCACCTATGCCTTTGGAGTTTGGTACGTCTGCTGATAGATGATATACTCTGTCAAAGTCGTTTTCGAGTGTGATCCTCGACTCCATGTCGTGTCCTACAAACTCATCAACAAAAACTGGGTCACTAACTTTTAGTTTCTTATCTATTCCTGTAACATGGTGTCCTTGTTTCTTTAAATGCTGTGCTAAATTTTTACCAATGAATCCTTGGCAACCTGTTATAAGTGATTTCATATTGATATTTACGAGCCTAGTCTTTCAAGGTCTTCCAATATGGGTGGGATTGCTTTGTGGTAAGATCTCTTTTCTTAGAAGTCATCGCGGCCTTACGGTCGTATCCTTTCAAGTGATCCATGTATTGTCCTAACTCACTGTTGATGAACGGGTGTCTGCTTCTCCTGTCGCCGGCCCATCTACCATCGTTGAGATCTTCGTTCTGTATCTTTCCTTCCTTCTCAAGCTCTAGCCTAGCGCCATCAAAGGTAAAACTGTCCGTGTAGCCTTTAAGTTCCAGGAATCTGTCCTTGTCGTAGTAGGTCTGCCAACGTTCAAAAAACTCTCCTGCGTGTTTGTGTGCTGTGTTGAAAGCGTAGTAACCAGTTTCAGAGAAACCTTTCTTGGGTCTACCCAGGTATGACGTGAACTTGTCGTCGGGAGTTATGTGTGTTAACCAATCCATTGTTATCTTCTCAAACGTGATTATGTCTGCGTCCAGAAACCAAAGCATGTCTGGTTTAGTTTTTTGCCAAGCATCTATGCAGGCAAACACTTTGTAACTAAAACGTACAGCATCGTAGATGTATATCTCTGTATTCTTTACAAAGTCGTTCTTCTCTTTATCATTTTCTTTTATTCTAGGATTGTATTTGGGATTGTCCTTGTGTCTATCTATAAACTCTTGTAACTTTGGTTGTTCTTTGCAAAGATCATAATACTTTGTATTACGCAAAGGCATCTGTTGTGACATATCGTCTGGGTATACTAGAACTTCTGCATGGTTAGGCCAATACTTCTCAATAGTCTGTAGGCCTTTCTGTACAGGCAATGGCCAATACTTTGTTCCGTATGTTGTTACGATTGTTAGTTTCTTCATTTTACAAAGCCAGATATTACTTCATACATAGTGTCTATGCCGTCTGTAAGATCCTTACTTCCGTTACCGACAAAGAATCCATTGTCGTGTATGTCGTCTGCCGCTGTCATCTCGCCCGATGCTATGTGATCAAGCTCTCTCATAACGGGTTGTTTAAGAAAGTTTCTTGATGCAAGTGGTCTGTTTTGTATTCCTGCTTCGTCTAGTGCTTTGACTACATCTGCTCTACGACCTTTAAGCTCTCCATCCAACACTATGCCAAACGTGAACCAACTGCTCTCTCCTATTTCTTTTTGTACTCTACACCATGGCTTGTTTGCAAACAGGTGCCGGAAGTGTCTTTTGTTTGCACTCCTAACATCCATTATGTCGTCCCACTTCTTAAGTTGTACTGATCCTATTGCTCCACTCATTTCTAAAGGTCTAATATTATATCCTGGTGTTGCAAATATAAAGTTGTCATCAAATGCGTTTCCTGTCTTTTGATACAGCATAGAGTCGTCTGGTAACTCTCTGACCCATCCGTGTGCTCTTAATGATCTCATGTAATCTGCATCATCCTTACTGTCTGTTAGCACCATTCCGCCTTCCATTGTTTGTATGTGGTGTGAGAAGAAGAAGGAGAATGATCCTGCCAAACCAATTGTTCCTGTGTGACTAAAGTCACCACCTTTGTGATAACGGGCACCCATTGATTCACAGTTATCCTCTATCAACATTAAATTATGTTTACGACATATTTCTATTATCTTGTCGTACTCACAACTGTTTCCTAGAAGGTTCACTGGCATTATTGCACAGGTGTTGGGTGTGATTGCTTGTTCTATCTTGTTAACATCTATGTTCCAGGTATCTGGGTCTACATCGACAAAGTTTATTTTAAATCCATTCTGTGCTATTGGAAAATATGTTGTTGCCCAACCGACTACCGGAACTATGATGTCTCCTGATAGTTTGTATTTCCATTTAAGCAGACTTAACATCAAAAGGTTAGCACTCGATCCCGAATTGACCATTACGGCATTCTCTGAGCCAAACTTTTCAGCGAACTCCTGCTCAAACTGTTTAACGTGTTTGCCCATTGTGTACATGTCCGAGTCCACAACTTTTTGTATTGCTTCTACTTCTTCCTTACCCCAAGTGGAGTGTGCTAATGGATATGTTGTCATGATGTTTTCTTCTCTCCTTTTAGATGTTGTAAAAATTTATTCAACGGTGATGTTGGTACAGGATCCTTTGGATCGACTGCTGTGTGATATGTCATTAGGTCCATCTGTTTACAGTCCCTGAACGATGCTCTACCAAATGCCATTGTGTATTGGTCTGCCGCTTTGTTTTCTTCATATGTCCATACTTCGCCTGACAGATATATCTCTTCTAGTCTGTTGGCCCATTCCTTCGCTCTAGGATGTTGTGGATTGTGCATATAAAATCCTGTCTCGTCTCTGAACTTGGGTCTATCAAAAAATGTACAAAGAGAATCCCCTGGACATATCTCTCTGAGATAATCCAGATCTGGTTCTGCATGATACAGGGTGTCTGCGTCTGAATATAATAGGACATTGGCTGTGCTGTTCTTTATCCTGTGTGTCTGTGCAAAAACCTTGTGCGAGAACTTTACTCCGTCGTTCTTCCATACAAACTTACTCCTGTCTTCTCTCCAGCCATGAAACTTCTTGTCTGTGTGTTTGTCCACCCACTCCTTCAGTTGTGGTTGTACCTTATAAAGTTCGTGATACACTATGTTGTCTTCCAGTATTTCTGGCACTGCTTCTTGCCAGTACACGTGGAGTTTTATATCCTTCGGCCAATACTTAACAAACGACTCTACCATTCGTTTACCAATTAGATCGTAGTATTTCTGATTGTATGTTGTTGCAACTTCAATTGTTCTTGGCATCCTAGTATTTTAGCAGATATTTTGGTAGTGGTCAAACTTTATTTAAATACCTACAATGCATGATCTCATACTAAAATTTAAATGCGAAAAGGTCATTGACTGGCCTAAAGTAAAGATATTTGTAGACAAAGAACTGTTACGCACTATTCATTTTACACAGGAGTCTACCATTGTGATCATTCCTTTCGATTTCAGTTCAGGGTTACACAGATTAGAAATAGAACATTTTGGTAAATCGCCTAGGGGTACATTGGTCGAAGATGGTAAAGTTGTTGGTGATACCAGATTTACAATAGAATCTATATCAATAGACCAGGTAGAGTTTCCAAGATGGTTGATGTGGCATTGTCAGTTTGTTGCGAACTGGTCTGGCTTTGCAAAACCAAAGGACTTCCCCGATGTCATACACAAGAGCTCTACAGTGGGTCCAAACGGATCTTGGATCTTGGATTTTGGTACTCCGTTCATAGAATGGGCATTGGACAGTAAAAAAATATACAACGATGACTTCCAACAAGTAATATCAACAGAGGAGCATCATGGAATGACGTTTGACATCAACTACAAGTTGAATAGCGATGATAGGACGGTCATTAACAAGATAAAACAAATGATTAACAAAAATGATTGATGTAGTAATAATATCTTTGCCTAGATTGGATCTCACACGACCGCTCAGTGCTCCTGCCATGCTGAAGAACATGATACAAGCAAGGGGTCAGACTGCAAAGGTATTTGACTATGCTATGGAAGTGTACAAGAACAGCAGTAGGAAAGATTGGGATCAGTACGAGTTGTATTGGCAAATAGATCTGAAACACCAACTGGCCGACGATGTATGGCAACGTCTGAACAGATGTTTCGATGACCTTGTCTCTGGGGTGTTGTCAGAACAGCCGAGCATGATATGCCTAAGCGTTTTCTCACACAACAGTATAATGGCTACCAATCTCTTTCTAAAGAAACTTCGTCCACAGACCAAAGCAAAGATTGTCATAGGTGGCGCTGGTATAAACAGTAACAAATACGAGGACCAATACTACGGAAAGGTGCTGTTGGACATGGGACTAATAGATTTTTATTGTGCGGGGGAGGCCGAAACTACATTCAACCTACTACTAGACGGGGCAACCGAGGGTGCAGGGATCAACAACTACGAGAACTTAAAACAGATGACAAACATCGATGAGATGCCTGTCCCAGACTACTCAGACTACAACATCTCGGAATACCATCACTTGGCACATGGGCCTAGCCTGTGGATCAATGGTAGCAGAGGTTGTGTGCGTAACTGTGATTTCTGTGATGTTCCATCAACGTGGAAGAAGTTTACATTCCGTGCAGGTGAGTGCTTGGCGGACGAGATGCTTGAACACTACGAGAAGTCGGGGGTCAGCAACTTCCAGTTCACGGACAATCTAATGAATGGGTCAATCAGTGCATTCAACAACATGGCCGATCGTATTGTGAAGTACATAGATGAGGGCAGGATGCCTAGACCAAGCATAGGTGGATTCTTTATTATCAGACCAAAGAACCAAGTGACCCCGAAACACTACAAACAGTGGGGACGTGCAGGAATACATCAACTGATAACAGGACTAGAGACAGGGTCAGACTCCTTGCGACATCGCATGGGCAAAAGGATAGGCAACACAGACATTTTATATCACTTGGAACAGTGCAAGGAGAACGGAATAAAGAATATGTTCCTGTTCATAACAGGTCATCCCACAGAGACCTTACACGATCATCAACAGACCTTGTGGTTATTAAAGGAGATGAGGAGATATCTCGTTTCGGATTCTATAGCACAGATCTTAGCATTGACTGTCAGCGTTCCCAACAACACACCGCTGTGGCATTGGTGCAAGAGGAATGGTATCAAGTTCGGCAAGACTGTGGCCGAGGGAGACAACAGGTGGTGGTATAACCCTGCTCTGCCAGATCTCACATTGAGAGAGCGTGTGCGTAGACAGTTGGAGGTGTATGAGACTGCCATGGACATGGGCTATCCCGTGACCAGTGACGTCAGCTCGGGGCTTCGTTATTCATTGGCGTTGCTTGAAGAGGCACGTGATAGTGCTTGGGAATACTACTAGTCGTCTAACAATTCACAACTGGCACGTACGAAGTCAGGATCATACAGCTTGGTAGCGAAGTAGTTCTGTGCCTCGATGCAGGACTCTGAATCTGCGTAAGCTGTCCTATACCATTCTGTGGCATCCAGCTGTTCTGCTGTCATCCACTCACCGGCCGATAGAAAATAGATCACAAGGAACCATTTCATGCTTTATTCCGTGGGTGTCGGTAGTGGATCGTCTGTTAGATACTTGGGTATCTTAAGTGGTGGATTCTGTTTGACCGGGGGATTGTACTTTGAAGCATCGTACACATCTGCACCTGGGTTCTTTTCCATGTAGTCCTTCTTCATTTCATCCCATAAAGGATCTTGGTTTTTTTCTCTGACCG
>Ga0307488_10003546_pt1 | contig 13040 bp, 10 predicted proteins | sample SB02metaG_FD_202248 | JGI IMG/M metagenome (GOLD analysis project Ga0307488, IMG submission 202248) | Sea-ice brine microbial communities from Beaufort Sea near Barrow, Alaska, United States - SB 0.2 | ecosystem: Environmental > Aquatic > Marine > Coastal | place: USA: Alaska | collected...
AGAAGTTTTCATTCATTGTAACATTTTTCATTCCAACAACATGTGTTTCTGAAAGCTCTATAATTCTATCAATCAACAAAAATGGGGGTCTGTGAGGTAAAATTTCCATTATTTGATGAATATCTAATAATGGTGGTAAATTCAAGTCATATGAGGGAACGTTGTTTCTTTTTTCTGCCTTGATAATTTTTGCTAATTTTTTTGCAAAATTAGTATTTACTTCATGGCCAGGTTTATTCGCAATTATCTTTCCTCTAATACGCGTTCCAACCAAGGCTAAATCACCAATAACATCTAATAACTTGTGTCTTGCAGCTTCATTTGCCCAATGTAAAGTTAAGTTGTCTAAAATTCCATTTGATTTTACAGCAATGTTATCTTTATTAAAAGCTTTTTTTAATTTTTGCATTGTACTGTTAGAAAGCTCCTTGTCTACGTATACAATTGCATTGTTTAAATCGCCCCCTTTTATCAAATCGTTTTCTAACAACATTTCAATTTCATGTAAAAAACTAAAAGTTCTAGCATCTGCAATTTCTGCTTTAAAATTTGACATTTTTTCTAGAGTAGCATTTTGGGTGCCTAATACTTTCGTACCAAAATCTACCATAGTTGTTACTTGATATTGCTCTGAAGGCATTAAAATAATTTCGCTTCCAGTAGCCTCATCTTTAAAACAAATAATTTCTTTCACAACATATTCTTCAATATCTGCATCTTGCTCTAGAATTCCTGCTTCTTCCAAAGCAGCAACAAAAAACTTAGAAGAACCATCCATAATTGGTGGTTCAGAGGCATCAATTTCAATTAATAAATTATCTATATCTAGACCAACAGCAGCCGCTAAAACATGCTCTGAAGTCTGAATTTGGACTCCATTTTTCTCTAAATTTGTACCTCTTTGAGTATTTGTAACATATTCTGCTTTTGCCGCTATTGTTGGAGATCCTTCTAGGTCTACTCTGCTAAATGCAAAACCATGATTTACAGGAGCAGGTTTTATCGTCATTTTTACAGTATTACCTGTATGTAAACCAACGCCTGATAAACAAATCTCTTTCTGTATTGTTTTTTGTTTCTTACTCATTATCTTTTTATTTGAGACTTCAGCTCTTTTTCTAATTGATTGATTTTTGAAGCTATTTTGGGTAAATTTTTAAAGTACACATAACTTCTATTAAAATCTCTTGAATTTAATGCTGGTGTTCCATACACCATTTCATTATCTTTTAAACTTTTTGTAACCCCCGTCTGGCCTAAAACTTTTACATTATTGCCAATTTTAATATGACCAGCAACACCAACTTGCCCGCCAATCATGCAGTTCTCTCCGATTTTCGTTGAACCAGAAACACCGGTCTGAGAAGCTATTACAGTATTCCTACCTACTTCAACATTGTGTGCTATTTGAATTTGATTGTCTAATTTTGCACCTTTTCTAATAAGTGTAGATCCTAAAGTAGCCCTGTCTATCGTGCAAGCTGCTCCAATATCGACATTGTCTTCAATAATGACATTCCCTATTTGAGGAATTGCCTTATATACTCCGTTTTCATCAGGAGCAAAACCAAAACCATCTGCACCAATAATAGCCCCTGAATGAATTTTACAATTTTCACCAATTTGGGTATTTGAATAAATTTTCACCCCTGCAAAAATGATGGTATTATTTCCAATTACAGTATTATCTCCAATATAAGCATTCGGGTAAATTTTTACATTCGAGCCTATTACTACATTTTCACCAATATAAGCGAACGCACCTACATATTCATTTTCTCCTATTTTTGAAGATTCAGCGATAAAATTTGGTGCTTCTCTTCCTGTTTTATTATTTTTTACTTCATTATAGAATTCTAATAACTTAGAGAAAGATTTGTAAGCGTCATCAACTTTAATCAATGTAGTTTTTACTTCTTTTTCTAAAACAAAACTTTTATTTACAATAGCAACCGAAGCGTTTGTTGTGTATAAATAAGACTTGTATTTAAGATTAGACAAAAAAGTTAAAGACCCTTTTTCACCTTCTTCAATCTTAGAAAGTTTAGATACTTCTTCATCAGGGTTCCCTACCACATCACCTTCTAAAATATCTGCTATTTGTTGTGCTTTAAATTTCATTAATCGCAAAAATATAAAAATAATACCGTTTTCTCTAATCTCATTCTTATTTTGGATAACAAATAAAATGTTTTACTACTGGTATTGTCAGTGCCTGCAAGTTTAATTGATCTGATGCCTTTGAAATATCTTTTAACTTCCCTTTTTTATTTAAAATATAAATAGGTGTTTTTAAATCATAAGCTTGATTGCTAATTTCTTGATGAAAAACAAAAAAACCAACTTCTTTATCAGAAATATTTAATTTCTTGGTTGCTTTATCTCTTTTTTTATTGATATATTTTGGTCTAAAAGCTTCTTGTTGGATTTCAATTTTAAGTAATTTTCTATCCACAATCATTTTTGCTAGTAATGATAAAATTTTATCTTCATGATTTACCCATTCTTTAATTGCAGATAACACATCATAATCATCTAATTTAGAAAACATTTCTAAGGTTTTTTCTGTAAAGTTTTTAGCAGAAACTTGATGGTATAAAAAGTATTTTAAAGCAGAACTGCAATACAACTCTACTCCTTTTCCCGCCAATTCTTTTGCTCTTTTTAAAACGTTTACCAGTATGTTTTCTGCAACTATACCTGTTTTATGCAAATATACTTGCCAATACATAAGTCTCCGCGCAATCAAGAATTTTTCTACGGAATAAATCCCTTTTTGCTCAATAACTAAGGCATCATCCTTTACGTTCATCATGGCTATTAATCTATCTGATGAAATATTTCCTTCTGTGACACCTGTATAAAAACTATCTCTTTTTAAATAATCTAACCGATCTATATCTAACTGACTAGAAATTAATTGCCCTAAAAATTTACGAGGACTCTTTCCTTCAAAAATTTCAATTGCTAAGGATAATTCGCCATTAAATTCTTCGTTTAATTTCTTCATGAATTTTAAAGAAATTTCCTCATGACTAATTCCGCTAACAATACTACTTTCTAATGCATGTGAGAAAGCACCATGACCAATGTCATGCAACAAAATTGCCATACACAGCGCATTTTCTTCTTCACTAGAAATTATGACTTGCTTGAAACGTAAAACCCGTATCGACTTTTGCATTAAATGCATGCAACCAATTGCATGATGAAAACGCGTATGATTTGCTCCAGGATACACCAAATTCGAAAATCCCATTTGCGTAATTCGTCTTAAACGCTGAAAATAAGGGTGTTCTATAATATCAAAAATTAAAGAGTTTGGTATTTGAATAAATCCATAAATAGGATCATTCAGAATTTTAAGTTTGTTAGGAGTTTTTTTTTTCAAAAGTGCTAAATTATCAATGTGTATTTGCAAAATACGATATTTCTTGTCACAAATTCATATATTTATAATTGATAATTTTAAATTATAAAATTATTATAGAATTGGGAATATTTTACCATTTTTGAGTCCCTCAAAAAACAACAAATAACTAATTTTAACGTTAAAGAAATAAAGCAAGATATATGAGCATACAAATATTATGGGTTGACGATGAAATTGAGCTACTAAAACCGCACATTATATTTTTAGAATTTAAAAATTACACCGTTACCACCTGCACAAACGGTGCTGACGCTATTAATTTAATAGATGAAACAAATTTTGATATCGTTTTTTTAGATGAAAATATGCCTGGACTAACTGGTTTAGAAACACTTTCTGAAATCAAACAAAAACAATCCAACTTACCTGTGGTAATGATTACCAAAAGTGAAGAGGAATATATTATGGAAGAAGCAATTGGATCTAAAATTGCAGATTACTTGATAAAGCCTGTAAATCCGAATCAGATTTTATTAAGTTTGAAAAAAAACCTAGATCATTCTCGTTTGGTGACTGAAAAAACAACTTCTAACTATCAGCAAGAATTTAGAAAAATTACCATGGACTTGGCAATGGTAAATTCTTATGAAGATTGGATTGATTTGTACAAAAAATTAATTCATTGGGAATTAGAATTAGAAAACATCAGTGATCCTGGAATGCTCGGAATTCTTGAAAGTCAGAAACAAGAGGCAAACACACAGTTTTTTAAATTCATTAAGAAGAATTATGAAGATTTTTTAACCGCACACGACAAACCTACATTTTCACATACTTTATTTAAAGATTTTGTAGTTCCTGAATTGAAAAAAGAAGAAAGTGTGTTATGGGTTGTTATTGATAATTTACGATATGACCAATACAGAATCTTGGAACCATTGCTAAACAAGCATTATAAAAAAGACGAAGAATATTCGTATTTTTCAATCTTACCAACAGCAACACAATATGCTAGAAATGCTATTTTTTCTGGGTTAATGCCCTCTGAAATGGAAAAAAGACATCCGCTATTATGGAAAAATGATACAGATGAAGGTGGAATGAATTTGTTTGAAAATGATTTTTTATCAGCACAAATAAAACGTTTAGGCTTAGATATTAAACATGAATATTATAAAATTACTACCTTAAAAAGTGGAAAAGAATTGGCCGATAATTACAATGGAACAAAACAAAACGATTTGACTGCAGTAGTATATAATTTTGTTGATATGCTCTCACATTCTAAGACAGAAATGGAGGTAATTAAAGAACTGGCTGGAGATGATAAAGCATACAGAAGCTTAACATTAAGTTGGTTTAAAAATTCTGCTTTATTTGAAATAATAAAAAAGGCACAAGGTTTAGGTCAAAAATTAATTATTACAACAGATCATGGAACCATCAATTGTAAACAACCTACAAAAGTAATTGGTGACAAAAACATCAGTTCTAATTTGCGTTATAAAACAGGTAGAAGCTTGTCTTATGAAGAAAAAAACGTCTATGCAGTAAGAAATCCAAAAGATATTTTCTTACCAACAGTAGCTATGAATAGTCCATTTATTTTCGCAAAAGAAGATTTGTTTTTTGCATATCCGAATAATTTTAACCACTTTGTGAAATACTTTAAAAACACCTATCAACATGGTGGTATTTCTTTAGAAGAAATGATTATTCCTTGCGCTGTTTATAGTCCTAAGTAAAATTCATTTGTAACTTCCAATTGAAAAATAAAATAATATTTCAAACCTTTTTATTAAGACCATAAAAAATAGAATATAATTTAAACCTTAAAGGCTAGAAAAACTTGTGAGGTTTGTTATTTTTGCAATATGAATACGAACTATTCTTTAAAAAACTTACCCGAAATTGCAACTGCAATTATTGCATTAGCAAAAAGTAAAACATTGCTATTTTTCGGAGAAATGGGCGTTGGTAAGACCACACTTATCAAAGAAATTTGCAAACAATTAGATGTTGTCGATTCTATTTCCTCTCCTACTTTTTCATTGGTAAATGAATATCAGACTTCAAAAGAGGTGGCAGTTTTTCATTTTGATTTTTATAGAATTACAGATGAAGAAGAAGCATTTGATATGGGAATTGAAGAGTATTTATATAATAATGATTGGTGCCTGATAGAATGGCCCCAAAATGTGGAAAATTTACTACCTTTAGAAGCTGTTAAAATTCATTTATCTATTTTAGAAAACGGACAGCACAACCTGCAATTAAAATAACAAAATTATGAGTTCATTTTCTCCATTTAGTAAAGAAGAATTGCTTCCCCAAGAAGAAATGCTAGAAATACAAAAACGAAAAGGAGAATTATTTATAGGCTTGCCAAAGGAACTCTATTTGAACGAAAAACGTGTTTGTTTAACACCAGATGCTGTGGGTGCTCTCACCGCAAACGGACATAGAATTGTAATTGAAACTGGTGCTGGAGAAGGTGCAAATTTTGCAGACAAAGAATATTCTGATGCTGGCGCTAAAATTTCTTACAACAATGAAGATGCTTTTAAATGCGATATTATTTTAAAAGTTTCACCGCCAACGGAGAGTGAAATCGGTTTCATCAATTCTAAAGCTATTTTAATTTCTTCGTTGCAATTAAAAACACAAACTAAAAAATATTTTGAGTGTTTGGCAAAAAAGAAAATTACCGCCATTGCTTTCGATTATATAAAGGATGAAAATGATTCTCATGCCATTGTAAGGTCTTTAAGTGAAATTGCAGGAACTGCTTCTATTCTAATTGCTGGCGAATTAATGAGTGGTGTTAATAAAGGAAATGGTTTATTGTTTGGAAATATTGGAGGAGTTCCACCAACAAGCGTTGTCATCTTTGGAGCAGGAACCGTTGGCGAGTATGCAGCAAAAACTGCAATCGGTATGGGTGCAAGAGTAAAAGTTTTTGATAATTCTATTAGTAAATTAAGAAAATTACAAGATTGTTTACATACCCCAATTTATACCTCTACTTTGCAACCAAAAACTGTTTTAAAAGCGTTAATGCGCTGCGATGTTGCAATTGGAGCAATTCGGGGTAAAAATAGGTCACCTATTTGTGCCACAGAAGAAATGGTAGAAAAAATGAAAGAAGGTGCAGTAATTGTAGATGTTAGTATCGATAGAGGTGGTTGTTTTGAAACTTCTAATGTAACAACACACAAAGCACCAACTTTTGTAAAACATGGCATTGTTCACTATTGTGTGCCAAATATTCCTGCGAGGTACGCAAGAACAGCTTCTGTTTCTATTAGTAATATTTTTACGCCTTATTTATTGAATATTGCAGAAGAAGGCGGTTTTGAAGACACCGCAAGATTTGATAAAAGTTTACGTAACGGAATGTATTTTTATCATGGAATTCTAACCAATAAAACGGTTGCAGATTGGTTTGATTTGCCTTTTAGAGACATCAATTTATTGATTCTGTAATATGTTCATTAAATGTACGGTTTTCAAAGAAAAGAATGAATGTAGTGCAATTCTTTAGTTCTTTTTGAAGCGCTCAAAAATTACTGCTATTTTACATTCCTTTAGTTGTTCATTTTCCATAAATTTGCATTTCAAAATTTTAGTATGTTAGTAAAAAGAATTTTCTATTATTTAATTGGCGTCTCATTAGGCTCTATAGCCGTCTATTTCTTTTGGCAAAAGAAAAATGCAACGTTTGATTATGGCATGGATTCAAGAACTCTAAAAAGCATTAGAATTAAGGAGCGTTTCTTTTCTGCTGAGGCAAAAACTGCCATGAAAAAGTTTGAGATTGATACTTTACAAATAACAACTATTTTAAATACTGGTGATGTAGATTTTGGAAAAGGAAATCCAAGACAAACCCCCTGTGCCGAATACTATATTACGGGAAATAAAGAGTTAGAAAAAGTAAGTTTATTAGTAAAACGTTGTGATTCTTTGGCTACAATTGAAAAAATTATTATTAAATAAACCCGTCCCATAAGTTCTATTTAATGAAATAATTACACGCAAAGAATTTCTATTTAAAAAAATTCCTGTTTTCTCAGAAATAACCAATAAAATCTAATCAACTATTTTTATATTTTGATGATAATGCGCCTCAATCTTAGCAACATTTTTAATGGTTTTTTTTACCCAATCAAAATATAAAACTTCTTTTTCTTCTTCGGTTAATTGCCAGTCGGCACCAGAGCTTCTGAGCTTTGTAGTAACATCTTGCAAAATAATAGCAGCAGCCACAGAAATATTTAAGCTTTCTGTGAAACCAACCATTGGTATTTTTAGAAATCCGTCGGCGTTTTCAATAACATATTCAGAAACGCCCTCGGCCTCTACTCCAAATATAAATGCAGACTTTCTTGAAGTATCAAAATCTTGCAACACACAAGAATCGTTGTGTGGTGTTGTTGCTATTATTTGATATCCTTTTTCTTTTAAATCATCTAAGCAAGTCTTTGTATTGTCGCCATCATTTCTATATCTATATTGATTCAACCATTTTTGTGAACCTTTGGCAACGTGTCTAGAAACTTTGTTGTTATACTTATTCTCTATGGTATACAAGTCTTGTACTCCAAAAATATCACAAGTTCTAACGACAGCGCTCGCATTATGAGACTGAAAAATATCTTCTAAAACAACCGTAAAATGTCTTGTTCTATTTTCTAAGACCTTTTTAAATAGTTTTTTCCTTTTATCAGTTAAAAAGCCTTCAAAGTAGTTTAAAAGTTTTTTGTCGATCATAGTTGCAAACTTAAAATTATTATTTTTATCTTCCTTATAGATTTTAATAAAAATATTAATACCGTTTATTTAATGAAAAAACTGGTTATTTTAACGGGTGCAGGAATTTCTGCAGAAAGTGGTATAAATACCTTTCGAGAAACTAATGGTTTGTGGGAAGGGCACGATGTTATGCAAGTAGCCTCTCCGGAAGGTTATTTAGCAAATCCTAAATTAGTTTTAGACTTTTACAATCAACGTAGAAAACAACTATTGGAAGTTTTTCCTAACAAAGCCCATTTTAATTTAGCCCATTTAGAAAATTATTTTGATGTTGAAATTATCACTCAGAATGTAGATGATTTGCACGAACGAGCAGGCAGCAGTAGCGTTATTCATTTACATGGGGAACTACTAAAAGTTAGAAGTTCTGTTGATAAAAACGATGTTTTGGATTGGAATAAAGAATTAGTTTTAGGTGATTTGTGTAGTAAAAAAAGTCAATTAAGACCTCATATTGTTTGGTTTGGAGAAATGGTTCCGTTATTAGAAAAAGCAATTGAAATCACACAAAATGCAGATATATTGATAATTATTGGTACTTCTATGCAAGTATATCCTGCAGCAAGTTTAATTGATTTTGTAGAACCAAATACTCCTATTTATTTTATAGATCCAAAACCAGTTGTTTTAGAAAATAATTTTAATAATTTAACAATTATTAAAGCTACTGCAAGTTCTGGAACTGATCAACTAATTAGTTATTTAAAAAGTTAAGAACTCTTTATAAGAAAAAATATTTTTTGCTCTTCTTCTATTTTTAGCTTGAGGTAAATTATCATTAAACTTCTCTTCTACTTTTTTTAAAACGTTATGTTGATTTTCTATATCTTCAAAATAAGGCAACATATTGGACTTAAAATGCATAATCCATTTTAAGTCTCCCGAGCTAAGAAGATACCTAGCACCGGCTTTAATTGCTGCATTTATTCCTTTATCAATTTTAACATCTAAAACGGAAATGCGACTTAAATCTAAGTCATCTTTAATCGATTCTAAAACCGTTAAAGTATCGTCTTTACTACCGTTATTTACAAAACAAAGCTTAACCTCTTTTTGATTGAATAGGTTTATAAACTGATTTTTATTAATTATTTTTTCATCTTCTGAAAATAAAATTATGATCCCTTTCTTCATTTAAGTTTCTTAAATATTTATTGTTTTTATGAAAATATATTTCTTTGTTTTTCAACTAAATATTTAAAATTTTTATGTTTTTTTGCTCTATAAAACCAAGCAACCTGGCCTAATTGAAGGAATATTTTAAGTGAATCTTTCATAGATAGTTTAGAGCCCTCTGCATGAATCCATCTTTTTAAAGGCTGCTCACACACAATACGTCTTGCTTTTTTTAGACCGAAAAAAAGTGTTATTCTTCGATATATCTCAACATCAAAAATCCATTTTGATATAAATTTTTTATCAAAGGCAATATGCACTATATCTTTGTGAAAAACCTTTGCGCCGCATTGCGTATCTTTAAAATCCATTTTTAAAATCCTTGTAATAATAAAGTTTAAGAATAAACTAACTACTTTTCTTGCAGATTCTTTTCTAATATTTGCACCCATCCTATTAATTCTACAACCACTAACTATCTTATATTTAGAAACTTCTATTGTAGAAACCAAATCGTCAAAATCTGATAAGTTCGTAGATAAATCGGCATCTAAAAACCCTATATAATCTAAATCTTCTTGCTGCGCCATGTATAACATTCCTTGTCTTACAGCTTCTGCTTTTCCACCATTTTTTTCACAATTATACACTGTAATAAAATTTTCTCTCCCTTCTCTTAGCTTATTTAAAACCTTTAAGGTGTTATCTGTACTTCCGTCATTCACAAAACATAAATGATACCCAGAATTTTTATCTATGTAGTCTGTAAATTTTTTACTATGTAATCTTTTTCCCTCATTATAACAAGGTACTACAACACCTACGCATCTTTTTTGTATAATTGTATTACTATATTTTGTTTCTATTTTATCATTAGCAGGAGCTCCAATTAATTTTTTTACTCTTAAACCAACTTCAGTTAAACCCAAGGGCTTTTTCATGTAATCATCTGCACCCGAATCAAAACCTTGCGTTAACATAGCATCATCTGTATTTCCAGATAAAATTATAATTGGTGTATTTGGTTTTTTTGATGCTCGAATATGTTTTATAACTTCTAGTCCAGAAATAGTTGGCATGTTAATATCAACTATTACAAGGTCTGGTTGGGTAGAATCATATAATTCAATACCTTTCAATCCGTTAGTTTCTGTAATTACATCATATCCCATTTCTTTTAACTTACTTGATAATGGAATTAGAACTAATTTTTGATCATCAATTGCTAATATGTTCATATTTACTTTTTCTATAGGGTTACATAATAATACAAAAGTACCTTGGTTTTCTTGTTTTTTTTTCATTTTCACACTAAATGTAATTATCTTTAGATAAATGACCAATTAATACCGTTAAATAAAAGCAAACTAACTTTATAAACATTTATATTTACCACATCAACTTTGAGTACTTTTGTATGAAAGAAATATCTAATAAATACCTAATAATAGCAATTTTACTAGCTGTGCTATTTCACGGTACTACTATTTTCTTTACACTAGAAACTACCTATGATGCCTTAATTCATTTGTTTTTTGCTGATCACTATGCAAATAGTTGGTTTGATCCATGGAATTATAAGTGGTATACTGGTTTTAGTGTAATGAGTTATCCTCCTTTAGTACACCAGGCTATTGCAGCTTTATCTTTAATTTGGGGATTAAAATTTGGTCTTTTTACAGTTGGTCTCATTAGTATAGTTCTTTTTGTCACGGGTGCTTATAGATACTCTTTATTAGTAACCTCTAACAAAACAGTTGCTGGTTACGCTGCCATTTTAGCTGTTTTTTCGTCCTCTTTCTTAGAAACCTTACATATTTTTGGTCAGCTACCCAGCATTATTGGTATTTCTTTATTAATGCATGCTTTACCTGAAATTTATTTATGGCTTAAAACAGGTAGGTATAAGTTCTTTTTCACATCTCTTTCTTTAATTGCTGTTACGGTTACCTCCCATCATGTTACACCTATTTTCGGAATGATATTCTTCATCTTTCCACTAATTGGCACTGTAATTATGGATATTGCTAGAGAAGAGGCAAATTCATACAAGGAAATTCACTTTTCATTATTTGTAAAAACCTTTGTAAAACAATTAAAACGAAACTTAGCTTTTGGCTTTTCTTCACTATTCATTATAATTTTTTGCATTTTACCCTATTGGATAAACTCTAAAAATAATCCAATAACACAAGTACCAATTCCTCACGGTTCTAGAGATAATTTTTTAGAAGTACCCTCTTCTGGTTTGGTGTTTTTTTTAATTCCTTGGGGACTTTTATTGTTTATTTTACCTTATATTTTTTACAGATATTTTAGCAAACGCTATTTATTTTTTGGCTTATCTTTTACGATGTTACTGATTCTAGGAAGTGGAAGTACAACTCCAATACCTCGATTAATTTTAGGTGAAACTGCATTTAATATTTTAACCTTAGATCGATTTACTCTTTGGGCTACTATAATGGCGATTCCTATTTTTGGTGAATTTATATATAGATTTGTAGAAGGTGATTTAAAAACATTGATAGAAAAAAAATTTGGTGCAGTCTATCACAAGTTATTAGGTGGCTTGTTGGCTGCAATCCTTATTTTTATGGTGACTTTTACTATGAGCTTAGGACATTTTCGACCAACACAACCTCAAAAAATAAAAATGTTGCCGATTATGAATTTTTTGATTGAAGACTCTCATGACCATTGGAGGTATTTAACTTTAGGTTTTGGAGATCAAATGGCTTGGTTAGCATCACAAACAAACGCAATGACTGTAGATGGTAATTACCATTCTGCAAGACGTTTACCTGAACTAACAACAAGACCAATTGAACGTTTAGAAAACTCTAAATACAAAGGAGTTGCGGGTATTGGCTCTTTGCAACAATTTTTAACAACACCTGAAAAATACAATCTAAAATATATATTTTCTAACGATAAATTTTATGATCCTGTTTTATTTTTCTGCGGATGGCAACGTCTGTCACAATTAGAAAACGGCATCATGGTCTGGGAAAAATTAAACATACCCCCAGTTCCTGCTATCTTACCAAAAGAAGATGTGGCCACTTGGCTGAAAATAATGTGGGGGATTATCCCCTTTTTAACAGTCCTTATTGCCTTTATTTTAAACGTACAATCTCTATTTGTTAGGCGTTTGAATTCGGAAATAAAAGTAGAACCTGCTTACTTCAAATTTAAAAGTAAATATTCTAAATTTTCTAGCATTGTTTTAAAATCGATTCATATTTGGGCCATCTTCGTAGGTATTCTATTGCTCTATGCTTCTTACCAATTTTACATAAAAAATAATACTCAAAGATCCCCAGAAAATGTAGTAAAAGCGTATTATGATGCTTTAGATTTTAAAGAATTAAATAGAAGTTATACTTATATAGATCCAGAAAGTAAGCTTACTAGGTCTCAATATTTATTAGAGGCATCTGTTACAGATGGTTTACTAAATTCTTATGCGAAGCTTGATTCAATTTCTACCGAAATAACAAAACAGACAGATAATCTGGCAATTATAAAGGTAGAAACAAAATGGATTACGCCACTAGAAAAAATATCAAAAACAACTTTTAAAACGGCTGTTAAAAGAAATAGAAAATGGTTTTTAAAGCCAGAGAACAAAGAGTTAGATCTGCCACCAGATCAATTCTATTCTAAAAACAATACCGGCTATTTTAACCAAGGAAGAAGAAGAATTACAACAGAAGAAACACATCATGAAGAT
>Ga0307488_10003547_pt1 | contig 13036 bp, 9 predicted proteins | sample SB02metaG_FD_202248 | JGI IMG/M metagenome (GOLD analysis project Ga0307488, IMG submission 202248) | Sea-ice brine microbial communities from Beaufort Sea near Barrow, Alaska, United States - SB 0.2 | ecosystem: Environmental > Aquatic > Marine > Coastal | place: USA: Alaska | collected 2017-05-06
ACTGCGGCGACCGTATTCGTCGCGGGCTTTCTTGAAACCCGCTGCCGCAAAATCAAGCGCTTCATCCCACTCGCATTCGTGGAGCTTGCCGTCTTCACGACGAATCAACGGCTTACCGAGACGGTCTTCATTTTGAATGAAATCGAAGGCGAACTGACCTTTGATGCAAAGTGCGCCTTCATTGGCAGGTCCGTCCATCGCTGGCTGAACGCCCACGATTTTGTCGCCTTTGGAAAGCATATCAACCGAACAACCGACACCGCAGTAAGGGCAGATCGTCCGCGTCTTCTTAACTTCGCCTTCGGTATCGGCATCGCGTAGCGCTTTTTTATCACCAAGGGCACCGGTTGGGCAGGTCTGGACGCACTGTCCGCAGAACGTGCAATCCGAGTCGCGCAGGTCATTGTTAAATTCAGTGATGATTTGGGTCTCAAACCCACGATTCATTATATTGATCGCGTAATCGCCTTCGCGCTCAGCGCACACTCGGACGCAGCGATAACAGGAAATGCAGTTGTCGTAGTCGCGCAGGATGAACGGGTTCTTGTCCTTCGTGTTCGTTGTCCCCGATTTTTTACCCGCAAAACGACCCGTGCGGGCCTCGTAACGATCTATCAAATTCGCGAATTCCTGCGAAGCATAGCCGCTCAATTCATCGACATCGATATTCCGGTTCTCTGACGCGACCAATTCAAGCAGCGTTTTACGATGTTTCTCAACAGCCGGCGTCGACGTTTTGACGACCATTCCATCGTTCGCCTTTGTCGTGCACGATGCGACCGGATTCCGAATTCCCTCAACCTCAACGACACACAAACGGCATGCGCCGAAAGCTTCCAGTCGGTCGTCGTAACAAAGCGTCGGAACATCTTTTTGATTACGGGCTGACACCTCGTAGATGGTTTCACCTTCCGTGAAATCCACAATTTCCCCATCCATCGTCATGGTGAGGAGTTTTTGTTCTTTAAGGTCGTCGCGCAGTTGGGTCATCGTTGGGGATTGATTTGATTTTAAGCTGTGAGAGCAATCGAATCAAGACAGATCAGTGGAAAATTGAGGCGCGAAAAGGTGGGAAGGCGAAAACCCTCACAACGCCTTCAACTCCGTCAGCATTTCCAACAGGTTCTTTATTAAAATATCAGACGAATTTTCTTCGAACCGTGAAGTTCCCAACCACGTTTCGTAACCGCCGAGCTTGTGCTGATTCGGGGGGGGCAAATACCCGTAGCCGCCATTGGCGAGTGAGATTGTGAATGTTTTAGGAAAAGGGGATTTTTCTTTCAATTCCAAACCAATTTCGACCAGAACCTCGAAAGGCATGGAGACAACGGCTTGCTCGCCGATGCGAACCGCTTGAATGATCACCGGCTCCGTTCGGGGATGATCGTCCGCAGCAAATTTTACGGTGTTGTTCGCGACGGAACCGGTTCGTCCATTGATCGCTTCCTGCTCTTTTCGCGTGAGTTTCAGCAGTTCGAGCGCTTTGGAGACTTGAGCTTCACTCGGTTTTCGGTAGTTCAACTCAACCTCGCGTTGCCGCATCGCGACGGTGGGATTTTCATCGTACGACTCGATTTTTTTAACGGCGCGCCATGCGGCATCGGCGGTTTTGTTCGCGACCACCTGAATTTGCTCAAACGGAGCTCGAGGTGCCCGTGGGTTGTAAAAGATCAGGTTATTGATGTCGCCGCTGGTGCCATTGGTCATGAAGGCCACGAAGTTTTCGGGCGGCTTGGAACCTCCCACGCGGTAGGGCATGATTCGCGAAAATTCTCCGTAGTAATCTGCCGAAGCCATTCCAACCTCGCGTCCATTTTCTTGGATGATTTTTGGAATTCCGCCGACGTAATGCAGCGAGTAATTTGCGATCAGCCCGAGAGCTTTGCCACGTTTTGTCCGCACATCAATCACGCAGACTTCTGGATCGACAGGGCCTGCAGGTTTCACGATATTTTGCCGCCCGGCATTGGTGGCGACTATATCCACTCCGCCCATAGGATTTTTTACGCCAATGTCAGGTTTTAGATAATTCCGGCGATTGCGAACTTCGGTTGGTTCCTCATCCGACTCGAATCCAACTTTGGCTGGCTCAAGCGATTCAATGGCTTTGATCAACGCTTCCGCCAATCCAGCACGGCGCTTTTTTTCGAACGCGATGCGGCCTTCGGAACTGTCGCCACCTTTCGGAGCAGTGTGCGTGTGCGTTGCCGAAATTAGAATTTCTTCCGGCTTCCAACCCGTTTTGTCTGCAGCGATGGCTTTTGCTTCATCGCACATCTCGCGGCCCACACCGATTGCATCTACCAAAGCAATGACGGCTCGTCCGTCTCCATTTTGAAAAGCGATCGCTCGCACATGAAGCGGATCGTGAACGTAATTAGAAGGACCCGACCGGAGCTGCATGGGAAAGACATCCGGCGAAATGTCGACAACCGCCGTTCCGGCTTGAAGTCCTTTGGGGGCGTTTTTCGCGAAGGCAGCGACGCTCAAAACGGCGGATAGAAATGCAATGATTAGACGATTCATAATGAGAAGCATCATTTAAGGATTCTCCAAATAGCGCAATGGCGAAAATGCGGCTGCACTCCGAGCAACGTAGACCGGTGATCCTGTTTTTTGATTTCACGAATCAACAGCAAAAAAGCCAGCAAAAGCCTGTCTGAATCCCACCAATTCGCGACGACATTTTTGTCAAAATTGAACGACCTAAGTCTGACTCGATTTGGTAGGGGTAGTTATCTGAGTCAAAGGTATTAGATCGTGGCGTTATAATTTGAGGCGTCACTGGAGGTAGCATTCTTGCTTAATGTCTTTAAGCGCGTCTACCTGTACATAGTATTTGGCAAGCGATGAATATGAATCAACCGATGAAGCACAGACTTATCTTTCTCGTATTCCTCATTTTTCCGCTGGAAATTTTCGCTGACGAATCGCCCATCCGTGTGGCGGTGTTCGATGGCGACGGCGCGGGTCCGAGCACGGAGCAGATACTGACTTCGTTGAAAGACGCAAAAGGCCGGAAAGTGGTGATTACGAGGATCACTCCGAAACAAATTCAGGAGGGTGGATTGGCGAAAGTTGATGTGTTGATTCAGCCCGGTGGAAGTGGTGGCAAGCAGGGGCGGGCGCTGGAAGAAAGTGGTCGCAAGGCGGTCCGAGATTTTGTTCGCGGAGGCGGTGGCTATCTCGGCGTTTGCGGAGGCGCCTATTTGGCGACGAACGATTACGATTGGTCGCTGGATTTGATTGATGCCAAAGTAGTGGATCGTCGCCATTGGGCTCGGGGAAAAGGCACGGTGAAGCTTCAGCTTTCTCCTGCCGGAACGAAATTTTTCGGTCAGGAAAGCGATGAGCTGACGATTTACTATGCGCAGGGACCGCTTTTCGGGCGTCAGGAATGGGATGCTCCGGATGTTCCCGATTATGAAAGCCTCGCGGTTTTTGCGACTGAAATTGCCAAGAACGGCGCGCCTCAGGGAGTGATGGCTAGGACGTCAGCAGCGGTTCGTTGTGAATACGGAAGTGGACGCGTCTTTTGCTACAGCCCGCATCCCGAACTCACGGAAGGCCTCGGGCATTTGATTCCGTTGGCGGTTCGGTGGGTGGCGAAGAAGGAAAAGTAGAATTCTGCTATTTATGAAGAGTATTGATCATAACGACGTTATTAATCAGTTAATATCTGGAATGTATTTCGCTCTTTTCGTTGCGGTGCTGGCGATCATTGGCTTAAAGTGTTTTGTGAAATGAGTGTTAATCCCTCTTCTTAGAGGAACGAAGAAAAAAAGGCCCGCGAAGCCTCGGAATTCCAATAGAAAGCCGACAAATCAGATTTCTGCTTCCACAAGCGAGTGCCCCGAATGTGGATCCAACCTTGTAATTCGAACTGCTAAAAAGGGGCCGAATGCAGGAAGCAATTTTCTTGTATGCTCTATGTTTCCGCGTTGTCGGCACACAGAGGATATATCGTAATTGTTTACGTTCCCTTTTGGAAAATGCTAGAGCGTCACCCCACCAACTTCGCCAATTCGGTGCTGGTGTGAGGATCTTGCAAATACAGGTCGCTGGTCCGATCGCCGTAGGCTTTGAGCGATTTCGCCATGCGAGTGACGATTTTTTTCTTCTCAGGATCAGCGATGAAATTTTGCAGTTCATCGGGATCGGTTTCGAGATCGAGAAGCCACGGCTCGTCTTTGTCAGACAGGAGTAATTTGTAACGTGGGGTCACGGCTCCGACCCAGCCTTTAGTGTCGCCTTTTCCGGTGCTTCGAAAGAATGTGATGTCTTCGCTTTTCACCTCGCCACCGGTGAGGAGAGGGGATAAATCGCGGCCTTCTTCTTTGCCGGACGGCTCGCCACCCATCATTTTCAGGATGGTCGGCATGAAATCAGTGGTGTTGAAAACGCGGTCGATTTTTTTGCCGGCTGCGATGGAATCGGGATATCGGATCACAAACGGAACTTTTGCAGAAGCTTCCAGCGGGACACCTTTGTTTTGGCGTCGGTGTTCGCCGCGCATGTCGCCGTGGTCGGCGGTGAAAATGAAAATCGTGTTGTCGTAAAGTCCACGTTCTTTTAAGGCTGCGATGAGTTTACCGACGTTGTCGTCGATGCATTTCATCATGCCGTGGTAGTTCGCCATTTTGAAGCCGCAATTTTTCTGGGGAGCCGCCCAGCTCGGGACTCCTTTGGTCGGCTTGTCGTAGGTGCGCGGTTTTTCGACTTTGGAATCATCATACATCGTGTCGTAGGGCGCACGAACGGTGTCGGGGCCATGCGGATCAGGAATGCTGAGCATGTAAGCGAAAGGCTTGTCTTTGTGCTCGTCGATAAATTCAATGGTTCGATCGGTCAGCCAATCGGTCGCGAACGATTTTTCGTCAGCCCCTTTCACGCTGTAACTCGCTCGTCCATTTGCATCGCGAGATTTCACTTTTGGGCCTTCGGGAGTGAGTTTAAATTGCTTCCAATGTCCGCGATTGAACATGTAGCGGTTGTCCTGAAATCCGAATTTTCGCTTCGGCTCCCACTGCGGTTTTTTCGTTCCATCGAGATGCCATTTTCCAGCGTAACCGGTTTTGTAACCAACTTCTCCGAGTTGGTGCGCCCAGCTGACAACGTCATCGGACAGGTGCATGCTGTTGTTAGTTACCTTTGTGTTTTGCGGATACTGCCCTGAAAGCAAGGTGCCACGGGACGGCGAGCAAACGGGAGTCGCGGCATAGAACTTGGTGCAGAGCGTGCCTTCTTTCGCGATGGAATCGATGTGCGGCGTTTCGCAAACGGCGTTGGGTCCCCACATGAACGCCTGCTCGGGCGAAAGCGTTTCCCGATAGCAACCCAGCGTTCGGAAATTCAGTTCGTCGCAATGAACGATGACGAGATTGGGCTTTTTTTCCGTCTGAGCAATGGCCGGGATGGCGGGTGCGATTGCCGCTGCCGTTGCCGAGGCGCTGGTGGTTTGAACAAAATGACGTCGTTTCATTGTTTTAGGGAATTTGAGCTTTCGATTGTTCCTCCCACCAAGATTTCAAATCTGGGTTCCACTTTTTCCAAAATATTCCGTGGTAGCTAGGTTTGCGGGTTTCAAAGGCGATGAAATAGGCCGCCAGAAGGACGGAAATCACAACAACCGCACTGGGAATCGCAATGGTTCTAGAAGTGGTCACGTTGATGAAAGTTGAAGCGATGGACAATAGCACGATCGCTGCGGCCCAAATCAATTCGGAGCGCCGGCAAATGCGGAATACATTACAAAAGAGAAAGAAGTGCCCGACAATGTTCGCGACCATTATTCCAGGAAAATAGATGCCTTTAATGATGAGCTGAGTCGCATAAAGTGATCCCGCCAGAAGGATCACTGCGTCGAGAATTGAAAATCTGAACCCAGGTCTGAAATCGTTGGCCATAGATGATTTTAAGCCAAAAATTACTGTAGAAAGAAGCGAAAATCGACCAGGTTGAATGCACTTTCAGCTTATCCTAACGTTTTCCGGAAAAATAGGCTGGCATTTTATCAATATTTTGTGACAAAATGAAGCGTTTCCGTTATAACATCCTATAAGGATTCTAGAAAAAATTCCCGATCAACCCATGAAAGTAATGAATCGAAATCTATTTGCCATCACGATGGCTGTAATTGGGGGGATGTTTGTCTCCCTGGAGGCTGGAGCTCGCGAGTGGACTCGTTCGAGCGACGGAAAAAAACTCAACGCGTCTTTCGTTAGCTACGATGGTGAAACGATCGTCTTGAAGGCTGCCAATGGCAGCGAATTTAAGATCCCCAAGGAGCTCTTGACGAAAGCAGACCGTGAGGCCGCAGAGCGTTTCAAAGTTCTCGGTGATAACGACAATACAAAAAAAGCGGCAGCCAACATCGATAAGTTGCTGGCTCCCAACCTTCTGCGGAATGGCTTCAAAGGCTTCAATCAAGCACTTCCAGACGATCTTTTTGCACGTCGCGTTTACCTCGATATTCTCGGGCGTATTCCAACCCGAGCCGAATTCAAAGAGTTTGCTGACAGCGCCCGCCCAGCGAAGCGCGAAGAGCTGATCGATGAGTTGCTTGCTCGTCCAGGGTTCTCCTCGCACATGTTCAACTATTTTGCGGACATGTATCGACTCAACGCATCTGATTTTAATCAGGGCGTTCGGATGGAGCCTTACATTCAGTGGTGGAAAAATTCACTCTCCGAAAACAAGTCCTACCTGGATATTGTAACTGAAATGGTGACGGCAGAAGGTAACATCGGCCAGAATCCAGCGGCTGGCTTCCTTCTTCGCGATGCTGGCATGGAGTTCGATGCGTTTTCGAATTTTAGTCAGGTTATGCTCGGAATCGATATTTCCTGCGCTCAGTGCCACGACCACCCCTTCAACGAGAAATTGGAGATGTCTGATTTCTACGAAATGGCAGCTTTCTTCAACTCCACGCAGCGAACATTGAATCGCGCGTCCGGTGTTATGATGATGGATTCAAAGCCGATCGCGATGCCGAATGCACCGGAAGGTTGGGTTGATCAAGCATGGGCTTATGCGACTCAGCAGGGAATTGATAAGGAAGATCCTCGTGATTCCCGTCAGTTCAGCTACTACATCCGATTTCTTGGAATGAACCTCACTGATGTGGAAGGCCGCGAAATGGCAGTTCCTGACAGCGTTGCTGATCGTGCTGCTGACATGCGTGGTGAGATATTCAAGCCTCGGACACTCACCAAGCCTGAAGCGAAAAAAGGTGGCAAGACTCGCCGTGAATCGCTGGCTGGGTATATTGCTTCACCAGACAACCCACGTTTTGCTATGGCAATCGCCAACCGCATGTGGAGCCGGGCTTTTGGCCTTCCGCTCGTGGAAACTGCTCCTGTAAATGACGTCACCGAATATGCGATGGATTCAATGGGGCAACCTCGGGTGCTTGATTACGTCACGACGTTGATGCGCGGTGTTGATTATGACCTCCGTGAGTTCATGCGCGTGCTCTATAATACTCGTGCTTATCAGTCAATGGCTACTGAAGTAGAGCCCGATTGGTCGAAGCCTTATTATTTCCAGGGACCTGTTCTTCGCCGGATGCGCGCTGAGCAAGCCTGGGATTCCATGATGACGCTCGCTTACGGTGCGGAAATCGATGAGAAAAAAGGCCGCGATGGTTCATTCCTCCGCGAACTTCTCAATGTCGATTTTCATACAGCTTCAATGGAGGAAATCTTCCAGAAATACCAGGCTTTCGATTCCATTCGTGGAGAGCGAATGGGAACGGCAGTTCTTGCGGATGCAGGAAACTACACACCAACGTATGCGCCAAGCAATGAGCTCCGTGCTTCTGAAATGGCACAGCCGGCGCCTGCAGCTCACTTGCTTGATACCTTTGGTCAGAGCGATCGACTCATCACAGATGAGCACAACTTCGACGGTTCAGTTCCACAGGTGCTTGCACTGATGAACGGACCTGTCACCAACAGCCTTACCGGCGGATCTTCCAAGCTTGTCAATGAGCTCTCCGACCTTGATGGGCCGGATGATAAAGTGCGCGGTGTTTTCTTCACGCTTCTCTCCCGTTACCCCACGAAGGATGAGATGACTATCGGCCTCGAAATGCTTGAAAAAGATGGCGACGACGGCATCAAAGATCTTGGCTGGGCTCTCATTAACAGCCCTGAATTCCTTTTCATTCAGTGAGCGAACTCGAATTTAAAACCCCAACCGAAAATATTTGATATGAACCACGAAGTTTTAGAACTCATTGGAAAATCCGAGATTGGTCGACGCACCTTCATGGAGCGCACCGCACAATCCATGCTCGGAGTCGGCATTGGCGTTCCTTTCTTGAAAGGCGTCAACGGCTACGGTCAGGAAACCGAAAAAGGCGGAGGTAAGGCGAAAAGCCTCATCTACATCTACCTTTCTGGAGGAATGACTCACCTTGATACGTTTGATCCGAAGAAAGACGGGTCTGACGTGATGGGCAAGACGACAACCCTCACGACTGAGAGCGACGTGAAGCTCGGAGACAAAATGGTCAATCTCGCCAAACACGGTGACAAGATCTCTGTGATCAACAGCATGAGCTCCATCAATGGAGCACACGAGCAGGGCCGTTACATCATGCGCACAGGTTACAACAAGCGTGCGACGATCGTCCACCCGACCATGGGGCCGATGGCTGAGAAATATCTCGGACGGCGCGGCGACGTTCTTCCTGATTCCGTCGTAGTTGGTCAGAGCACATCCAGTGCAGGTTACTTGGACCCGTCTCTCGCACCACTTCCGATTGGTGATCCAACTGGCGGTGTGCCGAACACCACCACCTCGACGAGCGAAGAACGTTTTGAAAGCCGGATGAACATGGCTCAGAAACTGGGACAGAAATTTGTCGATAAATACAAATATGTTGGGCCTCAGTCCTACGTTGAGTATTACGATCAGGCTCAGACTTTGCTTAAGTCCGGTGCCCTCGACGCCTTTGATATCAGTGGTGAGCCAAATCGCGAAGCTTACGGTGAAAGTCGCCTTGGACAAGGTTGCCTCCTCGCACGAAAGCTTGTTGAAAAAGGTGTTCGTGTTGTTGAAGTCATCTCAGGTGGCTGGGACATGCACGAAGACATTGCGACTCGCCTCGAATCGCAGATCCCACCGCTCGATCAGGCGTTGGCAGCACTTATCAATGATCTTTCCGAGCGCGGATTGCTTGACTCGACACTCATCGCAGTGGGCACCGAATTTGGACGGACGCCAAACATCAACATGAATGGCGGTCGCGATCACTACCCTGCAGCCTACTCAACAATGCTCGCCGGTGGCGGTATTGTGGGTGGTCAGGTTTATGGTTCAACCGATAAGCAGGGCAAAAAGCCGAAGGATCCAGTAAAGCCGGAAGACTTTATCGCTACGATCGGGCACGGCTTGGGAATTCCACAGGAAGAAACCATTTACTCACCAACGCAGCGTCCATTTACTTGGGCGAACGACGGTGTGCCAGTGACCAAGCTTTTCGGAGCATAATTCACAGCCGGTCATTCGACCGAAAAAATTCAAAAACAACGGCAGTCACGGTTCAAGCCGGGTTGCCGTTTTTTTGTAGTCGCGACAGTCGTTTTTTTAACAAAATAGCCGCGATCACCAATCCCGAAATCGCGCCGACGTAGGGAAAATTGTGGATCATGCCCACATCCGCGAAACCTCGCTGATTCGTGATAAATCCGTCCATCCATTCCAGCCAGCTTTTCGGTGTGGGAAAAATTCGGCCGCAGAGAAATCCTACCAAGCCTAGGGTCAACGCGCCTACTGGACATAGCCAAAAGTCACGCATCACGCCACGAACCGAAATCGGTTTACCGGATGAAATGGCAATTCGCGCCAACACCCAGCCTGAAATCGCGCCACCACCGCCCGCCGCGATGAAACCGATCACCGCCACAAACCACAGCGAGTTTTTGAATCCCGGATGCGCCCACGCAAATTGGTCAAACTTTAAGAGCGTGAAATATTCACGCGAAATCGAAAACGTGATCTGATCCTGAATCGCTCCGTAGCTCCCAAAAATCAAGCAGCCTACGAGTGCCGACTTCAACGCCAGTATCAACGAAGCACGATCAATTTTTGGAACCAGCCGGCTCATCAAACTCATTCCACGATTCAACAGGGTCTGTTCGACTAGGCAACCCTATTCGATCGTCGGAAGATTTGTCATCTTCCCATACGGTGATTCTAGTGCGCAGCGGAACTTGCAAAAATGGCCGTCCAAAGCTATCGGAATCGCATGACACGTGCAGATAGACTTGAAAAATTCTTTGGATCCGATGGCAAAACCGTGATCCTTCCGATCGACCACAACACGGCGGTTCCAGTCGCTGGATTGGGAAATCCGGGTGAATTTATCGAACAAATGAATCCCCATGTCGATGGGTATGTGGTGAATCTAGGCGTTGCGATTTCTGCGATGGATGAGCTTTCTGAAAAGGGAATTTGTCTGCGAACCGACGTTTACCGACCCGCGTCGGAGGGCCACACCGACGAGGGATCGTATCGGATTTTTGGCGGAGATGATGCAGAGACGATTGGGGCTCACGCGATGATGAACATGCTCTACCCGTTTCATTCCAACGAATCCGGAATGTGTCGTGAAGCGGCTGAACTGATTTCTGAAAGCATCGAATGCGACATTCCCGTGATCCTCGAATCACTGCCCTACGGTCTTGGAAAGTCCGACGATTACACGCTCGATAATATCAATTTCGCCGTTCGTGCCGCCGCAGAAATTGGTTCCGACGTGGTAAAGACTGCGTTCCCAACTGGTGCAACGGCTGATGATTTTCGCGCCGTGGTCGACAACTGCTTCGTTCCCGTGATCGTTCTCGGTGGAGCGGCCATGGGCGATGACGAAGCGCTCCTTTCGATGGTGCGGAAAGCGATGGACGGTGGCGCATCAGGAATCGCCGTAGGTCGGAATGTGATTCAGCACTCGAATCCTCCAAAAATCGCTGCTGCTTTGAGCGCGATTGTTCACGATGATGCTAGCGTGCCATCTGCATTGAAACTGGTATAATTTTATCAACTGGAATTAACGATTGGCTCGTGCCCATAAGGCATCTTTCCAACTTCCTGCGAGTGCGGTGCATTAGCTGGCGAGCTGACGCGACGCGTCGACATCGTTTTTCTGGTGATGCATGATTTCGTTGCACAGTGCCACGGTCCAATCCGGGAACGGGCGTTCAGCTAACGTGAACGAATCTCCATTTTAGACCGAACCGTGTTCGAGAACACGGAAGTAAAACCCAGTTTTTCCGGTTCGTTCAACGAGCGCTGAAAGGTCTTTGCGTTGCCAGCGGCGCGCGAGTTTCCAGCACGGTTGGCGAGGTTGCGAAATCTGAACTTTTGCTTCACCAATGGTGAAAATATCGCCAACACACACGCCAGTTTCGATTAGACCTTCCGTCGTCAAATTTTCACCGAAACTGCCGGAGGGCAGCTCTCTTTTCAGTAGATCTTGCCAATGGGGGTAGTGCTCGATCGGGTAAACACAAAGGGCTTTGTCCAAGCCGCCGTGATTGATTCGATCTGCTTGCGCGTCGCCACGAAATCCGCCGTAGGCCAGCCATTGCGGACTTTGGACAGGGACTTTTTTAAAACCTGTTTCCCACGTTTTATCCCACCACATCTCGGTGCCGGTTGCCTCGATCGTTTCGACTTTACTGACCTGGATACCGACGATTTTCATTGAAAAAACTAGCAGCAATCATTTTCGGCGCAGTATCAAAAGTCGGAATTCCATTGCTTCAGCGCCTGAAATTTTGGTGGCCTGCAGCGTCATCGTCCCAGCTCCTTTTTTTAGATGAATCGTGCCGAGCGACATTGGTTTAAAATCTTTCACGTAGGATTCTACTCGCTTCGACCGATCATTCTCCATTCCGCGAAGCGGCACCTCGTTAGCTTTAGAAATTTTCGTGGTGATGGTTTCGCTTCCGCAACTCAAGGAAACCGTTGAGCCAACATCCGCTTTGGCGCAGGCGTAATACATTTCCACTTCGTAATCGCCCGTTTCACCGACTTCGACTTCCCACGTGATTTTGTCGTCCGTGCTTTTCCAATTTCTAAAAAACGAATCGTTGGGGAATTTATTCGAGCGTTTGATGCCTCCATGAGCCGTGCCATCACGGGCAGGAATTTGAGTAAAAATCGAATCTGAATGACCAATCACAAAAGGGCGTTCGTCTTTTTCGGGAAGCTCAGAAACAATTTCTTTTTTGAATCGCTCGAGTCCCTCTTTCATTTTCGCCGCTGTTTTTGGATGGTCAGCTGCAACGTTTCTTCGCTGACCGGGATCCGCTTCAAGATCAAAAAGTGCTCCTTTTTGATCCATTCGGAAATTCTCATATTTTGCGGTCACTTTTCCTTTCCAATGGCTGAAGAGCACTCGACTCGGCCAAACTGTGATATTCTCATTTCGCAAAATGGGTGCCATGCTCCGCCCATCGCCCCGCTTTTCTGTTTTTGCCTCAATTCCGGCTAAATCAGCCAGTGTGGGCAGCAAATCGATCGCCGCGCTGTTTTCTGAAATCGCGAAACCTTTTCGAATCTTCTCCGGCCAGCGAATCAGTAGCGGAGACCGAATTCCACCTTCGTCAGCTGAACCTTTTCTGCCCTTCATATCTCCATTCCAGCGTGTGCCATTCGGTCCGTTATCGCAGAAATAGACAACAATTGTATTCTCAGCTTTTCCCAGATCATCGAGCTTTTTCAGAACGCGACCTACGTTGTCATCGATGTTTTCGCACATCGCGAGCGCGCATCTGACATGCAAATCCTGCTCCTTTTTTGGCTCGCGATTGTGCATCGTCAGCGCTTTGTCTTTGAATTTGTCCCAGTATTTATCGGGAACCTGCATCGGTGAATGCGGCGTGTTGTAAGGCAGATAAACGAAAAACGGATTGTCTCCACTGGCTTCCATGAAATCCATCGCCTTGTTCGTGAAATCATCGATGCAAAAGCCTTCGCCGGTCACGACTTCGTTGTTGTGCTCCAGCATCGGGGAGAAATAATC
>Ga0307488_10003548_pt1 | contig 13034 bp, 11 predicted proteins | sample SB02metaG_FD_202248 | JGI IMG/M metagenome (GOLD analysis project Ga0307488, IMG submission 202248) | Sea-ice brine microbial communities from Beaufort Sea near Barrow, Alaska, United States - SB 0.2 | ecosystem: Environmental > Aquatic > Marine > Coastal | place: USA: Alaska | collected...
ATAGATAAAACATAAGCCTCTTTACAATAAATAGCTAGCACCATCGAAATTCCGTAGCCGAAGTAGTTTTTGGTGCTATAGAATTTGGTCGCTAGGGCAATAAAAAAAAGACAGCTAGCATCAAAAACATTTGCAAACCACCCTGCTGTAATTACGGAGGAGGATGAGAACAGGAATATCGTATAAAAAATCAGGGCTTTTGCTTTGCTCTCATGGATGCTCTGCCCATTGCTCTGCCCTTGCTGATTCAGAACCGAGGAAAATAGCACTGCCGAGGCAAGAATAAATGCCGCATTCACATAACGCAGAAAGATGAAACTGCCATTTGTTAGCTTGGCGAAGACGATGAAAAAAGTACTGCCAAGAGGTCTATAGATGTCTAGTGGAAGCTCTTGTAGCCAAAACATTCTTGCAGCTTCAAAGAGGCTGGCGCTGGCGACGGGTTCGGCGGACAAGATCACCAGAGCATTGGTTTCATCCCATACATCGGCAATCATCAGGCTATTAACTAGAATAAGCCACGCTATGCCGATAGCTACGTAGAAATATCGATTGTATGAATTCAGCAAAAAGCTGAGATTAAAGACGGGCTGGGTATTGAGGGACATGTTTAAACCATAGAGTACAATCGAGTGGTTAGTATACAAGAGTTTTAATAGGCTGCAGTGAGCAAATAGACAATACTCGCTAGACCACAAGTTAGTGCGTAGGCAGGATTCGAAATTTACACTATTATAATAAAAAATCAACAATTGGCTGGAATCTTAGCCGAGCCCACGCTAGGCTTCCCTCAAAACAAAGATGAGTCGATCGTCTATGGAGTCTCTACTGGAACTTCCACAACAGGCGCTTATATCCTGCCTGGCCGGCGTGCTGACCAAGCAAAGCTTCAGGCCTCAAGCAGCGCTTTTCTGGTACGCGCAGCGACAAGTCTGCGGTGAGGCTGCAAGTACTCGATCCAATGTACTTTGGGTGGAGAATAATCTTGAGACTGAACTTCGCGAGACGGATCTAACTTGGCTGCGCAACCTGATTTCGATCAACATCCTTTGTTTGAAAAAGCGACGGTGTGCGATTTTGTGGTCAACGCTGGCGAAATACTCTTTATCCCCAAAGGCTGGTGGCACCACCTCGAGTCTTTGGATATCTCTGTCAGTATTACGCGGAAAAACCTAGCATTGTCCACAAGTAATTCGTTCGGAGCAGGCTTTATCAAAGAGTCTACTAATTTTAGTGTCGGGAAATTGGATTGAAAATTATTGATCCGCTTAACTATCTTACGCGAGATACTGCTCGCGTAAATCACGGCTAAACCTAGCTGGCAATGCCAACCCTTAGGCAGACTTTCAACCGTACTGTTTAGTGGTGTTTGGGGCTTGGTCGCTAATTTGCGGTTTTAACCTGCGACCATAGTTTGCGAAAACAACTTAGCGCGACACTTAGCGCGATAAAGAGTAATAACAAAGTGATTTATTTCAAAGAGCACCCAACGCTAAGCGGTATCAAGATTCCTCTTGGGCTGGGCGCATTGCTAGCGCTGCTAATCTTCATAATTTTCGGCGATGTGCTATCTGCTAATTGGCGTGCTGACGATACTCAAATACTAGCCCATGCGCTTAGGCACGATGTTCTTGATAATTTTTTCAACCCCGAAGTTTGGCACCAACTGTCACCGGCTAATCTTACGCCCTGGGTCGTCGCCTCATTTGAAATCGATTTATTCCTGTTTGGGCTATCCCCGCTTGGATTCTATACACATCAGCTGATCGCTATATTCCTAGTGGCCATTGCTTGTTTTATGTTGCTCCGGCTATGGTTGGAGCCACGTTTCGCAATTGCCGCTGCGCTGATTTTTATGCTCGGTCTGCCAACTACTGCGGCGGCGAACAACCTTATGACTAGGCACTACGTAGAAGGCCTGCTGTTTGCCTGCTTAGCGGTGTACTTTTGCGTTAGGTATCTGCGTGATGGCCGGCTAGTATATTTAGTTGTCGCGACGGCTGCCTATATTGTTTCTATCACTGCGAAGGAGATATTCGTACCGCTGCTATTTTTACTACCATTACTTAGCGAGGGGCCAAACCGCTATCGTGCCAAAGCATTTATAGCGTTCGTGATAGTTGCTGTGGCCTATACATTTTGGCGAAGCTTGATGCTTGACGGATTGGTTGGAGGTTACACGGCCCCCTCACAATTTTTGAATGCTGACTACTCGATGGTGATATTGAGATTTATCTTCGGTATTCCGGCGTTGTTACTTGGAGAGTACTGGCTGGTATTGACGGTTTTCTATTTAATGGCCTTAGCGCTTGTTGTTCTGAAAAATAAAAGGGTGGTGATCGTCGTATTCGGCGTCCTTGCTTTAGAGTTGCTGCCCTTAGTGCCTATTGCGAGTATCCCCGGTATTTCGTATCCGGGTAGGTACTATTTATTGATTTGGTTTACGTTCTGCTTTTCTTTGGGTTTTTGTTTCAAGGCCACCGAAGACGCCCTTCGCAATAAAGTATCGCTCATAAAGCGTAAGCTGATGCTCTTGGCTTTGATATCGATTGTGGCGATCTATTTACTGACGTCGAGACAAGATTTCGCGAACGCAATAGCGGCGCCAAACGCAGAATTTGATGTCCAGGCTGATTTTATGTGGAAGGGAGGGGATGACAAGTACTTTGTCCCCAGCTCTCGCCTACTGAGTGCGTTCTGGTTTGTGCGAGGCCTGCGGGAAATGAAAGAATTTGATCACGTGGGCTCCACTATCCCTAGTATAATTCTCGATGGAATATTTTTATCACCAACGACGCAGCCGTTGTATGAGTATGATTTTGACTGTAACTGCATGCTGGATGTGTCTGAGACATTGACGAGCAGAATAGAAGCTCAGCGAGAGGCGATCGACCCGGTGGGGGATATGCGCGTTGAGATATCATTCCAGAACAATATATTCAAATGGAATTTTGAGCCCTATATTGACAATGATTACTATATTTTTTCAGACTACATTGGTGTGGTTAGATTCCCCCATCAGGGAGAGTTTTTATTTTATGACATCAAGGGTCCGTTAGAAGTTAGAGTTGGGCACTTCCCGCCAGATGGTTTGAAAACCTACTCAGATATTATGATCATAAAACAGGACGCAGCGCCTGTTACATGGCCTAATTGAGCTGAGCGACGGGTGAAGATGAAATTTAGAGCGGCTAAGTGCTGGTTAGTTGCACTCAATCTGGGTAACCTAGGTTTTTAGTAGTTGGTGGCGATATTCATGAGTACAAAAAAGCCTCTCGAAGGCTATAAAGTAGTAGATTTTTCAGCTGTATTTGCGGGGCCTATTTGTTCACGATTTCTATTAGATTGTGGCGCTCAAGTAATTAAAGTAGAAACCATTGGCGCTGGCGATATTACCCGCGGGGTCGATGGCATTACACGCACTTTTGCTCATTTCAACGCAGGAAAGCGAAGTATTGCCGTGGATCTTAAAAGCCCCTCTGGGCAGGCCTTGGTAAAGCACCTCATAGATGATGCTGATATTGTTATAGAGAATTTTCGCCCTGGCATAATGGCAAAATTCGGTTTGGACTATGACAGCCTCAAAGACAGCAGTCCCAAGCTGATTTACTGCTCGATCTCGGGCTTTGGTCAATCAGGGCCCTATGTACATCGTGCCGCTTATGCGCCAATCGTTCATGCGGCTAGTGGATTTGATAGTGTTCATGCAGCGTCTCAAGGGAATGCTGACTCTCGGCCAGCGAATTGGGAGATTATGGTTGCCGACATACTCACCGGCACGACCGCGTTTGGTGCTATTCAAACAGCGCTGCTTGGCAGAGAGCGTCACGGCGTGGGTGAACATATCGACATTAGCATGATGGAATCGATGATGACTTTAATTCCGGCTCACATTCAGGGTGCGCAGATGAAGGAGCCACCCGTAATCGGGCGTTTCCATCCGCTGAAAGTTAAAGATGGATTCGTTATGATGTGCGCTGTGTCGGACAAAAATTTGGAAAGTCTGGCATCCGCTTTAAATCGACCTGAACTTCTTAGCGACCCTCGTTTCATTCGAGGCCCGAGAACCGCCAATTTTGGTTTGCTTGCGACAGAAGTTGAGCGTTGGTCTTCATCGCTGACCGCGGATGAATGTGAAGAAGCGCTTAATAGCGCCGGCGTACCTTGTAGTAAATATCTGCAAGTTGAAGACTTGTTCGCTAATCCTCAGGTGCTGGAACGTCAGTCCTTCACCACCGTGTCAGATGACAAGCTGGGTGACTTCTTAATTCAAAATATGCCGATAAAATTTCGCAATACAGAAAATTCAGCAACTCCCTGGGCTGCAGCTCTGGGGCAACACACTGATGAGGTGTTAGCGGGTGAGCTAGGTTTGGCGCAGTCAGAGATCGATGAGCTCAGGGCGCAAAAAGTAGTCGCTTGAATGTGCCGCCGGTCAGGCTGCAGAAGGAGGCGTAGCCGCTGATCGTTAGTTTTGCTGGTCTTGCTCGGTAACTAACTGATTTGGCTAAAGATAGCGTGCTCGAAAGGGGCTGCGTTGACGCAAGCCTAGTCAAAGACGGGGAGTGGATAAAAATAAAAGATAATCAACTACCGGTGATGATCACAGAAACATTTATGTGTGTCAGCTGACACTCTCCGGCATGCGTTATAAGCTGACACACAAAGGTGAGGCTGGTACTTCGATAACATTCTTCAGTTCGAGCCTTGGCTAGCTTTCAAAGCCCAATTTGTTATCAATAATCAAGGCAGAATTTTTATCCACCGATGTGAAGTCATTGAGGCGGTGTGGACGAAAAATTTTCTTACAAATGGAGTTATGCTGAGTATCCCAGCGACGCTGTGATACATTTTTTGTTGTTTGCTAGTAATCCCATACAGCGAGTCGTCACGATCGAAGTGGTCGAATATTTCCCAGATGATATTCCTGAATTTAATTGCGAAAGCTGACAGATCGGGTGGAATTATTTGATCAGTGAAAGCCTGTCTAGTTAGCTTGCGTTGAGCGTGTAGCTGGCGGGAATGTTAGTTTTGGCTTCTTGCCTACCTACCTACCTACCTACCTACCTACCTACCTACCTACCTACCTACCTACCTACCTACCTACCTACCTACCTACCTACCTACCTACTACCTACTACCTACCAAGTACTCCTTTGTATCTAGTTTCCCGGCTGGTAGCTACTCAGCAATCTAGGCTATCAAGTTAATTCGGGAGTTTGCTTTACCTATTAATAGTTGCGGGTAGTAGCTGCAGGGGATTTTTCTGTGGATATTTATAGAGGTGTGCTGCACGCTCGTGATTGATTATTACGGTTTAGGTGCTGGGCTAACTTGATTAAGGGGGGGGGGCAATTCTTTTTTAGAAAAGTCTTGTTACAATTTGACATATTATGGCACACTGAAAATGTTACGTTCATTTTTAGCGGATTTTGCCCGCCGAATTGGAAAGATCACCAAAATCCAAAAACAATAAATAAAGTAGTTAAAATAATAAAAGGATACTGGAATGAATCATTCATCAAAGCAGTACCGTCTATCAATCTATGCTGTCCTCGCGACATTTTTTTTAATTTCGATGTACGCACTAAATTCCCAGCCCTCATCCTTAAATTCAAGCCGCGGCGCTGAAGAAGGCGTTATTGTTCAGATTGAAGGGATATTTTCTACCAGCGCTCGACATGTATTTGATGAAGGGTACTGGATTGCCAATATGCACAGTATTCGGAGTTCGCTGTACTAAACCTTGTTGGTTAAAAAGACCTCTAACGCCCTAATCTGAGCTAAGTTAGCATTGGACTGAGTTTTTGCCCCTAAGCTAGGCCATTAAGTCAAAACCCCCGATTAAAAGTGAATCAGTGGTGCCTGGCTTTAGCCAGCCAAGAACCGAGCATAAGTTTAGTGAATGGACGGTTTAGCCTCTCTAATCTTAAACTAAGCAGTGCTCAGTACTATGATCGCTTAACTTGCGAGGGAGTATCAACTCCAACGCCATTGCTATTGTGCTACAGCATTCAAATTAATTTCGGCTTACTATCGCTAGCAAATTGCACTGAATTGTACTTGATGCAACACTCACTTCTCGATTTTAAGTTTCTATTCACCGGAGCGAGTCATGCCCTTGCACACCCTCATTGCACTCGCTTCATTTTGCGTGATTTTGTTGTCAAACCAATCGCTATTGGCTTCCGAGTCCCCAAGCATGACGGAGCCCGAGATGGTCGGCATCTCCTCTCAGAGGCTTGGCTTATTGAACAGGGTGCTTCGCGAACACGTTGATCGGGGCGAGGTTGCGGGATTGGTTGCCGGTGTTGCTCGGCACGGTAAGCTGGTCTACTTGGAGGCTATGGGTTGGCAAAATATTGAGCTTAAGCAGCCGATGAGCAGCACTTCTATTTTTCAAATTCGCTCCATGAGTAAGCCCATAACCGCTGTAGCTGCTCTGCAATTAGTTGATGAGGGCAAGCTTGCTTTGTCTGACCCTGTTTCTCGTTATATCCCGAGCTTTAAGAATCTAACCGTTTTTGTTGATCCCGCGCACCCCGATACATCGTCAACGCGTAGCCCTAGTCGTGAACCAACGATAGAGGATTTGTTGTTAAATACCGCAGGACTTAGCCACCGTTTCAGCAGCCTATACCGAAATAGCAATATTCGTTCCCGAGCAGATAGTCTCGCTGAGCTGGCGGACAAAGTGGCTTCTGTTCCTTTGATCGGGGACCCTGGTGAGAAATGGGTATACAGCATCTCAATCACAGTGTTGGGTAGAGTCGTAGAAATCGTCTCTGGGCTTGCGTTTGATGATTATTTGCGACAAGAAGTTTTTGATCCATTGGACATGCCTGACACCGGTTTTTTTGTTCCACAAAACAAACAGGATCGGCTCGCCTTAGCTTACCGGATTCCTGATGGGTCCAGTGGTCTTGCACGATTGCCCCCAATGGATGTGCCTATTACTGTGAACCCGTCCTTGAAAGAGGGCGCTGCTGGCATAGTATCTACAGTGCCGGACTATTTAAGGTTTTTGCAGGCTTTGCTAAATGACGGTGAGCTAAACGGCCATAGAGTGCTAGAGGTAGAAACAGTTGCAGCGATGACTCGCAACCAAATTGCTCAAGAGTTAATGCCATTCGGTACCAATCCGGCTAATCCTATGTTGGATCGAGGCTGGGGATATGGACTAGCGGTGGTGACAGATGCGGCCAAAAGCGAAGTAGGTGTGAATAACGGTGAGTTTGGCTGGAGTGGGTCACTTGGTACTTTTTCTTGGGCTGACCCAGTAACCGGCACTGTCGCTGTTATCATGTTGCAGGTTCAGCCGGCAGGGGCATTTTCGATTGCGTCAAAATTTAAAGCGCTTGTTTATCAAAGTCTCATAAACTGATTGCGTGATAAATTGTGCTGCGGCTCTATTTTTTAGAGTCAATTTTCACTGCTTCTCAGTTTTGATAAGAGGCGGCAATGATGCCGGTTGCAGTGTTATTGCAGTCCGTAGGCTTGGCGCTGAGCGAGAAACGCGTCGACATTGACAGCCATAATCAATAGATCATGGTAGGCGCCGTCTAAGTCTTTCACATGGTCTTTCATAATGGCTTCGTTTTTAAAACCAAGTTCTTCGAACAAGGCGCGGGCACCTTCTTGATCTGGAGTCATACTAGCTCTTACGATTTCTATTCCCAGGGTTACTGTTAATCGAAATGCTTCACGAACCAGCACCCGCCCTAGTCCACTTTTACGCACATCCGGGGACACCGAAACCCTTATGTCAGCTACATGGTTGGACCAATCAAGGCCGGTAAGGTTTATCGAAGAATAGCCAACGACCTTGTCGTTCTGTAAAGCGACGTAAGCAAATATGTTTCCGCTGTCCAGCGCACGAAACCATTTTTCTATGCCTTCTTGAGTGCTTAGGTTTCGTCGCATGTAGACGATATCGTGGCGGGGGAGAGATTTCGCATAGTTCAATAGAGATTTAGCGTCACCGGGTTCGATTCGGCGAATAGTAAATTCACACCCACCGAGTTCTATTTGCATAGGCTGCTCTGATGCTGGTATCTCATTTGTGTCGGTCATGCTTTTCTCCAAATCCTTTTTTATAGGCAATTTCACATTAGCGTTGAATTAATCTGCTCTTTCACTTAGCCATCGGTCGAGCTGTGGCCAAAGCCTATATATAGCATTGCCCCCAGCTACAAGACTCACATGGCCGCCTCTAACGACAATTTCCTTTTTGTCTTCTGATCCAACCATACCGATTAAATCTTTAGAAGATGCTTCCGGAACGATGTGATCGAATGACGCAGCAACGTGTAGGAATGGAACTTTTATGTTCGCTAGATCTACGATTTTACCGTCGAGCGTCAGCTCTTTTTTAATGAGTTTGTTGTCGCGGACAAAATCAATCATAAAGTCTTTAGCGAAGGCTCCAGGAAAGGGCAATTGATCGACGGCCCAACGCTCAAAACGTAAATGTGCTTTAACGAATTCATCGTTATCTACATTGTTTAATAACTTTAATTGATTGGCGTTTCGCTGCAGAGGCCTAAGGGCCTGCATGGATATATTAATAATTTCGCTGGGAATTATGCCTAGCTCATCGACAAGCCTATCTAAATCAAAGCTTTTAGAGGTTAGCCATTTTTTGTATAAGACCATGCCGTCGCCGTTTACCGGGGTGGTAAAACAGGCGAGATTTTTTACTGGGCCATCAGGATTAACAGCCTGATAGCAGGCGCTGAGTAAGCCTCCCATGCAATAGCCAACAAGGCTCAGATCTGCTTCGCCAGAGTCTTCCACAACCTTATCAATACATAGGCCGAGCATATCGCAGGCGTAGGAGCTTAAGCCTAGGTCTTTGTGCTTTTTTTGCGGAACAGCCCAATCAATCATGTAGACGTCGTGGCCGGCTGTCAGGAAATACTCGACTAGGGATTGCCCCCTCGTAAGATCCAAAATATATCCCCGTGCAAGAGGAGACATCACCAGTAAGATGGGCACACGATAGATCTCATCCGCCAATGGTGTGTAGTGATAAAGGCGGGCCGTATCTGTGCTGTAAATCAACTCTTTGTCGCTGGTACCTACCTCAAGTTGTGCCTGAGTTTCCGGCAGACGTGCGAGGCCGGGGATATTTCGCTGGATCGCTTTTTTGATGACTTCCTTAACGCGTGCATCAATAGTTTTTTGAGAAATTGAGCTTTCGTCAATGGGCTCAGCAGTGGCATTCATGTGAATGGTATCCTTTGCTTAAGCGTCTTTAGCTGGCGCTTTTTTAGTGCGCGTGGGTGTTTTCTTCGCTGGAGCCGAAGTGCTAGAAGCTGACTCTGCTCGCAACGCGCGCATTTCAACCAAAATAGAATCTAGTGTCGCTTCTATGCTTGACACACGTTCTCTGATTTCTACAATTTCGGTGCGAGAAGGAAGATTAAGGTTCGCTAGGTATTGCCCCATAGCTTCACCAAACATCTTTTGCATATGCAAAGCTTCTTGCATGTAGCGGCCTGTAGTTTTTGAAAACCTTTCATCGCCCATGACGTCTGTCATTGCGTCGCTGTACATTTGCTCAGATTTTACAAACCATTCACGCATCATTCGCATTGGATCTAAATCGTCGTTACCAGCCATATCATACCCCGAGAGTTTTAGTTGTTTTTAGAGTCGCGTACATTCTGTTACTGCACGCCAATTTCTTGAGACAGCCTAGCTGCAACTGCTCTGTAAACCGAATGATTTACAATCATTCCTATATGGGTACAACTAACCTCAGTGTTCATCTTTGCATCTTCTTCTATGCAAGATTCCCAATCGGCAACCCCATCTAGTTTTGAATATATAGCAAATTGTGGTGGCATTACTTTGGTAGGCTGAAGGATACTTTGAACAAATCCACAAGTGCAAAAACCGGTAGCACACGATGGCTTTAGATTGGATCCTACAGTGCCCATTTGATTAAGCTTTAATGTTTCCCAGATGCCTACAACCGCAGGATGGGCTTTCACTAGGGATTGGAAGGGCGATCCCATAGTGATCACTCTGTCAATCAGGTCAGGTTCTTGCTGCACCAAATATTTCGAAAGCATTCCGCCAAGGCTATGGCCTACCAGCTTAACTTTCTGGCCTGTTTCGCGGTGAATACGCCTTACTTTGTCTAATAATCGTGCCGCTGTGGCGTCAGGACAATCTGTGTTCCAGAGTATCCCAGATAAAGATGCATCGTAGCCTATACGCTTAAGCCAGCGATGCATTTCTAACATTATGACATCACCGGCCATGAACCCGGGAACCAGCAAGACTGGCTCGCCATTACCGTGAGGCACGTTGAAGCCATAAAAAACTGGGTCTACCCGCAGCCGCAGCCATTCGGTGGGCCATATTACCTCGCGCCATAGGGGGGTAAGAGTAGTTTCCACTCCAGGGTCATGATCGAGCGCGTCCCTAAATGGTTCTAAGAAGTCTAGTTCCATGCTCTGGTTGAAGAAATCTACCACGGATATCCCTTTTAATTGCGCGTTTAGCTCAGGCTACAGGCTTATCGTAGCCGAGAAAACCAAAATTTATAAAGAGTTTACTTTGTAGCAGGAACCCAATACTCAGCCATTTTTTTGTATGGCGCAGTCCAATCGTAGCCGGCATTCTTCATTGGTGCGAAAAGATTTCCCATGTTCTCAGAAACAGCACTGCTTACTTCGCTTTGTTCTTTGTAGACAGTCTTGCCTAGCTCCAATGCACAAGCTTGACGGCGATTCATAGTATCAAGCATAAGCTGTGTATTTGCTCTGAAATCTGTAGGCTGGGTTGCAACAGTGCGGCTCAATTCGATAAAGTCTTTCTGGCCGGAGGTTACAGATTCAACGAACTGATTCATAATGCGTGTGTTACGCTTACGAGCCTCAGCGAAGCTTTCGGCCATTTTTTCAGTGCCTTTGCTCATAGTTTCAAAGTAGTTGTTTACTGAGTATTTTGCTTCTGTGTTGCTGTTTGTAGCAGTATCAGTTTTGTCAGTTGCACTCTTTGTCATGGTCATTTCTCCAATTAGTAATACTAATTCAATAGGTTATGATAGTTACGACAGTGCGCTAATAACTGGTTTGAGCACTGAATCGATTCAACGTTGATGACTATATGCAAAATGCACTTAAATGTCAAGCGTAAATAAGATCAAATGGAGACTAAGATGTCAAAAAAGGAAAAATCCTCGTCAGATGGCCCAAAAGTGTCACCGTCCGGCGATATGCTGACCGCTCACTTACTTGCCATGCTTAATGGCTGGTCCGCCTATGGCTATGAATTGGCCCAACGGTTAGAGGAATCGGGTGTAGGAACATATAACAAGGGCTCTATTTATCGCCTGCTTCGACAATTAGAAGATTCGGGTATGGTGTCCTCAAAATGGGACACAAGTAAAGATGGGCCCGCGCGAAGGATTTATGACCTGACAGATGGAGGATCTTTATTTCTTGAAAACTGGATGACGATGATAAAAATGCATCAAAGTTTCATCTCAGGGCTTATGAATATGAACCCTTTAATGAGATATGCCAATGGGGTAGGTAAACCTGCGGAGAAGAAAAAACCCAGCCCGGAAAGTGATGAAGAGTGAGAGTAAGGAGTAAGGGAATGAGCCAGATAGGGCGGAAAAATAGAAGGGCTGCCCTATAGCCCACCCCAGAGAGAAAACATTGAGGGTTTCATTCTACGAAATGAAAATCAGCCGGTCCTGCTCTTCTTACCAAGATTACGGCATCGTCACTTCCCTCAGGTACTGTCCAAGCATGTCCAAGTGAGCCGGGTATGACGATGTAGCTGCCGACAGCTAGCTCGTGAGTATTATCCCCAAGCAATATTTCTAGTTTACCGGACACCACAACAGCATATTCGTCATGGCTATGCCAATGCTTTTCAAAATGGGATCCGGCTGGGAAAAGGGCGTAGTAAGTGATCCCGCCAGTTGCCTGATCTATACCTTGGCGCGCCGTTCGCACACCCACTGGAAATCCATTGCCACCGCCAGCCGGCCCCCATTCTAGCTCGCTAAGATTCACAGCTAGTGCCGCGCTTGGCTCAGAGCTTTGTGAATGGCTGGTAAATGGAAACAGAGCGAGGCTAGTAAGAGCCGCTACAAAAGCGGCTGAGACTTTTAGCTGTGAATTAAATTCCATGATTTCCCCCTATATTGTGATGCTTGGTTTAGTAATTAAAAGATAGACAAACTTAAACTTAAACGCAATGCCTGCACTAGGAAAATGGGTCAATAATAGCCACAGCCAGGGACCTAAGTGGCTGTTTAGATTTACTTGTATTTTACCGGATTGCAAAAAAGTCGAGATTGGCATGATTTCTATCTCACTAAAGCCTGAATCCGTACTATTCTTTAGTATGTATATTGCCAGTTAGGGGGGAGTGAATTAAAAATTCAATAGCAGCAACAGACAAACTTTTCCTTGTTGATGCCTTAGAACGTGCTATGAAAAATGAATCCAACAACTTAATACTCATTAAACTGGCCTGCCGTGTTCTCTATAATAACTAAACAGATTTCATTCCTGTGGAACGGGGGGCTTGATCCTACCTATGGGAGACTTGCGAGGCTAAAAGAGAGGCGATTACTTTCCAGCTTCATCTTCTTTGTGACCCCTGTTTGTCTAATCTTGATGCTCTCCAATTGGCTGTCCGGAGCAGGGTCGGACAACGGTGTGCTTTCGGGCGGGCTACTGCTTATTTGGGGCGGACTCTTCCTGCAAGCTTTTTTCCAATATCAAAAGCTTGCCGCTAACCTCGCGATATTTTCTTATTGGATAATGCCCACCGCTCTAATGCAGTCGTATGGCTTGCAGGGTACAGTCATGATGTGGTTGCTGCCTGTGCCCGCAATTGCGATTTTGCTGACAGGCCGGAAAAACGGTATGGTTTGGGGGTTGATATGCTGCCTGACTTTAGCCGTCACCGGTTACCTTCACGCGAACAGCTTGATTGACTATAACGCGGTTTATCACGAGTTCGTGCCAAAGGTGGGGATAACCAACGCAATCGAGGGT
>Ga0307488_10003552_pt1 | contig 13020 bp, 10 predicted proteins | sample SB02metaG_FD_202248 | JGI IMG/M metagenome (GOLD analysis project Ga0307488, IMG submission 202248) | Sea-ice brine microbial communities from Beaufort Sea near Barrow, Alaska, United States - SB 0.2 | ecosystem: Environmental > Aquatic > Marine > Coastal | place: USA: Alaska | collected...
GCTCCTTTTCTTAACTTGTTTAGTACACTATATTTTATCTACCGGCAAAAAATAGGTTTTACTCTTAAAATCAAAGGTAAGTCATTTTTAGATAAAGCCCCTTGAATAAGCCATTTATTAAAACTCTGTTCTAAATTAACATCACCACCTGAAGTCATTTTATCTTGCATTAGCTGGACTTGAATTTGCATCCGTTGTTTGGCATATTCTTTAGGTGAGCTTAGTCCTGAAAGGATTTCTAACTCTAAAGTTTTTACTTGACGATGATGTTCAACATCATCATTGATAGCAGGTGTAAACATACCGTCTACTAGCTTTTTACGCCAGGCTGGAGATAGCCTTAAATATTCTGCTGATTCATTGATAGTGACTTTGCTAATGTCATTGTTGGCAACACTCTGCATTACGGTAAAAATGTCAAACCAAATAGCCTTTTCTTGAGCAAGGTCAAGTGCTTTAATTTGATCTTTTATATCACTGATAAAGCTATCAATAGCTAAGATAAATGATTTAACTAGCGGTTTTGTATTAATAACGTCTTGGTGTAAATCCAACGCCTGTTGTCTAATAACCGTTAACTCATTTTTATCCAACGTTAAAGATAATTGTTTTTTAATTTCCTCAATCTTCTGTTCCAAAATTAACTTATGACTTGATTGCAGCTCTTTTTCCCCCAGTTTTAACCGGTCTCTTTTTTGAAATAACTGATCATTCGTCTTTCTAAAGTTTTGCCACAGTTTATTATCTTGTCTTGGGCCAGCATAACCAATTTCTCGCCATTGATTTTGAAATTTTTTGGTGTTTTCGATAGCGTGATAAACATCTTCGTTTTCGAATTCTAATTTTACTTTATCAATTAAGGCGTTTTTCAAGCTAATGTTTTGTTCATGAAAGGCCTTAATAATAACTTTTATTGGTGCTAAATTATGAGTGAACTCAAACTGCAAAGCGTTATATTTCTGACGGTCTACTTCTCCAGCGTCAGACCATGCTTGGCTCAGCTTATTTAATTGACCATCGATGACTTTAAAGTCAAGTTGACTTATATCAAGGTTACTAATTGATTTCGATAATTCTTTTCCTTGTTCAATCAGGGAAAGTCGATTGGCAAGATGTTGTTCTCGTAATTTTTCTTGTTCACCAAAAAACAAACGACACGGGGCAAATGCTTGTTCGCACGCTAAGTTAAAGGCATCATTTAATGGTTTGTCTAATTCATCATCAGCATGGCCAAGTAAATTCCAAGCTTTCCTAAACTCTTTAACTTTATTTGCTTGTTCATTGGGATTATCAAGAGGACATGCAATTATGACATTAATTTCATCTAACATCTGTTGTTTACGTGGTGTGGCAATGTAGTGTTCCCAGTCACTTAACTCACTGATTTGCTTGCTTACAGTATCAAAGTCTCTTTCAATCTTTTGCTGTTGGCTAAAAGATAGATTTATTTGATTTCTTTCTATAGCTTTAAATAAACCAAATGCAGCATTGTACTTACCTCTTGCTAACAATCGTTTTAAGTCACTGAGTTTCTTTTGTGTTTGACTAAATAGTTGTTTTTGCTGTTGTGAAAATGGCGCTAAACCTTTTTGCCATTCGTTGCGGATTTCACGATAAGCACTTCGGATAGAATCAGGTATGATGCCACTGGTTTTTTTTTCAATCTCTTGCCAACTGTTAAGCCAGTCATTATATATCGGTTGTCTTTCTCTATATTGACTTAAAGAAGAAGGAATAGATAATTGTGAAATCTTGGAAATTAAGCTGGTTGCTTCACTTACCGATATTGCAATATCAGGTAAATGAGTTAACTTTAATGCGTGTTGTTGGATTAATAAAGTATACCTAGATTTTTCTTTTTCAATTAACACTGAAGCATTAACTTGAGTTGTTAGTCTGGCCAACTGACTGGTGAATAATCCTTCATCTAGTAAGGTGTTTTCAAAAATACTGTTGGTTAATGCATGACCTAGCTCAGTTAGTGTTGAATCAAACTCTGCTTTAGTTGCCTTTTTTTCATTAAACAATTGCTCTTCAATAAGTTGTTGTTGATAGGTTTCTTTTTTAACAACAAAGATTTTGTCTAATTGCTCACTAATTTCGTTAAATCTTTTACTGAACTGCGAAGCTTGCAGTGAATCTAAACAAGTAATATTACTTTGAGCGCTTAGCCATTCTTGTTGTAATCCCGCCTTTTTTTCAAGATATTTGCTGTACTCAATGACATCTTTGAGCGCTAATAATTTAGCTAAGATTAGTTGAATATCCTTTGTTAGCTTTATTGGTTTTTCAGTAATACTTTTTAAAGCGCTTTGTTTACTTGCTATCAAATCAGTAATATGAGTATTGACTGCTTTTTTACTAAACTTTGCTAATAGCGCAAGATCGTCAGTTCGATTGATTAAATATTGTTGAAATTGCTCATTTTGTTTCTGTATAAATAATGTGTTGCTAAGATGTGGTTTATTGATCTTTTCAAATAACAAAATAATAGTGCCCGTGTCACTTTCACTTTGTAGCCAAGGCTCTAATAACTTGTTGTATTTATCGTCGGTTAAGAAAACTTTTTTTTGCTGATCCGTTAAAACAATCACATGCTTACCGTGTATCATTTTTACAAGCTGTTGATAAGCATATTCTTTAATCTTAGAGTTCGAGTTGTCGCTGCTGCTTAATAACCATTGCTCAAACGTATTTATTTTTAACAGGACTGCACGGCGAACTAACTCATTGTCATCGTTTGCTAATAATTGTTGTAAAACGTTAATATCATCAGCTTTTGTTGCCGATAATTCATCGTTAATAGCTATTAAGCGTATATTACTGTCTTTGTGTTGCCATTTTGCTTTAAAAAATTTGGAAAAAATCATAAATTTGAAAACCTAGCGATGTTATTGGGATCTAATGTAGTATCTGCTGATTGCTTTGTTGCTTGTTTTAACTCACTTCTTAAAATACTTTTAGATTTAGTGACGATTTCACCATCGGTGCCAATAGATAAAATTTGATCTGAGTTTAGGTGACGAGCTTGGTAAGCCATGGTGATTTGTAGAGCTGACTCACGTTGTTCTTTTCCAACATCAGCCCCTTCAGGCCATCTACCCGTTTCTGCAGCACACTTTAATCTTAGGTACATTTCTTCGTTCATGTTGTCGACTAAGGATAGTAATTCCATAATTTATTTACTTCTTTTTAAAAATAATAAGCGGAGACGTGTAATAAGATAAAGTACAAAACCAGCGATAGTACTTGTTATTGAAGCAGTATACTGCCATGTACCTGAATTAGCATATTGCCAGAAAAAGAGAAAACCACCACAAAATAACAACATAGCAATAAATGAGTGGTTCATTAAACTTTGATGTTTTTGTACAAAACTCATTTTTGATAATGATTGTATTTTGTCTTTATCTAAATTAGCTAAATCTAATTGGCAATGACTACACAATTTAGCTTTATCAGATATTTTTTTATTACAACTTGGACAATTTATGACAGCCATTGATTTAACATTCTCACTCATTTTAAGATGTGTTATATTTTACAAAAAAAAACGCCCTTATGGGCGTTTTTTCGATAAAAAGTCGAAAATAACTTTTATCAGACTACTTTTGTGTCAAATCATCACTTTTGGTTTCTAAGCGTTGTCGTTCTATACGTTGTTCCCAAAAGTCAGCATTTTTTATACCCAATTTTATCGGATCAAAGGTGTATTGTTTAACCCCTTCTTTTTGTTGACGTTCATAATCATTTAGCGCCTTAATTGCTGGTTTAGACATAAAGAAAATAATCAGAATGCCAATAATATTTAACCAAGCCATTATACCGACACCAACATCACCCATTCCCCAAGCTGCACTTGGTTGAGCTACCGTGCCATAAAATACAGCTGACATTATTATGACTTTTAATAAAAATCTTAGGGCAGGTATTTTAATGGTTCGGTTGATGTAAGAGACATTATTTTCTGCGATGAAATAATAGGCAAGTACCGTAGTAAAAGCAAAGAAAAATAAAGCAACCGCAATAAACGGCTTACCGAAACCCGTCAAGACACTATCTACTGCAATTTGAGTAAATGCGGGGCCATTAATAACAACATCTGAAGCAAGGTTTTGGACAATGAAAACGCTGCTTCCTTCTGGCATAACATTGTAAGCCTGAGTAATTAAAATCATAAAGGCGGTTGCAGAACAAACAAATAACGTATCAATATAAACAGAAAATGCTTGAACTAGCCCTTGTTGTGCAGGATGATCAACTTCTGCAGCTGCTGCTGCATGAGGCCCTGTACCTTGACCCGCTTCATTTGAATAAACACCACGTTTAACCCCCCAACCTATTGCCGCACCAAAACCAGCCATAGGAGTGAAGGCGTCATAAATTATTGACATGAAAATACCCGGTAACAGTTCAATATGTAATGCGATAATAACGCAAGCAATAATAATGTAAGCTAATGCCATAAATGGCACAACAATCTGGGTGAAGTTAGCAATACGTTTAACACCACCAAAAATGATAAACCCTAAAATCAATACAACAAAGGTTGCGGCGTATACTTTAGTTAATGGAAGCTCACCTAAAAATGAAGAGACAGTACCGCCAGTACCAAAAACATTAACCAGTGACGCACCAATACCATTTGATTGAACAACAGGTAATAAAATACCACAGGCAATTATAGTGGCAATAGCAAAGATCCAGGCATACCATTTTTGTCCCATTGCTTTTTCAATGTAGTAAGCTGGTCCACCACGATAAACACCATCTTCTTCTTCTTTATAAATTTGTGCATTAGTTGATTCAATATAAGCGGTGGCCGCGCCAAAAAAAGCAACTACCCACATCCAAAAGACAGCACCCGGGCCACCAAAACCAATGGCAGCAGCAACACCGGCAATGTTACCTGTGCCTACACGGCCTGATAAAGAAACGGCTAAAGCTTGAAATGAAGAAATGCCTTTTTCCGAACTTTTACCTGAAAGCAGTAGGCGAAACATTTCTTTAAATTGACGTATTTGGACAAATCTAGTGAGGACAGTAAAAAATAATCCAGTGCCTAAACATAAATAAATTAAGGCGGGACTCCAAATGAAGCCATTAAGCATATCAACGATTTCTTGCACGTAACTCTCCTACTATTATTATAATTATAATTATCTATTGAATTGATTGTTATCGCTATTTTTCATCCTTAACATGACGACATTTTATTCATCCCTGAATAAATAAAACTTGGTATTCGCACTCTTTGATTCTCATGAATTATATTAAGTCATCTACCATGTGATATACAGTAGTTAATACATCTCGCCCTAATAAACTACTGCGCTCATCTGACCAACCGACACTGTAATCAGGTAGTAACGCGTTATCCTTAAATGGCATTTCAATAGTAAATGCTAAACAGTTAAACTGCTCACCAACCCAGTTAGTCGCTACGGTCATATTGGCTTTTCCCGGTTTATCTTTTTCATAGCCTTTATCGTCTTGAAACTCAGGTGTAATACTTATTAAGAAATTTTTAAACTTATCTTCTAAGGCTTTATTTCTGTCATTATATGAAGGATTACCCTCACAACCAGCAACGAAATTATAAGGGAGTGCTTCATCACCATGAATATCTAAAAATAAATCAACACCAGTTTTGTTCATCATTGCCCGCACTAAATAAACTTCAGGACTACGATCCAGTGTTGGGGTTTGCCATTCACGATTTAGATTGGCACCACAAGCATTTGTCCTAAGATGACCACGAACACTGCCATCGGGATTCATATTAGGAACAATGTAGAATACCGCTTTGTTTAATAAAGCACGAGCGGCACCATCATCTTCGTCAAGAAGACGATCGATAAAACCTTCGATAAACCATTCGGCCATGGTTTCACCGGGGTGTTGACGGGCAGTAAGCCAAATGACTTTTTTACCTTCGCCTTCTTCGCCAATTTTTAGCAAACTCATATCTCGGCCATCAAGCGTTTGACCTAATACTTGTAACTGACAATCTAGGTGCATTTGTGCACCGTGAATTAAGTCTTGGTGACGTTCATAGCTATAAGGTGCAAAATAAGCAAAATATACTGAGTCGTACTCTGGTGTTAATGTGATGGTGAGTTTTTTACCATCAAATTCAGTAGGTACACGGAACCAGTGTTCACGATCATAGGAGGCAACAGCTTGGTAATCTTCCCAGCCTTCAACATAGGCTGAATTACCCGCATTGGTCAAATGAATCACATGCTCAATGTTCTCACTATATTGACAACTTTGTTGTAATTTGAAATGAAACCATTGATAAAAATCAGACTCGTTGTCTTTGACTATTTCTAACTGGATGTTATTGGTTTGACTGGCATCGATTACACGAATATTACCACTGTCAAAATTCGATGAAATTTGCATAAGAATATTTCTCCCTTTACTGTCATCTAGCCATTTATTAGCCATTAGTGTACACAAACATGACCTAGATCAACAGCTTTAAAGAGAGCGTAAATACAAGCCAAGTTCCGACGAATATCCAAGTGAACGGCCAATTATAGTATTTTGTTCATCTAAAATGTAATAACTTGGATAACCCGTGATTTTAAAGTATTTTTTAATTTCCTCATTACCTAGGGCAATTGGAAAGGTCAGCTGATGTTGTTGGTTGAATTGAGAGACCTCAGCAATCGTTTTGTAATCCATTGCTACAGCAATCACATCAATGTGCTCATTATTTTCGTATAAGCTTTGTAAATTGCTAATACTGGCATGACAAGTTTGGCACCAAGGAGCAAAAAAATAAATAACAGTTTTTTTGCCGACAGAATGGACTTTAATATTCTTGCCCATCAAAGTGGGTAATTGAATTACCTTGTCTACAATAGTAGTAGAAATTGATAACATAGTCGTTTCACGTAAAAATGAAACGGCTTGAAAAATCAAGAAGAAAACTAATAGTTGGGTTAAAATATTACGAAGCAAGGTTCACCTCTGAAATTGATACTAACTAAGGAATAGACCCGGGATGCGTTAACTTATTGAAACTTTTATCACATTAATTTTCCTAAGATAAAAAATCCGTGGTTATCAATTAAATAACGACGGACTGTAAAATACACAACTTATCACTACCAAGGTTGTTAGCCTATGTTAGCCACGCCCTTCATATAAGGCTGCAATACTGCTGGAATATCAACACTGCCGTCGGCTTGTTGATAATTCTCAAGTATTGCCACTAAAGTCCGGCCTACGGCTAAGCCTGAGCCGTTTAAGGTATGCAATAATTCAGGTTTATTCGTTTCGCTATTACGAAAACGTGCTTGCATTCTTCTCGCCTGAAAATCACCCATGCATGAACATGAAGATATTTCACGGTAAGTATTCTGAGCGGGTAACCAGACTTCTAAATCAAAAGTTTTAGCCGCACTAAAACCAATATCACCAGTACATAAAATAACGGTACGATACGGTAAACCTAGTTTTTCTAATATTTTTTCTGCATGACCGGTCAGTTCGTCTAGCGCAGCCATAGAACCTTCAGGTTTAACAATCTGAACCATTTCAACTTTATCAAATTGATGTTGACGAATAAGTCCTCTAATATCACGTCCACCTGAGCCCGCTTCAGATCTGAAACAAGGTGTATGAGCCGTCATTTTAATAGGTAATTCAGCTTCATCAATAATTTCATCACGAACAAGATTAGTTAACGGCACTTCTGATGTTGGAATTAATGACAGATTTTTACCAGAAAGCTCCGTATGGAATAAATCTTCACCAAATTTTGGTAACTGACCCGTGCCATATAAAGAATCTTGATTAACAAGGTATGGCACATACATTTCTTGATAACCGTGCTCTTCTGTATGAATATCGAGCATGAATTGGGCTAAGGCGCGATGTAATCTAGCAACCTGACCACGCATTACGGCAAAACGAGTCCCCGCTAATTTGGCGCCACTTTCAAAGTCTAAGCCTTTACCCAAACCGGCACCTAAGTCAACATGGTCTTTAATTTCAAAATCAAAAACGCGAGGTGTACCCCATGTTTTTATTTCAATATTGTCATCTTCACTTGCCCCATAAGGTACCGAGGCGTCTAATAGATTAGGGATTGATGACGCTATGGTATTGATTTGCTCTAGTATCTGATTTTGTTCAACTTTAGCCGATTCTAACGCGTCTCCTAACTGACTAACTTCAGCCAACAATGGTGTAATATCTTCACCGCGAGCTTTTGATTGGCCAATTGATTTTGAACGTGTATTTCTTTGACTTTGTAACTCTTGAGTATTAACCTGAATAATTTTACGTTTTTCTTCTAACGCTGATAACAATTCAGTATCTAAAGTAAAGCCGCGTCTAGAAAGTTGTAAGGTAATGTTTGCTAAGTCTGTTCTAAGTAATTTTGGATCAAGCATGATATGTCACGTTCTATTTTAGTTAATGGTTATAAACATTTTCGGTTTATCACACGTTACTGTATTAATTGGGTTATTTATTAAAAAGGGATACAACATAAATCCCTAATGCCGCCGCTAAAACACAAAGTGTGACATTAAGCATAATGTTGAGCATTGCTTTTATAATCTCCCCTTGTTGAAATAACAGTAGCGTATCTAATGAAAAGGTTGAGAAAGTAGTAAATGCACCTAAGAACCCTATACCTATAAGAGTTCGATAGACTTGAATTTCCAAATTTAATTGTTCAATTAGCCCATATAAAAAACCCATGAGTAAAGAGCCGGAAATATTAACCACCAAAGTGGCAAAAGGGAACCCTTTTCCGAGCCAATTTAAAATTAGTTGTGAGATAAAAAACCGTAAACTTGCACCACTTGCACCACCAATGGCGACTAATATATATAAAGTGAAAGTGTTAATACCGTTGGTCATTACTTGTCCTGTTTAATTCGTTTAAGTATTTAAGCTTATCTTTAAGCTGTTTTTCTAAACCCCGTTCGGATGGTTGATACAATTGCGTATGGGAGATTTCTTCTGGAAAGTAATTTTCTCCTGCAGCAAAGGCGTTAATTTCATCGTGGGCGTATCGATAACTGCAACCATGCCCCAATTCTTGGGCTATGTCACTAGTTGCATTTTTAAGGTGTTCGGGTACATCTAAATTACTGGTTTGTTGTGCCAGAACTTTCGCTTGATTAAAAGCATTATAAACTGCGTTACTCTTAGGTGCTAGTGCCAAGTAAACACATGCTTGGGCAATAGCCCTTTCCCCTTCACTTGGCCCTACCCGTACAAAAGTATCCCAAGCATTAATGGCTAATTGCATTGCACGTGGGTCAGCATTACCTACATCTTCACTGGCGATAGCTAATAAACGTCTAGCCACATACAAGGCATCACCACCAGCCGTAATGATTCTCGCATACCAATATAGCGCAGCATCTGGGTCAGAGCCTCTGACCGATTTATGAAAAGCACTGATCATGTCATAAAATGCATCACCTCCTTTGTCATAAAGTGCAATCTTACTTCCCGCCACTTGAGTAATTAATTCCAGTGTCAAGGTTTTACCTTTATCAGTAGTTGGCATTATAACAAGGCAGTTTTCTAATAAATTCAGTAAGCGTCTTGCATCGCCATTTGCTCTTTTAAGTAAGCTTTGTTTTGCATCCGCTTCGATAATAATATCTATCTGCTTTGCATTTTTCTCTTGGCTTATAGCTCGAGATAACACTGTTGTAAGGTCTACGGTCGTTAATTTTTTGAGGGTATAAACTCTTGCTCGTGATAACAACGCATTATTTAATTCAAAAGAAGGGTTTTCGGTGGTCGCGCCTATAAAAATGATAGTGCCATCTTCAATATGCGGGAGAAATGCATCTTGTTGACTTTTATTAAAACGGTGAACTTCATCAACAAAGAGTATCGTTCTTTTATTTTGGTGATTAGCACGTTGTCTAGCGTTATCTATAGCTTGTCTAATTTCTTTAATACCAGAAGTAACGGCGGACACCCGTTCAATTTCAGCATTAGCGGTAGAAGCAATAATTTCAGCTAACGTAGTTTTACCCGTTCCCGGTGGTCCCCAAAAAATCACTGAGGGACATTGCCCTTGTTCAATTGAAATTCTTAATGGCATACCTTTGTCTAAGATATGCTGTTGACCGACATAATCATCAAGGTTTTTTGGTCTCATTTGGGCGGCAAGTGGACTAGCCATTTTGTCTAAGCTGCTTGTTGTCGACTTTTGTTGACTTTGTTCACCAAAATCTAGTGAGCCATTAACGTTGGTCATCAACTGTTATACCTTCTAAAACAACAAACTTAAATAAAGACGCTTTTGGTTGAGTAATAAAATCAACATCAATTAAACTAATATGACTTACCTGCCCCGTACTATCTTCTAATGATAACTTAGACAACTGGCCACCATTAAAGCCTATTTCTAATGACTTAACTTGGCTACTAACATCCAATGACTGGATCAGGTAACTGTCATTTTGATATTGACTGACTTGATAATTACTCCACAAAGTGGGATCTTGACTCGTTAATAACAATACTGGCGTATTAGCAATAGACTTGTTGAAGGAATAGAGGCTGACTTGGTCAATAAAAGGATCATAAAACCAAAGATCTTTGCCATCAGATATTATTAATGTTTCATCTGGCGCTGTGGTATGCCAGTTAACAAGGTTCGGTTTACTAATCGCTAAGGTGCCATATCCTTCTTGTAATACGTCACCTTCTTCATTAACAACTACCTGACTAAATTTGGCATTGATGTAATGAATATCATTTAACTTTACCATCAAGGCGTGCTTAGCTTTATTTGGAATTAATACCGTATTATTAGTTACTTGCTCACTAATAATTGTTAGCCTATTATCATCGATGCTACTAGTTTCTAAACTATGTGCATCAAAAGAAAACAGTAAAGATAAGGCTAGAATTGAGATAGTAGCAGGTAATAATATGCTATGTGACAACAAGAAACTTTTGAATATACTTTTCATTTTACCCCTTTATAGGTGATGGTGCTAAAACTTCGCGAGCACCATTATGACCTGGTGTCGAGACTACGCCATTGACTTCCATTTGCTCAACGATACGAGCAGCGCGATTATAACCTATACGAAATTTTCGCTGTACACTTGAAATAGAAACACGGCCGTTTTCAGTAATAAAAGCAATGGCTTCATCGTATAAAGTGTCATACTCTTCAGCTTGCTCACCCTCAGCTTGCTCACCGGGTAATAAGATGTCTTGGTCGGAGGCCCCGGATAAGATCTCTTCAATATACTGTGGTTTACCACGTGACTTCCAATCTTTAACAACCGCGTGAACTTCATGATCGTCAACAAAAGCTCCGTGTATACGAGTAGGAACACCGGTACCTGGAGGTAAATAGAACATATCACCCCAACCGAGTAACTGTTCGGCACCTTGTTGATCTAAAATAGTTCTTGAGTCGATACGAGATGATACTTGTAACGCCATACGGGTAGGAATATTCGCTTTAATTAATCCCGTGATGACATCAACAGAGGGGCGTTGGGTTGCGAGTATTAAATGGATACCTGCAGCACGAGCTTTTTGCGCGATACGGGCAATAAGCTCTTCAACCTTTTTACCAACAATCATAATCATGTCGGCAAATTCATCGACAATAACAACAATACTTGGTAACTTCTCTAACAAGGGAGGCGTTTGATCTAAACCATCGCTAGGTTGCCAAATTGGGTCAATTAATGGCTCCCCTGCTTCAATCGCTTTAGCAATTTTAATGTTATAGCCTTTTAAATTTCTGACTCCCAATGCAGACATTAATTTGTAACGACGTTCCATTTCGCCAACACACCAACGCAAGGCATTTGCCGCATCTTTCATATCAGTTACCACTTCTGATAGTAAATGTGGAATCCCTTCATAAACTGATAATTCTAGCATCTTAGGATCTATCATAATCAAGCGGACATCATCGGGTGATGACTTATAAAGCAAACTTAAAATCATAGTATTGACAGCTACCGACTTACCTGATCCTGTAGTACCAGCAACAAGTAAATGAGGCATTTTACCAAGGTCAACGACAACGGGATCGCCTGCAATGTCTTTACCAATAGCCATAGTGAGTGGTGAAGGTGAATTTTTAAAGTCATCACATTCGATAATTTCAATTAAATTGACTATTTCACGGTGTTTATTGGGAATTTCAATGCCGATAACCGATTTACCCGGAATAACTTCAACCACACGTACACTTTTTGCTGATAGTGAACGAGCGATATCTTTTGATAAATTAGTTATCTTACTAACTTTAACACCCGGAGCTAGATCTAACTCGAAACGAGTAATAACAGGTCCAGGATAAACCGCTACAACGTTAACTTGAACACCAAATTCTTTTAACTTAGCCTCAACAAGCCGACTAACGTGATCTAATACTTCTTGTTCAATGGGGTTTTGAGCTTTATCTGGCCGGTCTAGTAACTCTAATGGTGGCAGTCCTTGATATCTGTCTACTTGAGAGACAGTCGAATCGTTAGCTTTTTGAATGGGTAAAACATTGGGCACATCTATTTTTTCTACTTGTTCAAATGCGGCAGAAATCTCTTCTTCATTGACAATTTCCTGAACATTAAACTCTAAGGGTCCACTCATTAAGTCATCAATAGTCACAAAAGGTTCGATATCATCATTATCTTGTTGATGACTTACCTTTACATCATCAATAAAAAATTCATCTTTAAGTTCGTCAGGCAATGAAAATAAAGGCTCTTGCTGTTCATTAACTTTATACTTTTTTTCATCAATAATTTCAGACAGAGAGTCTTCATGTAATGCTAATGGCTTACTTTGTTGAGTTAAGCGATGGTTTTCTTTAGTATCAATAGCGCTAGTCTCATTATGGCTAGGAGAAAACTTATCCTTAATGATCCCTGGTAATATAATGAAATATTGGCAAGCAGCGATAGTATATTGACCGATAAAGTCGATAATGGTTAGTAGAGAGACGCCCGTTAATAAGACAAATCCGGCACAAGTGAACATTAAGAATAATAA
>Ga0307488_10003553_pt1 | contig 13019 bp, 17 predicted proteins | sample SB02metaG_FD_202248 | JGI IMG/M metagenome (GOLD analysis project Ga0307488, IMG submission 202248) | Sea-ice brine microbial communities from Beaufort Sea near Barrow, Alaska, United States - SB 0.2 | ecosystem: Environmental > Aquatic > Marine > Coastal | place: USA: Alaska | collected...
TTATTACCTCTTGGCTTTCTTGAGGGGGCTTCTTTTCTTCCCTCATCGGGATCTGATATAAGCTTCTTTTCGTCTCATTGATACCTTCTTGCGTTAGGCTAGGCATCTTGCTTAATACTCTTCCGTACTCAGCCTGAAATTCTTCAGGAGTTAAATAGGTTATAGCCGCATCACCTGTAAAGCCAAGCGAACGACTATCTTTAATATACTGATTAGTCTGTGGGTCATAACGGAAAGTGGGATACTGACCGCCAGCCAAGGCGTTCTCTTGAGACATTTGGTTCACAAAGTCTACATTCGACTGCGGGTTAGAGGCAGCGGGAGATAAAGCAAGATGCGATGCAAACCCGCCTCTCGTAGCAGGATTTAAGTTAAATGCTTTTCCTCTTTTATTTATCTCTTCGGCAGGAATATTATTTCCAATACCCGCCAGATTTATATTGCCAAAACCTCCTAAACCAAGGTTTCCTATCCTCGCTCGAAGCGCGGCTAATTCATCCTCACTCATTGTTGGCGTTGCAACAGGTGCTGGCGGCTTGACTGCCTGTGCCGCTTTTGCCGCGTCAATTCTATCTTGCATATCATCAGGCATCGTAAAGTTGCCGCCGAATGGCCCACTAAAATTCACTGCTGGGTTAGCAATTGTCGAGACAGGTTGAGATGCCCTGACAGGCTGAGTTGTTTTAACAGGCTGATTGACAGTCTGAGTCATTTCAAGGCGAGGATTATTTATCGCGTCAATGCGATCTTGTATGTCTTGAGGGAGCGTAAAACTGCCGCCGAATGGCACACTAAAATTTATAGGAGATGTCGAAACAGGCGTGGTGACAGGCTGAGTAGGCATTGTGTAAATAGGCATCGTGTTTGTTTGTTCAACAGGCGTTACAGGCTGAGTGACAGGCTGAGGGTTATTCATCGCGTCAATTCGATCCTGCATCTCCTGAGTCATCGTAAAACTACCGCCAAATGGCAGGTTAATCGTCGTGCCAACGGGCATAGTGTTAGCAGGATCAGGCATAGTGTTAGCAGGATCAGGCATAGAGGGAGTCGGGCCACCAGTAATTACTGGATTAGTCTGAATCGGATTCTCTGGTAATTGAAGATCTTCAACTGGAGTTTCAGGCTCGAAAATATCATTTTCGTTAAATGCAATTATGGCTGCATCAGGCGGTAAAGCAATACCATACCTTTGCGCTTCAGCTCTCAGGTGATCTTGCTCAGTATACATCATGTTTCGAATCGGACTTGTGTCTTCATTTTTAACCCACTTATATCCAAGCAAAGCCTCTAGCTCGGCAAGGGTTGTTGGGTCGCCAACAGGCGTTACAGGTTGAGTTACAGGCTGAGTTACAGGCTGAGTTACAGGCTGAGTTACAGGCTGAGTTACAGGCTGAGTTACAGGCTGAGTTACAGGCTGAGTAGGCATTGTGCTTACTGGGGGCTGAGGCGCAGGCTGAGTAGGCATTGTGCTTACTGGAGGCTGAGGCGCAGGCTGAGTAGGCATTGTGCTTACTGGGGGTTGGGGCGCAGGCTGGTTGTATTGAAAGCTCGCCATTGGGTCGTAATCAGCCGTGCCTCGCGAGAACACTGGTCGATTCATCAGATAATCGGCTTGCTGCTGATAGGGGCTTACAGAGCTTGGCCCATACTCATTTAACGCCTGAGCCATGAGGCTGTTGTAGTTATACGAAGGCGTTAAGGTGCTAATTCCACCATTTGTGCGAGGGCGCATCATCTTTTCGTTCATATTATCACCAATTCTTGCAAGACCAGTATGATGCGGCAAAAACATCTTTCTTTTTTTGAACCGCATCGCAGTTGTGCCGCGCTCTAAAAGATTTTTTACGCGCAGGCTGATCCTTTTTTATCGTCATATTAGGATCGCCGTAGCGAACAATCTTTATTTGATCGCCTTTTTTAGCCAGTACCTTAAACTTTTTTTTCTCGCCCGGCGTCCTAACCTGCTTATTGTAGGCAGGAAACGTCTGGTCGCGGTACTTTAATCTACCGCTCTTTAGGCGCTCAACATCTTTTGTGTCAGCCATTAGGCGTGAAAAGCCGTCATGGTTAAAAATGTTGACACTGTATATTCAATGTAGATTCCTGCGGTGAAGAGCACGCCATTCTCAGGGATAACCACGTCGCGTGTTGCATCCGCGTCACTGACCGAGCTTATCTTCATCAGACTCGATCCAGTCGGCGAGGTATTTAAGAAATCAACATTACCCGCTGTAGCGGTGCTCGTTAGAAAGGCACCTTTCAGGCGAGATCTTCCGGCAAAAATAACATCAGCCGCTGAAGCGTTCACGCCTGCAGATACATCGCCTGCAGGATTTCCTACGGCAGTGATTGATGCAATGGTCTTAAAAAATTCAGCGCCCGTTGCCGTGCCAGCATTTGCGCCCGTAATAGATTCTGTCTGCGCACTGCCGTTTACGTCGGTTCCGACAACGGTGAATGATTTTGACGAATCATTACCAGCGGAAAGAATTGTTACGATTCGACCAGCATCAAAGGCGCAAGCTCCACCAGAGGCTAGTGCTCCGCCAATGGTTAGCGCCGCGTTATTGCCAACAGCCGCCGCTACTGAGATGCCATCAGCATCTAATGCCTGCGTGTCTGCCGTGATGGTCACGGACTTAACATCGCTCATACCCATAATCTTCTCCCTAAAAATAGCGGGAGAGCGCTAACCCTCCCGCTAGATTATTAGCTTGTTGCGAAAACAGACAGGTTAGCAGCAGCGCCAGTTCCTGATGACTCAAGACGCGCTTCTCCGCGCCATACTGAACCATTAAAGGTGAATACCACATAGCTTCCAATGCCCGGCCCTGAATTAGTCAGTCCAATCAAATTCATAAAGTCATCTCCAGTGCCATCAGCAGCGTCTACTGACTTAATGAGTCCCACGGCAGAACCAGTTGCGCCGTTTGTCCGATAGATAGCTGACTTCGCCATAAAGAACTCACCGGCGGTTCCAAACTTTTGTGTAGCGCCGTTATCTATATCGACGTGCCACTCGACAATGATAACGTCACCGGCGGTCGAGGCAGCCTGAGTTGGAAGCGTTGCAGTCAGTGCGGCACCATCTGCTGGCGCAAGGTAGTGAGTATTTGGTGTCATTGCAGCAGAAAAAGCGTTAGCCATCTGGGTTTTAGCTGTTATTGTGGGGGCTAATAATCCAGTTGGGTTTGCAACGCCAGTGGTGAACGAGGCATAACCTGTTACGCCCAGCGTGCCGCCAACAGAGGCGTTGGTGCCGTATGTTGAGTTTGTGGTTTCTGCGCCAGTTGATGCCGCAACCGTAATATCTTCAAAGCCGTTCTGTGATCGAACTGGGCCGTTAAAAGTTGTGTTAGCCATTTTTTTCTCCTACGAGAGTTATTCGGCAGAGTCTTCGTAGCGTCAGCCGTGACTGTCTTTGCCGATAAAATTTTCCACGGATAATCAGTGTATAAAAAAAAGGGGGAGCCTACAAGCTCCCCCTTATTCTTTCGCTGAATGTTACGCGCCTTGTGAGCCGTATATTCCGCGAAAATCCGAGAAACCAAAGCTGTATCGCTCGCGAGCTTTGTATCGGAGGTTGCCCGTGCTGAAGTCAGGCTCCATTGAAGTCTCCATCGGAGATCTCTGAAACATCTTCAATCCTTCGCCAGCTTCAGTTACCGAGGTAAGGATGAAGAAAGCATCTGGATCCGTCAGATAGTGATTGACGGTGAAATTGCCCGGCAAGACACCAAGGTTGCTGATTGCATTTAAATCGTTGTCAGCAGTTCCACTGCGCAGTGATGAATTGAGAATTCGATCCGCAATGAATACAAGCTGAGGTGGAACTACCAGCTTGGTTGCGCGAACAGAGATCGTCAAACCACGGTCGTCAGTGAAGGTTGAGATGTCAATCAAAGCATCCTCAAGGCTCGTCTCATTCAGATCTGCCATAGAACTTGCACGATTAGCTAAAATACCACCACCAGAAAGGGGGTGATCTGTAGCAATCAAAGATTTTCCATCACCACCAGTAAAGCTCGAAGAGAAGGCATTGTTTAGAACGTCTGCTCCCTTGACCTCTTTGGTGTTCTGCATCGACTTTGCCAACGCCTTTACATAGCGCTTACCGAGAGAGTCATAGAGATTATCTTCCTGAGCCTCTTGGGTAAGTGCAAAGGCCAACGCCACTGTGTCGTGGGTGTATCTGGCAGTGTAGCCTTCGTTTGCATTGTCAAAAGAAACTGACTGACCCTCGGTCTTGGTCGGTGCTCCGCCAAATCCAGTGATCAATACTTCTTCTTCAAACGCTCTCTGAGAATCCTCAACCGCGAAGATGGCATCGTACTCGTTCGTGTAACTATTGTACGACTGACCGAACAACGCATTGAGGCCCGGCTCTAGCTCTTTAGCTAGTTGTGCTCTTGAAATAGCCATTTGTTAAGCCCCTTATGCTAGTCCAGCGCCTTTGACGCCGAAGATGTGGTTTTGAATAACGACCAACACATTAGTGTGAGCCGCGCCAACGTCCGAGTTGCTTGGATCCTGAGAGATATCAATCGCTTTTAGGGGAAAAGTAGTAGCTGTGCCACCATCTGTCACCTGAAGTTCTGCGCCGGATATGCCCGTAATGGTACTGCCAGACGTTGTATATACAATGTCATGGTTTCCGAAAAGATCAGCAATTGGATATGCAATAGCCGCTTGAATCTCGAAAACAACCATCGGATCATCGATGATAAACGCAATAAGGTCTGTTGCGTTTGTGCTTGCGGGGTAAAAATTACTGAAAACCTGCTCACCTGAGCTTGGATCCGTGTAGCGACACCCGTTAAAAACACCAACAATGGGCACAGTGCCCCCGTCAGCGTGTACTTCTACCGTACCGCCAGTGACCTGCATGACCATATCGCCTTGGAATATCGAAGTTCCGTAATTTGCAGCGATGCGATAGCGGCTCTGGCCTCCATTGTACGGAGCGCCACCGATCATACGAACCGGCTTCATACCAAATGCGGCATCTTGGTTAGCCATCATTTATCTCCTTCCGAAAGTTACCTGAGTTTGCCTGTTAGGTTCATACTTCACGTAACGACCGTCAGCTTGGGAGTCGGAGAACATTGTATTGTCTAATGCGTCCTTCGCCGCCTGCGTGCGGTTGGCATAATAAGCGTTTCGCTCGTCAGCCGTTTCGATCGGAATTTTTGCCAATAACAGACCATCGTTGTAGACAACCCCAGCGTGCCTTCCACTACCATCCATCGTTGGGAGCACCCAATCAGGCGGCAGCTCTTCTCCGCGCACAAGCTCAAAACCCTCTCGTACTCGGCGACTAACATTTGCTCGATCTTCTGTTCCCAACATACTTTCCCTGATCCATCGATAACGATAGCCTTCAGGCGGTGGTGGCGTGTCCAACTGCCGTACTGGTGCCCACGGTTTACGCTTGGCCTGATTATCGTGCGCCATGCTTTCACGGGTTTCGCGGTTTTCCATTTTCTTGCTCATCTAAAAGCCCTCTCTTTGTGCGATTTTTTGTTTTTCCTTTGCCACAGTTTGGAACCACGTCTTCTCGTCCATATCGTGCGGCTTCAATCCTCGCAGGCGCTCCATCTCTGATTTAGAAAATGATACTCCGTTCTTGCGTGTTTCTCGTCTCCCCCCAGAGGGGGCGGAAGCAACTCTTTGCACGCTGGGTTGCTGTCTGCTTTGCTCGACTGTCCCTTCAGATTCTGAAGAGCTAAGATTAGGGTAAACTTTTTTGATTCTCGAATCAAGCATTTCGTAATACTCATCAGTATCGGCGGTCACTCCCTGCTGAATGAGGTCGATATGGACGAACTGCGCGTACTTTGTCGCTTCAACACTTTCCTCGCTTGCAGACTCAGCCTCTTCTTCTGAGGCGATAAACCAATTGTTGCGCTCATGCCAATCAAGGGCTTCAGAGCTTGGTTTGATAGGAGCTTGAGGAGCTTGAGGTGCCTGCTGTTGAGGCTGCATTTGCTGCTGAGGTTGCTGAACCTGTTGCGCAGCTTGTTGTTGGTTCTGACGATTGCGAGCCACTCTGAGTCTTTCTTTTTGAATAGATACGTCATTCTTGAGCGACGTTGCCTTGCTCATTAGCTCGCCATCGCCAGAAGCCACCGCTTTTTGATAAATGTCATCTACCTGAGCCTCTTTCGACTTGAGGGCTTCCTCTTCCTTGGCAAGTACAGTCACCTGTTGCTGGGCGGCAATGTTTTTAAATTGAGATAGTTCTTGGTCTTTTTGCTGCGCAATGTGAGCAAGCTGGGCCACACGCTCCTCAGCCTCACGAACCTTTACTTTCTCCTTGTTGATTCGCTTGCTGACCTTTTTGGTATATTCGTCAAGCTCGTCGTTGACAGAAGCGGGTGAGTCACTATCTTCGGTAACATTAATGATTACTTCATCTTCAGCATCTTGGCTCATCGGAAACTCACTATGTCGGTTGGATCTTCTAGGGTTGCAATGACTTCATCGTCGTTAATAATTCTGCACTCGATATAGGATGTTTTTCCGTCTTGCTCCTCAATCGGAACCTTAAAGCGTGCGCCAGCGTATCGACCTATTGCGACCCACTGGTTTAATTTGCACCAAGGCTCCTCACCACACTTATCCACATCGTTATAACATTGACTACCCATCCTCACGACTCTGGCGACCACAGAGGCAAGTTGCTCTCGATCAACCGTTTCTTTCGTCAGGGCAATTCCGCCTGCACTTGTTGTCGCGCCGTAGTAGGGCAGGACAAGGATCCTCCACCCTGTTGGTTGAGGTAGTCTGTCAAATGCTGATGCCTCAAGAAGCGAGGGATCAAGAACTCGATCCTCCTCGGAAACATAAGCCGCAGCTAACGCAGGTTTAGTCAAAATTTATTCCCCTTATAAAAATCAGAAATGTTCATTTCTATAAGTTTAAGCACTTCTAGCTGACCTTGCAAGTTTTTGTAATGTTCAACATCTTTTAACATCCCCTCCATGAGCACGTTTTGAATGTCGCCTCTTTTTTCTGCGATTATTTTTTTAATGTAACTTGCAAGATCAAGATCATCCATTTTTATTTTTTACCGCAGGTTTTTTCTTGTATCGTTGGCTTTGATCTTTTTTGATCTTCTCAAGTTTTTTAGCTTGCGCAGCGTGTAGCTTCGAGGCTTTTTTCAGACCAGCAATGATTTCTGTAAGATCCTCAGTATAGTGCGGCATCATTTATCCTTTTTCTTAGTAGCAGGCTTTCGTTTTTTCGCAGAAGATTTTACCTTAGCCGCAGGCTTGTATATATTTTCTACTCGCACTGTCGGCGCTTCAATTGTGATTTTTTTAGCCGCATCTTGCGTATCAGAATTGCCAGAGGTTATTGTCGTATTTTGCGTCAAAGTGACCGTTATATCTTCTGAGCTGTCGCCAGATTCTTTTTTTTCTCTTGCGATGCGCTCTGCCTCACGAAGAATCTTTTTAAGTTTCTTTAGCTCTTCCTGCTGTTTCAATTGTATTGAATTAACCACAACGAACCTCCTATCTAAGTTTTGTCGTAATACATAAGACCTTTGGTTGCCGCGCCAGTACCGCGAGTCTTCATGCGCTTGGCAGGTTTTTTCTTTAATTCAACAGAGATTTTTTTCTCTTTACTCATATTCTTAACTGTCATCACTGGCCTCTCTTCGACTGCAGGTCGATTAGTTTTAAGTTTGCTTGTTGATCAAGGCGGGCTATTGCAATGTCTAGCTTGTCGTCGGCAACTTCCTTTGATGTATCTATTCTTCTGCCGTCAAGCTCATTTTGAGCCGCCTGCTCTTGCGCCTTCTGCGCCTGCCGCTGACCAAACTGTTGGTTATCTATTTCTATTTGTTTTTCTCGAAGATCTAGCTCGCGCTTGCGAATTTCAACCAACGGATCCTCGGAGGAATCCTGACCAAGACTCTCCAGCAGTGCCGCAGTCATCTCGGCAAGCAAGGGTGCGCTAATGGATAGCTGAACCTGTTGCATCTGCATCATAAACGCCTCTATCTGCTCAGGCGGCAACTGTTGGCCCTCCGCTGTCATCTGTTGCAACTGCGCCTCTTGCTCCATCAGCTCAGGGGGCATCTGCTCACGCGCCATTTGATCCGCCATAAACTGAACGTGTTGCATCATGTGAGCAATGATTGCGCCTTGCATTGGCGGAGTGCTCTTCACTATCTCCGTCATAAACAAGGCGCGGTGAGCATTGATATGCGATTGGTGATCTTGTTGCTCAAAAGCCTGAGCTGGTGCGCCCATCAATAAACCAGCATTCTCAAGCCCTGCCTCAACTGGCATTGGTGGTTGAGGATCCTGCGGTGGTTGAAGCAGCGTCTCTACGTTGTCAATTCCCAGTGCCGCGTACATCCTCCGATAAGCCTCGTAAATTCCCTTTGGCCCGTGAATATCTGGATTACTCTGCACCAGAGTAAGTAGCTCTTGCGCCATAGTAATTCTTTGAGACTGGCTAAATATATTTGGATCAGAGACGGGTATAACATCAACACGACCATCAAAGTCTAAGCCCTTTATCTCTTGAGGGCCAGATCCTGTAGCATATGGGTACGTCGGAGGCAAATATTCGGCAAAAACCTTGGCGAGCAGTTGAAACTCTAGCCGCTGACCGTAGTGCAGGCGCTTGTGGATCGCGCTCATTACTTTCGTGCCGCGCTCTAAAAGAGCAACTGTTGTGCCGACTGGCATTGCTTGATTCATGTCTCCCACGTTCATGTCGGCGATTGAGGCAAACCGCTTGCCGCTTTCGACTAGGAGTCCAAGCAACTGCATCAGAACCGAGCTAGGCTCTTTGATCGGCAGCGGAATAAGATTTTCGCGTAGGCTTGCACCAGTTGTATCAATGTCACGGAACTCGCCCGGCTGGAGTGGCTCATCTTCATCGCGTATCCGCATACCGCGAGCTTTAAAACCTGCGGGGAGATTTGCCAAGGTGCCAGCATCGATTAACTGACGCAGTATTGATGTTGCCGCCTTAGAAAGACCGCCGATCATATGGCTCAAGCCTAGTCCGTAGAATCCAAGGCCGGGCAAGAATTTGTACTGAACGAAAAAATTTATCTTTGCCTTCTGCGGATCGCTCTCGACATAGTTGCGTCGTATCGAAAGAACCTGCTGGCTATTTTCGTCAATAGTAACGATGTAGGGTAATTTTAATCCTGTAGGCTCTCCGCCCTCGCTCTGATCTTCAAAGCCGGGCAGGTCAAGAACCGTATGCACCTCGTATACCGTGCGATCGCGCTCTTCTAAATAGGATGGCGACGTACCTTCAATCTCGTCAATCTGCTTCTGTATCTCGTCTTCGCTAATGTGACCGCCGCCGCCAGCTAATTCAATATCAGCATAAAAACCGACCAGTTGTTGTTTCTTGATTTCGTTTTTGCTCATACTGAGGACGTGCGTTACACGCTCAGCGCCACTAAGATTAGTGGCTTCGTAGGGAACTATTAAGTTTTCTGGCTCAATAAATTTGCTAACCGCACGATTTCTGGCGGTGTCAAAGTACACCTTCTTAAATGCAGATCCAGCGATGGGGAGATAAAATAGCATCATGTCTAGCTCTGGATCATACTCGTCCATAACATTCATAATGTAAAAATTCATAAACTGCTCGACGCGATCAGCCTGCGCATCAGTTTCGGCGTTTCGGGCACCAATGACCTCGGTCTTGACTGGCCCCTTTGCTGGCAAAAGCTCTTTGTAAGCCTGAGCCTGAAACTGCGTAACAGCTTCGGCTAATATCGGGTGAATAACACCCGTGGATCCTTGGAATGGTTGAGATCTACTGTTCTCAAACTTCATGCCAATATATTTTAATCCATCGACATAAGTTTCCTCCCACTCCTTGCGCGATTCTCTATCAGAACGAATGCTTGCGAGAACGTCGCCAGATAACGATGCAAGCTCTGATTGGGTTAAATCAAGAGCAAGGTTGGCATTAAAATCAATTGGGGCAGGCTCTATCTGCGCATCGATCTCATCGTCCATCAGAAAGTCTTGCTCAGTAATTAGGATCTGGGCAGCATTTTTTATTTTATCTTGCTCGGTAGGCTCCACAAAAACCTCAACCTCGCTTCCCGTCTCCAAAACGTCTGGATTGTTTTCGGTGCCCAATCTTCGCTCAATCATCAGTAATAGACCTTTCTATCGTTGCGAAGTAATTGAACTTCGTCTGGGTAATCGTTGTCAAGGTGCAAAAAGCCGCCCTGCCTAAATCTCATCAACGCCATAGTCGATGAGTCGCAGTAATCGTCGTGCTCACCGAAGGGAAAAGAGGCCATCTCATCGATAACTTCTTCGGCAAAAGTATCATCTGTCGCCCACACCATTCCCGACTCAAAAATTGGCGCAACCGAATTCATTCTAGCAACTTTATCCTGACCACGCGAGGGGCTGTAGCTTGTTACAGGGATGCCCATACGCCTAAGTTCTTGCGCTAGAGGCGTACCAGTCGCTTTCGCCTCGATTAAAATACAGTCAGGCTCCCAATATTTGTACTCTTCCCACGCCAGCTTTTTAAGGTCAGGAAAGTCCAGCCGAACCCTCTTTGCGTCTAAAAGAATTATCTGGTCTGGGTCACCATCCCTTGGTTGAAATACTGCCCAAGTTGTAATTGCCGAGTAGTCTGCTGTTTCTTTTTTGGAGTACGCGGTGTCATAAGACTGAATTACATAGCTGTAAGCTGGGACTTGATCAGAATCCCAGATCTTCCACCAGTCTCTTTTGACGATTGAGCCTGTCTGCGCTGTTGGTGTCTGCAGCCACTGCGAGTTCCACTTGCTGATTGGTAAAGATGCCTTGACCGCAAGAAGCTCTTCTTTCTTCCAGAACTCAGGCCAAAGGGGTTGATCTGAGTCTGGCATAATCGCAGGGAACTCTACTACCTCCCACTGGTCTGCGTGATCATCTCCCTGACGCTTTAAAACTTTGCCAACCAAGTCCTTGGTTGACCATCGGGTCATCACAATAACGATTATCCCGCCCGGCTGCAGTCTCTGGCGAGGGCCAGACGTGTACCACTCATACGCGCTATCCATAGCCGTTGGAGATAGTGCGTCTTGCTCCGAGTGAGGGTCATCGATGATTAACAGATCAGCGCCACGACCTGTAATCGCGCCACCAACACCTGCGTAGAAACTTTCGCCGTCTTGATTGGTTGTCCATCGCCCCGCTGATTTGTTGTCAGCCTGCAGCTTTAGCTCTGGGAATACAGACTGATAGTCCTCTGAATCGATAATATTTCTGACCTTTCTGCCGAACCGTACAGCAAGCTCGGCGGTGTGCGTTGTCTGAATTATCTTGAGGTTTCCGCGCAGACCCATCATCCAAGCAGGAAAGAAGGTCGAGGCAAATTCAGACTTTGAGTGTCTGGGGGGCAGGCAGACGATTAGGCGTTTGAGCTTGCCCTGAGCAATTCGGTTAAACTTTTCGCCAATAATTTTGTGGTGCCGACCCTCGATAAAGTCGGGCCACAGGTGTTTTACGAAGGTGATGAAGTCGCCTTGACACCCGTCAGCAAGTTCCATCTGTTGATACTTGCTAAGCAGGGCCATTGCCTCTGCCTGCTCCTGTTGGCTGAGGATGTCAAAGTCCTTCATCTGCAAGAGATTAGACTTCATGCCACTCCCTGCCCTGCCACATCAGTGCCTCAGCCTCTCTGCGTCTGACAAGTCCGTCTAACACCTCCCCGCCAGCCCTGTTCCATCGCCTCATCTGGTGGGGTATGTCACGACGGCTGCTATCAGTATTATCGTTAATCCGAACCAGCAAAGTAGATTCAGAAAGGTTACCTCCACCCAGATTGTATACCCAAGAAACAAGCGCATCGAACTCATGCTGTTGAAGAGGTACATTGACTTTTTTGTGTATGATCTTTTCAAATTTAAATAAGTCGTCTGCAAGCGCAGTCTCAGCCTCGTCCTGTGTACAGGTATCTCCCTCTTTAACTCCTTGAGTTGTTCCAAAACCGATCGTCCATACTCCCGCACTACACTGATATGCATCTAACCTACAGCCTTCAAATTTTTTAATAAGGGCTATGCCCTCGCCGCTAGTTTTCATTTAGACTTTTCCATTTCTTCAAACCGCAATTTTTGTTTTTCAATTACGGCTTTTTGAGTCTCTATCTCAATTTTTTGCTTAGCCGCCTGCTCTTGTTGTTTTTTTTCTGGTGGCGGCACAGGAAATGGTATTATCATTTCTCTCTACTCACTCTCTGTACTTTCTCGACAGACCTCATGGCTCCTAACCCAAGCATACCCATCAGCACCGGCATCATTGTAGATGTCTCGATCAGGGGTATCACAATGCCCGACTCAGCTAATGCAAGGCCAAAGTTTGCCATAGGTATCACAATGAAGTTGGAGGCCATACCGAGTACGCACACCCACCCTACAGCGGGTCGCCATCCAGCCACAAACATACTACTACTTGCGGCCTCAACCTTATTGACTTCCAGTTGCCCTTTGGCAAGCTCTTGAGCATGACGCTCTGCCATCGTGCTAATTTCATGCGCCAGAGCATTCTTTGCGTCTTTGTCTTCGATGAATTTGTCGAGCAAACCCGCGACGGGGCCGATCAATGCCTGTAACATGAAAGCACTCCTTTTAGCCAGTGTACACAATTACGCAGAGTTTAGCACTTTTATGATTATTTTCTAGGCGGTGTTTAGAACTTCCATAACAGTCACCAGTATGGAGCCTACACTTGTTATACCAGCACCCATCCATTTTAGCCACTTCTCCGCTAAAACCTCAATGCTATTAGCTTCATCTCTACGCCGTCTTTCTTCCGCCGCTCTCATTCGTTTACATTCGCTTTGGAACTTTAGCCAATCGTCATAAAGTCCCGGCCTTCCTGCGTAAATCATCCACTCACGTATCCACTCTTCTTGTTTTTTTAAACGCTCAAGTTGCATAAAGTTTTCAAGATAACTACCCTTACGCTTCTTGTTTGCCCGCCTCGATATGATCGACTTTGAGTTAAAATAAGTGGCACAACTAT
>Ga0307488_10003554_pt1 | contig 13018 bp, 9 predicted proteins | sample SB02metaG_FD_202248 | JGI IMG/M metagenome (GOLD analysis project Ga0307488, IMG submission 202248) | Sea-ice brine microbial communities from Beaufort Sea near Barrow, Alaska, United States - SB 0.2 | ecosystem: Environmental > Aquatic > Marine > Coastal | place: USA: Alaska | collected 2017-05-06
TCTGTTAAATTAGTTTCTTTCCTCTGTTTAAAAGAATCTGATTCATCTATTATGCTCTTGTTGTTTTCTTTCTTATTAGAATTACCAAATAGTAAGTGGAATAGCCCCATGATTGTATATTTTTAATTTTATTACCTTTAAATGTTGGTCATTCTCCAGATTACCAATAATACTCCATTGGTTTTAAAAAATCAGATTGGTCTAACCTTTGAAGAGAAATACCACTTGGTGAGCCGTAACCCATGTTATTGTCAGTCTCTTCATTAATAGTCTTTATTAATTTTTTATCAAAAGTTTGTACTTCGTTAGAATCGTAGTAGCATTTCCAACTTGAAACGTATGGAAAAGAGCTTCCTTCTTCATATTTATGAACTTGTTTTTGTTCTTTTTTTGAGAGTTTATAGTTTGAATCGAAGTATATTTTATTGCCTGATTTACATCGAGTCAAGAGGGTTTCGACGAAAAACCCATTTGAGTCAAGCTCAACCGCCTGGTCTAACCTGCCATCATTTATATAAACAATATATGTTCCATCATCCTCTTCCTCATATTGTTGATTTTTAAGTAGTTCAAATGTCGTTTCAATTTTAATACCGTCAAGGTCTGCGATCACCTTGTCTGAATTTTTATTTGCCTCATATGATTTATTAACTGTTTTATCTTTTTTACTGAGCAACTCTCCATTCTCTCCATATTTTTCAATCATATCATTATTTCCTCCGTCAAAGATACCTTCCATATCAATTAATTCTGGAGTATTCCAAGAGCCTATATTTTGATTGAAAGAAGTTGCATGCCCAAACATATAGCTCATATCAGTTACTTCTGCAGTATTCCAAGAGCCTATATTTTGATTGAAAGAAGTTGCACCCCCAAACATCCATACCATATTAGTAACTGCTGCAGTATTCCAAGAGCCTATGTCATCGTTAAACTCTTCAGCATCTTTAAATAATTTATCCATATCTGTAACCTCAGATGTATCCCAAGATGATATATGTCCATATTTTTCAATTGTACTTTTTTTATCCTTTCCCCACTCTGTTATAGCTTTTCTTAATGTTTCGTTATTAAATTTCAATGTTTTAAAATCAACTAATAATCCATCTTCATTCCATTCTTTTAAAATAGTTGGATTTTTGTTTTTATATGTTCCTTGGGTTTTAAGTTGCCCATTTTTATACCATTCAAAATAATCACCATTCATTAAATGATTTACCAAAGTTACTTCCCTTGCTTTGCTGCCATCATCATGATACGAAGTTATAGTACCATCATCTTGTACGCCATTAGTCCAAGTTATTTCGAACTGTAACTGTCCGTTTTCGTGGTAAGCCCTCATTATACCATGTCGTTCACCTTTTTCATTTAACTCACTTTCAATATGAACATTTCCATTTTCATAATGTTCTTTTTCTGTTTTTTTCATATTCGTTTTATTTGGTACTGTTATTATCTAACGGTCTATGTATTTCCTTTGTAAAAATTATAAAATGAACTATACAAAAATATAATACATTAAAAAGAAGGCAATTAAACTCCATATAAAAGCACCAGCAAAGGCTTGATAAAATGCAACTTTTTTATGACGACCTTCTATAAATGCAATTTCTTCTTTTGCACTAACAGGTCCTAAATCTTGGTACTCTCCTGTTATTTGATTTTTCCGTTCGATTCTTCCTACAGATCCTTTGCAATTAAATTTCAATAAGAAGGTAAATAAAAATGCTGTTATAATTATAATTAAAGACATTATCTATTAGGTTTAGTATTTTCTTCTGAAAGAAGCAGCTTCCACTCTTGTTAATGATCTATTTATTAACGAATTTTATTATTCCCAAATTACAAAAAGATAGGAAAGTAGGGATGCGGTAAACCGGCCTTAGAAATGTAGTTTTCCGCAAAAAATTGTGCTAAACAATAAATAAGGACAGATAAAGATTTCAATCTAATTTTTGATAAATCACTAGATTTTTTGAACAATCAGTTTTCCCCGCAGGGTAAGCATAGATATCTTCTTGCTTTAATTCAACTACTTAACACACCAACTCATTATACCGTACTACATTAATAAATATTATACATGTTGATCCATCTCCGGTAACAAACATTCTCATACCATTAAATTCTTCTGCGGTATAAACAGTAACAGATGAAGCGAAAGGGTTTGATTCTAGGGATTCGATTAACATTTGTCGGTAAACCTCTCCGTCTGTTATCTCGTATATTTTTTGAACACCTTTAAACTTTGGGAACGCTCTTTTAATTTCAACGTGTATTTTAGAATCTAAGTTATATTCAGCGATTGTATTTACATTAAATACTTCAAATTTTTTAGTTTCTCGTATGTCTCGCTTATTGATTTCCCGCGTTGTGCGGCTATTAGCAGCTTACTTCTTCAGTGATTTGGATAAGACATTAGCTCTCTTATTTGGTCGTCTGTCAATACTTTCTTGTTCGTCGATTCTACTGGCTGATTCATGTCTTTTGTAATTAAATTTATTAGACAATATGCCGCGTTTAGGTACAGCAAATTTAAAGATCTTATTTCATTTTGCATTTTCTAAAATCGCGTCTTTCTGATTTGATAGATCTGAAATTTCAGATAACAAACTTTTCTTTATAGCTTCCTAGCTTTCAAACTCGGTCTTTCCTTTTTCCTGAAGGGCTGCTTAAATTGCTTTTACCTGGATATTAATAGCTGTTATTTTTGTAATATCTGAGGTTAATAAATTTTTAATATCATCTAAAGAATCGTTTATCACTTTATCTTTTTCGCTTCTTAACGATTGAATTTTTGAATTATATAAATCCTGTATTTCTTTAGGAAATTACCATCACTTAATAGCTTCTTGTAATCTGTTATTTTCATAATATTTTGAGATACTTTTTTTTGGTCTGACTTCAAAATTTTGCTTTAACTTTAAGTGTGTAAATAATTTTAAGAAAAGTATGGATTTTTGTAAACCCTCATAAAACCTAAATTTTATCTAACAAAAAAGCCTCACATTTCTGTGAAGCTTTAAAAGAGCACAGCAGGATTCGAACATCACTCTACTACCTTTTGATTTGCAGTATTTTAACTTTAAAAGTTATTTATGTTACCCTAAATTATTTTTTACTCTGACAAAATTTTTTATCAATTTAAAAAAATAAAAGTTGATGAAAACAAAAAACCACACTAAAAATAGTGTGATTTAATTGAGCCCTGTAGGATTCTAACCTACGCCAAAATTATTGGTCCCTCAAACACTTTTGGAAAAGTAGGAAAAGAGGTACTCCTATAAGTATGCCTTAAATAAATGCTCGGGTTCCTAATATTAGAAAAGAAGGAAAAGTTTTAACTTCTATAAATGCTGCATTATAAAAAACGCCTTTGTTATTTTAACATTTGATTTGAAAGAATTTTTATACTTTTAAAAGAAAAACTATGATTAAAAGGAGACTTTTCTTCGAAAATAAATGCTCTTTAACATTAAAGTATGAGCAATTAGTAGTAAAAACAGTTGATAGAGAAAAAACAATACCCATTGAAGATATTGGTTTTATAGTAATAGAAAATCAAGAAACTTATATTTCAATTCCAGCTTTATCTAAATTAAGCTCAAACAACGTGAGTGTAATATTTTGTGACAACAAACATATGCCCCAAAGCATGTTACTTAATTTAGATGCTCATCATATACAACAAGAATTATTTAGACATCAAATTAACGCCTCAGAACCATTAAAAAAACAATTGTGGCAACAAATTATTAAACATAAAATAAAGAACCAATCTTCACTATTAATTAGAAACGAAAAGAATGATACGCCTTTAGAATATTATCAATCAAAAGTTTTAAGTGGTGATAGTGATAACAGGGAAGCTGTTGCAGCTGCTTATTATTGGAAAAATATTTTTGACTTCAAATTTAAAAGAGAAAGAAATGGCAGGTACCCAAATCTGTTTTTAAATTACGGATATATTATTTTAAGAGCAGCAGTAGCAAGAGCTATATCTGGCAGTGGATTATTAAACACTTTGGGCATCCATCATCATAATAAATACAATGCCTTCTGTTTAGCAGATGATATTATGGAACCATACAGACCATTAATTGACGCAAAAGTTTTAAATATAATAGACAAATATGATGAGCACGATTTAATTACACCCATAAAATTAGAATTATTAGGTGTTCTTACCCAAACAGTATATTTTGAAGATACAAAAAGCCCTTTAATGGTTGCTTTAAGCAGAACAACAAGTTCTTTACAACAATGCTTTGCTGGCAAAACAAAAAAGATTCTGTACCCTAAATTATGGATTTAAATAAATATAGAGTTATGTGGTTATTTGTATTTTTTGATTTACCAACAGAAACAAAAAAAGATAGAAGGAATGCACAACAATTTAGAAAAAACCTACTAAAAGATGGTTTTACTATGATGCAATTTTCTGTCTATATGAGGCACTGTGCGAGTAGCGAAAGCGCAGATGCACATGAAAAAAGAATAAAAGCACTTTTACCACCATTTGGTAAAGTAAGTATTCTAAGAATTACAGATAAACAATATGGAAATATCATGAATTTTTGGGGTAAGGTAATTGTACCTAAAGAACCTTCTCCTATGCAGTTAGAATTATTTTAATAGAAAACAAAAAATGCTTCAAACAAAGCAATTATATCTTTGTAAGAAGCATTTTTTTATCCGATATTTTTACTTAATATTATGATAGTTAGAAGTTAACACAACAACTAATATCGTTTTTTCTAATCTTTAATCAAACCACAACATTAATATCTTTTATTCTTTCATTAATTGAATATCGTTTTTTCTAATCTTTAATCAAACCACAACAAGTCTTGTAATATCTCCTGCAGAGAGTCAATATCGTTTTTTCTAATCTTTAATCAAACCACAACCTCTTCAGCATTTGCACCTCCAAATAATTGAATATCGTTTTTTCTAATCTTTAATCAAACCACAACCCTTAACGTATTGCTGCACCTCTTTTTTAAATATCGTTTTTTCTAATCTTTAATCAAACCACAACCCAACTTGCAAAAGAAGCGTTAAAAGAAATAATATCGTTTTTTCTAATCTTTAATCAAACCACAACACATTATTGGCGCTGTATCAATCATACAATAATATCGTTTTTTCTAATCTTTAATCAAACCACAACGTGGTCAGGATTTAAAAGATGTGTATTATTAATATCGTTTTTTCTAATCTTTAATCAAACCACAACAGTCATTTAATTATACAGATCTTTTTTTTTAATATCGTTTTTTCTAATCTTTAATCAAACCACAACCTTTCATTGATTTTGAAGAAAACTTTATTAAATATCGTTTTTTCTAATCTTTAATCAAACCACAACGCCTTACTAGGAATCGCATAAATGTTATATAATATCGTTTTTTCTAATCTTTAATCAAACCACAACTATTAAGGAATCAAAACAAATAGATGAAAAAATATCGTTTTTTCTAATCTTTAATCAAACCACAACCAGTAATAAACTACATAAAACCGATATCGTAATATCGTTTTTTCTAATCTTTAATCAAACCACAACTACCTGCATTTTCTCTTTTACCTCCGTTACAATATCGTTTTTTCTAATCTTTAATCAAACCACAACACCGTATCTGAACTGAAGCTGCACAAAGATAATATCGTTTTTTCTAATCTTTAAGCATTCTAAAGCTAAAACTTTTTTAAAAAAATTATAGTTTTTCAATTAAACCGATACTATTTACTTTAACTTTTATAGGGTTATGCGTTTGCCAACCAGTTTTACCTGTACCAAAACCTTTGATGTAATGATACGCAATTCCCAACTCACCATCTAACTTACTCTCTTGATGCTTTCTAAAATAATAATCAGCCGATGTAAACTTTTGGACTCTATATAAATGCCTGTTAATAAGTTGAAAATTTGGATTCAACCAATCAATTTGCTCACTAGATAAACCAAGCAGAAACAAATCATTTATTTGCAATGTGCTGACAATTTCCTTACCGTCATCTGGCAACTTAATAACATTTTGTCCTTGTCTTTTTCTTTCTACAGCTGTCCAAAAAGTTACCACATTTTCCCTTAAATTACCATCAAAATCTTTGTATACAAGCACATGATGGTTGTTTCTTGGATTTACGTGTTGATTTATATTTTCTTTCAACTTTTCTGCACCTCCAATATTTTCTTTTATTCGTATTTTTTTAATTGGTACGGGCTTCCCATTTCTATTTGGTAAAAAAATTTGTGGTTTTTTCTCTCCATTTTCATCTATTATAAAAAATGTTTCTTTAGGAATCTTTCCTTTTATAAAGCCTCCTAATTGATTTATTTTTTTTAATATTAATAATTTAATACTATCATCTACAATTTTCTCTAAATGCTTTTCTGTAGTTAAACTTTCTAAAGATTTTCTTATATGAAATCCTTCATCTGAATTGGGAGCTTTTCTTAAACCATAAACAGACTCTTTATGCAATTGTCCTCTAGCAGCAACCCCAATATTTTCATGTACAATCCCATTCTTTTTAGTACTATGGGTTCTCACAGTTAATAAATTCTTCTGCTTTTTATGAGATACTAAAATTTGTTCAACTGCTTTTTCTGCATCTTGTCTAAAATTCAGCCAAGGGTCTGGAAAATCTTTTAACTCATGGTTTTTATGATATCTGTTTCTTTTACTTAATTCTTGTAAATGACTTTTAGTAGAACATGCCATAACTAAAGCGTCTACAGCATGGTGTCTATGGTCGTCTCTGGTTTTAGTTTCATCCTCTTTGTTCAATATACTATTTAAACCCCAATGATGCCTTAAAATAGCTGTCATTTGTCCAGGTGCAACAAGAACATTACTACATATTTTAGAAAGATAATTTTTTGCCTCTTTACTTATATACCTGGTATCATTTAATTGTCTACTAATAAAATCTTCATCGTGCTTTATCTTTACAAAATGCTTGAATTTATTATAACTATTAGGGTAATTTGCTTTAGTTTTAAAACAACTTAATGCCTGTAATTTTATAGCTTCCCATTTTTGGTCTCCTTGTATATTGTAAAATTCAAAGGGAGTTTTATTTCCTTTAGCTCTATTTTCATCAGCAAAACAGAGTGTTTTGTTGTTAAAACTATCGTTTAAAGATCTACTCCAGGGAAAAATATGCTCTATTTGTACTTCTCCTGTAAAAAGTTGGCTTACGGTAATTGTTATACCAGTAAAAGGGCAGGTATGGTTACATTCTTCCCAAAGTTTATATTTTAAAATATTAACATGGTTGATTCGCTGATTTAATTTTTCTAATTCAACCTTTACTCTGTCATTTTGTTTTTCTAATTCTTTTTGTTTTTTTCTGGTATCTAAACGGTTCGATTTAGATGCTTTTAAATCTCTCGCTAATTCAACTTTTATTTCATTGGGTTTACCGTACGTATCAATAATTTCATTAACTAATTTTCTAATCTCAAATAAAGCGGTAATTACAACTGGATTTTTAATTTTTTGTATTTCACGATCTGCATTTAAATTTACAGGAAGTCTGTCTATAATTTTTTCTGTTTCAATCGCACTACTATGATGGTATAATTTTTCTAATTGTTTATCTGTACAATTAAATTCATTCTTCAGCATACTTTTAAGAGGTTCTATGTAACCCCCTTTTAAATGAGACCGTACTATTTCTGGCACATTATCTAATACAAATTGTTCATGTTCTTCCCAGTTTACTGACAATGCATTTTTAACACCCGCTAAACCAACGGCAACATCGTACATAAATCCCTCTTCTAAAAAGGGTAAAATATTTAAAATGGCTTTTCTACTTAAATTAGAGTAACCGTCTTTTAAATTAAACTTAGAAATTTTTGTAGCTTTTTCTTCATCAAAACTCCAATTTTTAATAGCGTATTCTTTTAATTTATCCCTATCGTCAAAGAAAGAAAGGACGTGCCAAATATTTTCTTGTTCTTTTTTAGAAAAATCAAACCATTGGTTTCCAAAGAATTTTGTGTTTGATAAATTACTAATAGTATACGTTCCAACTATTTTATCATCATCCTTATAATTAAATTGATAATGACCATCTAGCTTATTAATTACCTTTCTAATTTCTTTAAAACTTAGTTTTTCTTTAGACAGTAATAAAGCAATAATCTTTTTTCGTTCTTCAATGGTAATGTTTTGTCTCACTCCGTTAACATCATAAGAAAGTGTATTTATCCATTGGTAAATTCTAAATAATTCAAATGGTATTGCGCTTAAATTACATTTTGTTTTTTTAGGTTCAAAAGAACAATAGCCAACCAAATGCTTTTGAGAACGTAAAGGTCTTTGATGAAATAAGACACCATCTTCTTTATAATTATCTTTTTTCCTTCCACCTAGTATTGTCTTTAAATTAGTGTTTAATTCAGTATGATATTGTTTTTGAAACTCCCAAATAGTTTCAAATTCATCAATATACATTTGTCTTGTAGTATATCTATTCCTAATACGTTCTAGTTCGCCAGAAAAAGGTTCACTTTCTTTCGGTTGTATAGTATGTAAAAAAGAGCCTAGAGTTTTATTTTGTTCAATACTTTTTAAGGTGTCACTAATTCCTATTTTACCAATTTTAGCATCTCCTTTAAAGATTGTACTAGTTTCTTTTATATCAGCACCAGCACTTCTACTATTACTCAAAAAACCACGTCTTTGAATCATATGATAAAAGATTCTACCTAACTCTATCAAAGAGATTTCTTCTTGTATCGCTTTTGCTCTTAACTCATAAGGGTTTAATTGAAACCATTCTTTAATCAGTACATTTTTAAAAATATCAGTTCCATTCCAATCTTTTATTAAAGTAGGTAAAATAGGGCATAAATTGTGTTTTGCTAATTCTTTTAATAAATAACGTTTACGCAGTCTTCGTCTAAAAATTTGACGCCTTATTCCTCTCGCCTCAGTTCTACTGGCGTTTTTAGAAGCTTCTCTTCCTTCTCCTTCTCCAAGGTTTACAACACCTTCTGGAAAGATTCTGCTCCCCATTCCTAATATGACATTATTTTCAATTAACGCCCAACCAATACTGTTGGTTCCTAAATCTAGTCCAAGTATCTTTTTCATAATTATGTAGCAATTTAATTTTTTCTTTAAATTTAAAAAGAATAGTTTAAACAAAAAAACTTTTCCTATATTTGAATTAGATTAAAATTTCTAATCTTTGATCTTATCACAATAAGGCTATATGCCGTAGATGAAAATCTTGAGTCCTGCTTCGGTAGGACTTTTTGTTTCCTACTATCCCAATAATCTCGATTTATAGATAATCGTCTAGAAAATATTTTTCTTATTTTATGGTAAGTTACTCTGTATCTAATAGGATTACCCTGTTTGTTAATTCTTTACTTTTTGTATCAAAGGCTTCGTAGCTGCATGTACTGCGATAAAATAGAAGGAGGGTTCTATTTAAAATTATACTTAGCAAGAAACTCAAATTTTAAATGTAAGTTTAATGGAATTAAAACTTAGACTAAATGAAATGAAGATAATTCCGAATATGAAGTGATTGCCCTTAAACCAGAATTAACTCATTACGCATATACAGAAAGTGCTCTTTGTAAATATAGTAGCACTCTTAAAAAACAATATACATTTTGAACATTTACGTTTACGCTCACTCGCAATACACATAACAATAATTACCCCTCGTACATATAAACTCTATTTTTAAAACTACCTATGTAAGACTGTTTGAGAGTGTATGGGGTGCCGTATGGTCTTTTCTAAAAAAGGAAAACAGTCTACTATACCCTATGGGGCTGTAATTGTAATTTAGTCTGTTTCTTTTTTTGAGTTTTTATCAATGGTTTTAATTATAAAAATCCTACTTGACTAAAGTTTTCCCTATACAACCCAAGTTATCTTTAATTCAACTAATTGCAGTTTGAAGCACTCTGCTGTTCAAAAGTATAGCAATATCATGGGTTTGAATAATTTAATAAACTTCTTTTAAAGTATTCTCTAAGTCTTTTAAATTAGATATTGTATCTATTTCTTCTGCGTTGCTAATCATTGCTAAATACTTCTTTACTTTGTTGCGTTGATAGGTTGCTTTTGTATTTGGACTTAGCTTGCTTTTTATGTGATTCATAATTGCGTTAAAGTCTCCATCATAAAGATTGTTTAAATATAAAACTTGCGCAAAGTTTTGTTCCTCTTTATTTGTCATCTCATCAGTATTTAAAAAGGATACTATATTAGTTTGATTATCAATAACTTTAATTAATGAATTAAGGTTAACATCTTTTGAAGTTAGAACGCTTACCAGGTCGCAATCATTAAAATATTTTTTTATAGTTTTTCTATTCTTAAACCTGCTTTCTAACCTTAATAAACCCTCAAAATAATTTACTAAAGAAGGGTATTTGTGGTAGAATTTTTTATTACTTAACACCTCATCATATTTACCATAACAAGTAAATCTCAAAGGTGTACTTTTTATATTTTCGTTAAAGGTTATGCCTGTAGTATATTTTGTTTTAGCAAACTTAGGATTGTTTAGTAAGCTAAGTGAATTAATATATTTATCATACCCAACTATTAACTGTAAATCATCTTTAACGTCGACTAAGTTTGTAATACTATCATTGATGAAATCCGTATCTAATATAATACCTGTTTTATTAATTTTACTGCAAACATTTTCAATCGTATTTAAAGAAATTCCTTTAGGGTAATCTAACCCCAATATCTTACTACTAACCTTTATTTTAACAACACCATTCGTCTTGCCAACTGACAACCTTTGCAAACCATCTATTTTATGATCTAAGATATAATTAACTGCGCTCACACCCTTTGATGTTACTACCGTAGATGTTATAAACTTCCCTTTAACCATATTATTGATATAGTCGGTTGAAGTTGTAATCTCTAATGTATCGGCAGTAGTCAATCTATTGTATTGGTATTAATTTTTAATACTATTTACTATATAATTATAGAAAGTAAATTATTCGGTATTCTATATATTTGTATTGTTCGGTATGTTTCCGCGACTACCCAATATTTAGAACAATAAAAAGAGGACGTTGAACATCCTCTTTTTTAGCTTCCATAAGTTAGTAATAAGTGGCTGTATATTCCTTGTAGAATAATCTTGGTAATAGAAAGCGTGTAGGATTGTGTTATTGTCGCACAGTGCTATTACTATAAGATGCTTCTCGTTATCTCTTTCACATAAAAACACATTTTCTTTTGAGGTTCTAAGTAAAGCCGTTAGACCGTTTTTACACCAATTGCTACCTTTTTTTTCCTCACAGTAATATTCCGTATCATCAGAAGTAACCCCCCCTATTTCAGTTAATTTTATAGTGTGAGATAGTATTGAACTTTTTGAGGCATTCAACTGCTTATATTCTGTTGATTCATCAGAATATTTAATAGCCTTGAACACGTATTTTACTGGTTGCGTTGCCATTGTTTTAATTATTAATTTTAACAATGGATTTTTCAACTTGAGAACGCAAATAAAGACACCTACCCCCTATTTGATATTTCTCTAAAACATTACGCTTTGTAAGATTATGAACTGTACTAATATCTACAGAAAGCATTTTACTTACTTCTGCTCTTGTGAGATATTTTTCAGGTTCTTTCGGTTGGTAGAATTTTTTTAAATCTTCTAATTGAGTTTTAACGCCCTCAATAATTGCGTTTTGTAGTTGTTCTGGACTGATGTTAATGAATTGAATTTGGCTCATTTTATGAAATATTTGTGTTAAACATTTCACGAAATTGCACCTTATTCTATGTTGATTTCTATTGGGTTTTTACTGAAAATCAGTAAAAAATTAATCACACATCATATTGTACTCTTTATTCCTTTTAACTCCTAATATATTCTTTGGTGTTATCCAATTTAATTTTATTAAAGTAAAGTCTTCAAATTCAGCCCTACTTATATAATTATTTTCAAGTAACCAGTTAGTTATTAAATTAAAATTACTTATTCGCAACTCGTTATCGGCATTTAGTTTTTGAAAAATAAAACTAAATTTCTTGTATGGCTCGTCTGTATTCTTGCTAACCCATTTCTCAAATTTGACAAAAGAACCTGGTTTAAAAATATTCTCGTATTTCTTTTCTTTTTTTTCTTTTTCTGATGCGGAAACCCTCTTACTTTCGTTCCTTAAAAACTCAATTTCTTCTTTAAAATATTTCGTTCCTCTTTCGTAATCTAATTTAGACATTTCCCCTATTAATTGATCGTAATTCTTTGTGTTATTTTTAAATAAGTTAGTAGTCGCCAACACTAATTTCCTTTTAGAGTTACTTAAAGAATCAATGGTTAAAACTTTTATTTTATTGCCTTTAATCTTAAATGAGAAATCTCTGTCGTAGTTAGTTTTCATTGCATAATACCTAACATAGTTAGCGAAAATTATAGCATGAATTCTAATAATTTGGCTTTCAGAATAAAGGTGCTTTTCAATATTCATTTTTGAATGAATACTTTCTTTTAATTCTGAAAAATCTATTTCATTAAATAAATTGATGGTACTTAAAAAAAGTTCTTTATTTGTTACCTCCAATAGAAACTCTGTTGCTGCATATAATCTTTCAAAAGACTCTAAGTCATCTCTTAAAACTTTCTTAATAACGAAAAACATTATTCTATTTGCTTGTTCTTCTGAGTCTTCTTTATTTTTATATTTAAAAGAATCAATATCGTATTTGAATGTTTTCTGCGATGCCATTTTTGAACTTTTTCTTATTTTAAACTAATGTATTTTTTCATTTCTTTTTCAAATAGTTTGGTATAATCACTATTCATTAATAAACTAACACTACTTGTTCTTACTAATCTTTCAATTAATATCTGTTTGACTATTTTCTACGTTGCCATTTCTAAATTGAAAAGTAATTATTAGGTTTTAGGGTTCTCTCTCTGGGCTTTTTCCATTTTCTCTATTAGTGCCTGTCTGAACTCCGGGTTTTTTCTTGCCGCTTTCAGAATTCTTTTT
>Ga0307488_10003556_pt1 | contig 13009 bp, 24 predicted proteins | sample SB02metaG_FD_202248 | JGI IMG/M metagenome (GOLD analysis project Ga0307488, IMG submission 202248) | Sea-ice brine microbial communities from Beaufort Sea near Barrow, Alaska, United States - SB 0.2 | ecosystem: Environmental > Aquatic > Marine > Coastal | place: USA: Alaska | collected...
CTCTCCCCCCGCGGCGTCGCAAAACAACCCAACTCAAAAAGGGCGGCAAAAAGGGCAAACTCGCGGCGCTCAAGTGAGCGTCGCGCGGCGGCCAAGTCTCGCGGCGGCGAGGGGGATGAGATCGCGCGCGGCGATCACCGACAACGGCTCGAGATGAACGGGAGGCGGGCGCCTTCCCCCGCGGCGTCGCAGAGCAACCCGCCAAGAGTCTGGATAAGCAACTCAGAAACCAGACAACGCAAGGACGGCGGTGTAACAGGTGGCGGCGGCGCAGCGCGAGCTGACCAGCACGGGAGTTATTTTCGCGCCGCCTTCCTGGGGTGGAGGGCGGGGGGCGGGTTGGCGGGGGGGGCGGCGGGGGATGGGGGCGTGAGTGCACGGCACGCACCTGGGAGAAGCTCGCGCGGCACAACGGGTGCGCTGCGGAAAGTGTTGGGGGCTGCCGCCGCATGTCAGCTGACTCAACTTCCCGATTTTTATCGTCTTTCTGGGCCGACTCTTGGTTTTCACTGTTTTGAACGATTCAGACACCTGTCACCGTTTGTTCTGAACTCAAACATCGAGGGTCAATCCGAGAGTGAATCTGATGACAAGTCACGTAATCGCCCAAAACACAAGCCGGCGCTCGGAAGCAGTGGCTGTCCTCGTTTAGAAGGTGGATCGCGGCAAAACACGCTATGCGATACCATGTGTCGTCCCAGTCAGCGTCGCCTGCCAAGAAACCACGACTCGCTGTCACGCACCGGTAACCACTTCCAACGTCCCGCGCACGTTGCGGTCTTCGGCACACCCCATCGCGCGCTGCGCAAATGCCTGTCAACGTCGGCGACTTGCGCCTCGCGCTCCGCGCCGCGCCGCCGCAGAGCACCCGAGATCCACCAAGCACCGCTCGAGGCCCTGTCAACCGACCGCTCACCCAGGCGGAAGAAAACGCGCTGGGCTGGGTGGGCGTGGGCGCCCTCGGCGGTGCTGTCGTGGTTCTCCTTTCAGGCGGTATCGTGGCGGCAGTTGCAGTGCCGGTGGCTATGAGTGCGTTTGGTACGGTCGTGCCTGGCACAGGCACGTTGCACGACGTTGGCGGAGTGGGCGCCTCCATGCAGGCGCTCTCGGCGGGCTTACTGACCACCACGGCCGTCACGACGGGCGCCGTCGTCGGGGGCGTTCTCTCCCACAAGCCCGCCAGAGATGCTCTCAAGAAGGCCTGGTGGTAGGGAGCTAACTCCTAGCTTGGGACACGCAGATGCTGCTCGCCCCGTCATCCTCTCATTCAACGCATTCTCAACCCTCGTTAATTGAGTTAAAGCGCATAGGATGCCACGTCATCCAAATCGTCATGAAGCCTCGATTCCTGCTTTAAACCGCATCCCATGACGTGGCGAGCTATATCTGCCAGGCCCTACGGCCTGCGATTACACAGACGCCATAGACGCCATGATACGGAAAGAACGTATCCGCGAAGACCGTCTCCGCGAGGCTAGGCGAGTCGGCGCACTCGTTCAGGCGTACCAGGCACTTGCAGGAATGGAGCCTTCCACTCCTGGGTACTCTGCAATCAAGGGCATGCTAGCAGTCAATGGCGTGGACGTCTCCAATTTCAAGTGACGAGTCAAGTGGGCTATTGGAAGGTGGAAAGTGGAAAGCCCGGAGCCTGCACACCTTGCACCTCGACGACATCAATCAATATGCACCGCCCATCGCGAGCCCGTTGCCGGCGGTATTAAACACTCACCGCCCATCGGCGACGCACAGAGCCACCCGTACCTCCGCTGAGCGGGTGCATTGTATGGGGTTGCTCACATTGCGGTGTGCTGGCATTACGATACCAGCACGATTATAGCAAGACGATGTCTGAACGAATAGCCACACGATAGCATGACGTCATAGTTTGACAAAGTGCCAAACATGCAGGAGAAACTCCCCGACAAACGGCAGAACGACTGACCGCCACCAAATATGTAGGCTCAAACATGCCTAGCGCGGAGCTACCAACACGCCTACCATATTCTCATCCTAGTCTGAAATAGAAATGCAATGAACGAAACTCAGCGCCTGTCGACCTGCCGCGCGTTGACCAAAGTGGCCTCCTCCGTGACCACATGCATGATCCGCGCTGCTTCGCCAATGGTTCGATCGTCCCGGACTTTCTGCAGGAACTTATCCCAGTGCTACACTCGCGCCATCGCCTTCGACTACTCTGCTCAGGGCCTTGTACTTAGTACCCTCACGGTTTGCCTATTGTGTATCGGTGCACCCGTACACACTTATACTTAGTTCCCTCACTGATTGATCATATTAGTGTACTGATGTACCCGTACACACTGGTATGCTATGCACAAACAGTCAGGGGACGAGTGGCCGTGACAGAGAGGAGGACGCGGGGCGATTGTAAGGGTACACTGGTACACTGTGGGCAAACAGTCAGGGTGAGCTGAGGAGGCACCAGGCTATTTTTCGCCCAGCCCCGTCTACCCCGTCTAGAGCGAGTGTGCGCGACTGACGGCTGGTCGGACACACACGTGACCGACCAAAATCCTCTTGGTTGCAGCAACAAACCCCTGACTGAGCTCATCCACACCAACGCGGCGGCACACGCACCACCCTGCCACCGCCGCCAGTCCGATACTATGTTCGATGACGCTAACGACTTCTCCGATGCCACGTGGGTCGACACCAACGGGGGTGGCATCGGGGACCCCGACGCCGACGCCGCCGCCCCGCGGGAGGGCGCCGCCGCGGTGAAGATCCAGGCGCACGTCCGCGGCTTCAACCTGCGGAACCGCCGCAAGAGTATGCCCGCGGCAAGGTCTGACACTTGTCCATGTTTTTTATCGACCTGAGCCCTTTTGGTCACTGGAACTCTGAAATACCCTGGCGTATCGCACACGAGAGAGAGACAGAGACGCTTCCGCGTGTATGGGGAGGCACCAGGCTTCCGTACCTGCCCCCCGTGGTGTATCGCACAACAAGTGCTCATGACGAGCCAAAAAGTGGACGAGTGTAAGCCCCTGGCCCGCGCCCGCCTCCAAGAAGGTCGAGGACGGGGAGGAGTTTGACGAGATCACCACCAAGGCCGCCGCCGCGCCCCCCGCCGACGCCACGAGCCCCGGGGGCAGCGTCTCCGGGGACGGCCGCGACGGACTCTGCAGCGAGCGCAACCTGACCATGGGCGTGAACGTCGCCTTCGTTGTAGGGCCTCACATAAGACATCCCCTTTCCACCTGCTTGAAAAGCCACGAGGGGACAGGGGGGGTGCCGTTGTTGGCGCTCTCACAAACGCCCCCCCCGGCCGCCCCCCCACCGCCTCCACGGTCGTATCGCCTTGCACCACCCGCGTCGACGCGCCAACCAGTATGGAGGGAGCCATAAGGCCGTTGTAGGTTCATCGTTCGGCCGCTCTCTTGAGGCAGTTTTGTCCCGAAACCGCTCAAGTTTCCCCCACTGATGCTTCGACGAGGCTCAAGTTATGCTGAAAGCTGACAACGGGATACGGGAGCGGTGTAAGAGGCCCTGCTGCACGGCCGCGCTGATGGTGATCCTCTACATCGTGGCCATCGATCCCTGCCTCTCCCACGTCTTCTCCTTCGTCCCCGGGGGGGCGACGGGGCTGCTCGGCTCCCTTTGGCGCTTCGTCGCTGGCTCTTGGCTTTGGATCTTCAAGGAACTGAAATAAGAAAACGGAAAGGCTAGTCTTTAGCCACTCAGACTGCCAGACTCAGTACCCCGAGGACCTTCAGCACTCCGAGAGGTACGCCAAGAAGCCGAGAGCGCCGACGACGGCTGCAGGTCCAGAGCGCTGGCTACAAACCACGAAAGGCGGGAACGTGGCGATGCGAGGGCACACACGTGCTTGGGCGCTTTGATTTGAAATAAATTCCTTTCTTTGGATGCGTTTACAACACATGCTCATTACGATACTCAACTACGTAGATGAATGAGCAACCCACGAAATAGCTAGTTGCATAGCGAGTCGCACGCCCCGCCGAGCGGGAACGGCCAACACTTTGAAAGGAATATCAAACAATCAATCAACCTCAGCGCCCGTAGATGGCTTCCCGCGTCGCGCCGCAGCGCCTCTGAAAGAAGATTGCCCGTGCGTGATGCGTCAGTACCCGCAGGTAACCTGCCGCTGTCGCATCCCAGACTAATACGTGTGCACGCGTATACTGGTACACTGTGGGCAGACAACGTCTGAACCCGTAGTTGGCCTGCCGCCGCAGCGCCCCCAGCACCCGCGGCAGCGTCCCTGACTAGATCAGTATTAACGTGTACTGGCGTACACCGGTACACTATGAGCAATCAGACAGCGTCAGTACCCGTAGGTGACCTGGCGCCGCAGTGCCTCCAGCACCTGCGGCAGCGTTTCGCCCGCCAGGCACTGCACCTTGAGGCATGCCAGCGGGTCCGCGCGTGTGGCGCCCGCGGTGTAGAGGCGCAAGTTGAAACTGAAAGCAACCTTTGAAAGCTGAAGCGAATAGCACACCTACACAGGGCTCTGCTCACATCAAAAGAGGTCTAGGTTTCCAGTTGTGACTTACGGGGAGATGTCTGGGGAGTTCAAGCACCATTCTGCACAAAAAGAATCATCACAATTAAGCGTCGATCGCTGAAACCAAGGGCGGTCAACGGGGGTCAAGCTGCGCCACCCTACTGCGGTGAGGATGGCCACGGGCACCCCCCTGTCAGCCGCGGCCTTGACGAGGCGGAAGGCAGAGAATGTGGACACGGACGACCCGATGATGAGCACGGCGTCCGCCGACTCCGAGGCGGACTTAGCGGCAGCGGCCACGGCCGGCGGGACATTGTCGCCGAAGAACACTACGGCTGGCTTGAGCGGGCCAGCGGAGCAGGCAGCGCATGGTGGCACCGTAAAGTCATTGACAGCTTCCCCGTCATAGGGACTGGCGTACATTGCTCGCCACGTCATCTAATGCACTTTGAGCCCTCTTCCCTTGAACGTAATGGCACCTTATGACGTGGCGATCAAATTTTGCCCGGCCCCACCCCGTCGAGCTCCACGTCGCCGTCCGGGCGCGTCATCATCTGCGGCGCCGCCGACGGCGCCGCCGATGCGACTGTCGTCACTCCGTTGTCGTAGGGCGCGGTTCCACTCGTGGCGTCAACGGCGAGTCCGGCGGCGGCGGCGAGGCGCGGGTTCAGTTTCGCCATTTCGTAGCGGCGCAAGTTGAAGTTGAAAGTAAAGTCTCGAACCGGCTCATCACATCTAAGTTTCAAGCGCTGGACACCAGCAGGCGCTTTCATAACGGGTTTCGATCGGTTTCGACATGCAGCACCCCACCAACTGTTTTTGCAGCCTCCGCCGCGACGACATCACCCCGCACTGCATGCACACCACCTCGATGCAGAGCCGCAAGTTGGAATTGAAAGCAAAAGTTGACAGCAGTTTATGGTAATGCAGTTGCGTCGTTGCAGTGGCGCAAGTTGTAATTGAAAGCAAAACTTGATAGCAGTTTATCGTAATTTAGTTTCAGGCACTGGAACCTGGCGCTTTCAACACAGGTGTCAATCAGTTTAGCCTGCACCACCCCATCTCGTGCGTGGTGCCGTGCAGCTCCAGCACGGCGGTCGACCCCGCAGCGTGGTGTAGCCGGTCCACGTTGTAGTGCCCGGCAGATGTTTCTCGCCGCGTCATGTAACGCACGTTGCACTCACGCCACGTCATCAACAAGGATTTCACCCCTCGTTTCTTGCCTGATTGGCGGTCTGGGACGTGAAGCGGTGGGCAGGGCCTGGCGGATGTTGCCTATTGCCTGCTTCGTCATCGACAGGCGCTCGAAGCCTTTTGTTTAACTTAAACGGCACCCTATGACGTGGCGCAAAATCTGCCAGGCCCCACGACGTTCTGCGTTATCAGCTGATGTACGTGTCCGTCCTGCTGTAGCTCCGCCAGCGCGTCGTGCGCCGCGTTGGGCTCCGTCTGCTCGGGCCTACCAGATGCTGCCCGCCACGTCATTAACACATTTTTGAACTGTCGCTTCCTGAGTTGAATGGCATCTTATGACGTGGCGAGCAATATCTGCCAGGCCTGTTGCCTGCCACGTCATCGACCGCAATTTTCACTCTGGTTCCTTGAGGTTAAACGACATCATATCACGTGGCGAGCAACATCGACCAGACCCTACCGTCTGCTCGCCGAACCGCTTCCACCCCACAAAGGAGCGCGCCCAGTAGCGGCGCCGGCTGGCGTCGGTGCGCGTGATATAGGGACACAAGGCTTAGTGTACCGGCACCCATTAGTAGCAGCACGAGGTGAGATTATCGAACGTCGCACACAGGGAATTTATCAGACACGCCGTCGATGACATATTCAGACACGCCGATGGATGATGGATGATCACACGTTCGGAGTGTGCAGCCACACCATGAATTCCTGGTGAGTCATGGGCTTGAAGCCTGTGGAGTAGGCGCCAGTAGGCGACCGGTAGTCAGGGATATCTGACTCCGTGCTCACGCCCGCTCCGTCTGCCAGGGCCTGGCAGACATGTCTCGCCATGTCATTGACACGCATTGTGAAACCTCATTTCTTGAGATACCAGACATCCCATGACATGGCAAGTAATATCTGCAAGGCCCATGGCCTGCCCACGTCAACGACACGCGTGTTGAACCCTCGTCTCTTGAGTTAAATGGTGTCCTATGACCTGACGAGCTATAGCAATATCCACCAGGCCTTACCGGTGATGACCAGCAGCCGCTGAGCGTCGCCGATGAAGTCGCACAGCGCGCGGACCTCGGCGGGGGTCGGCGCCGGGCAGTCGGGTGCCGTGGCGGGCCGCCGCCGTCTCCACCCCGCCGCACCCACGCCCATGGCCGCTTCTCCTCCCGCTGCGGACACCTTCAGCCAGGGAGTGATGTATAGTGCTCGCCACGTCAGAGAATGCTATTAACCTCCAGAAACTGGGATTCACAATGCATTTGATGACGTGGCAGGCACGCCATGACGTGGGATGCACTACAGGACGTGGCGAGCACTATCCATCAGTCCCTACCTTCGACACGTGCGCTGAACCAGGAGGATTGGAATCGGAGTTTTCAGAAGAGTCTTCCTCCACCATGGCTGAGGATGGCCCCGCTTCAGCGCTGGAAGCCACGCGCCGCCGCTGCTGATGCTGCTGACGCTGCTGCCGCCGCTGCTGCTCAGGTCTGCGCTTCTCCTCCATATTCCAAAGTGGTTCGCGGACTCTCACCATCGAGCCATACGACACGACCGAGAACGCTTGCGAGGCTTGCGACGATGGAGGGGGCGGCCCAAGCGCTTCATTTCGCCCCTCCGGTCGCTGAACAACGGCGCTGACTTGCGGTCGAGGTTTTGCCGCCGTCGCGTGACCCAGCAGCAGGCGCGGCCGTAAGAAGCGCAGAAACCTGCCCGGCGCCGCCGCGTGAGCGGTGCTCACTTGAAACGCCATTTGAAACTTTGCGCAAGAACTGTCGGAGAGGTATCTTCCTCACTACCTTCGGGTTGGCGCGGCGTCACGCGCGACTGACGGAGACAAACCACGACAGGAAGGGCGACGCCGCTCAACAGCTGTTGAGCCCCAATAACCCTGCGTGCTGCCGCCGAGCGTCCGTGGTATGATAAACGCCGCTATTGCGATGCCGCGCACCTATGTGGAGCGCTGTGCGAGAAGGAATAAATAGAGTGCCTACCAGTGGTTTCCACTTTGTCCACTTTTCGGCTCAACCTGAGCCGTTTCTGTCTCGGGAATTCACAAAACATCGACCGTATCCCTCAAAAAGTGTCTACGTTGATCTGAAAAGTGGACAGTTAGCCCGTGGCACGAGGCTCGACAGTTTGTCTGTGCACAGAATCGGCAGGCGACCACCGCAGTACCACCGCCACATTCGAAGCGGCGCGTCGACGTCCAGGAACGACAACCACACACGTGCGTGTCGATACCGCGGTCATACGGGCTGTGTGCACCCGTGCCGCCGTCCCTTCGCCTTCCAAGGAGTTCCAGGCTTCCAGCTCGGTGACAGCTGGAAAGTGCCCACTACGACTGCGCCTGCGCTGGCAGGCAATTGTGTTGCTGCGGCTGGCACAGTGCGATGGGGTCGTCCTCGGACAGCGACAGCGACAGCGACGGCGCGCTCGAGTACAAGACGGTGAAGCAGGTCAAGTGGAGCGACGACGAGGACTCGGGTAAGCGCGGGGGCATTATTGCATTCGGGTGGAGCCGTGTTGAACCCTAAGGTTGAGCCCTATCTTGCATTTGTGCATTTAACATTTCACCGGCGGCCTCGGTGTGTGAGGGAGCCGGGGGGTGGGGGCGGTGGCACGGCGGCGGGGGTGGGGGAATGTGTCAGGCTCGCGGCGTCGCACGCTCGCACCCTCACTTGCAGCGCGTCTCCTTTGGGCGCGCCTCGACCCACAATTTCCAATTTGCTTCTAGTGCCCCCCCGCCGTGTGTACACCACAACTCGTGACGCGGACGCCCTCTCATCTTCCCTACCTCGGTCCGTCGGTCCCTCCGCGCAGACGCCAGCCCCGCGCCGCAGCGCACCGCCGCCTCGCCGGGGACCACAACGGGCATATCGCCGGGCGGCACCTCGGGCCGGACCCGCACGCGCACCAACGCGGGTGCACCCGACGCCAAGCGCTCGCGGCTCGGTGGAGGGGGCGCCCCGGACGATTCCGTGAATTTAGATGATTCAGTGACGCTGGAAGAAGACGACGGCGCCCAGTTCCTGGCAGGGCAGTCCATACATACCACCTTCCCCAGATGGCAGCGTGCATAGTGTACCGGTGTACTTACCTGTACACCTCGCCGCCTCCTCCCTCCTGGCCTGCGCTCGTTTCTTGTTTCAGCTGGACCTGACTGTTTGCTCCTTTCACCCCCAAGGCACTCGCAAGGTGAGCATCAGCCAAACCCCTCCACCATTTCAAGCCCTCCACCAGTTCAAACAGACAGACCCTAGAGCATCTTAATGCCGAAATATGCGTGAAAGTTAATGTGATAACGAACATATTTGGGTAAGGCCGTGGTTGGTGGCGCCGCCACCGGCGGCGGCGAAGAAAAACCGGGGGGCGTGGCGCGGCAAGCAGTTGGACGGCGAGGCGGCGGAGGCCGTGCGCAAGAATCGCACGGCGCTGGATGAGCTGAGACGAGCGGCGACCGAGACCGCGGGGCCGGTGGAGGACAGCGACGTAGAGGAGGTGGGCGGTGATGGGGTAGGGGGCGAGGGAGATGACGGGGGCGGCGAGGCGGAGGGCGCGACGATCACCATATTCTTGGCAGGGCCTTCCCTATAACCCCCTAAGTGTTTTCCCAGCTAGCACACATCAGTTTAAGCGATTTGAACATGAAACCATGTGAATTATCCCACAGGCACACTCTATGATACTCTTGTTAAGCTGGAATTTGTATTGAGGTTGAGGCCCTGGTTCCTGCAACTGAGCAACAGCAAGAAGTTCGAGCACGCCTGCTTGGACTCCGAGCCGTTCTCCAAAATACTAGAAGATTTCCTCGCCTCGGAAGTGGGGCTCGGGATCAAGGTAGGGCCTGGCAGACATCGCTCACCATGTCGGATGCAATTCAAGACGTAAAAACGACGGCTGAAAATGCGTTGGTTGACGTGGTGAGCACTGCTGGCAGACATTGCCCCACGCGTCATATGATGCCCGTAAACTCAAGAAACGAGGGCTCAAAAGCGTGTCGATGACGTGGCGGGCAACATCTGGCAGTCCCTCGGTCAAGGCGGGGGGGCTGGTGGGCGCGGTACCGAAGCTTATCTTCGACGGCGATGTGTTGGACATGGATACTTCGCCCAAAGACTTCGATATGGAAGACGAGGATGTGCTTGACCTCAAGTAGAGTAGTGACGATGACAATGCCGAGGTGATTGTACATGGTGTGATAGACGTGTCTTCTTTCAGTTTAGTTTGTTGCTTTGGGTTGGTGCCACCGCAAAATGCACCGTTTTAGCATGGAGAGTCGAAGATGCTTTCGAGTATGAGTTGGTTTCTCTCAACCCTAGATATCGCTGAATAGCACATTTGGATCTTGCCCGGTGGCACGCGCACTCGCGCATAATTTCCATTGCTGTGTGGCGAACAACGCGGCGTCATGTTTCAGGGTAAATATAAACCCAAAGCGCGTGCTTGCGAAGTCGATATACGCCTCTTAGTTGGGCACCACTCTGTTTGTCCACACCCTTTGCTTGCGACCGTATGCGTGCGCCCGATGAGACCACCGATTACTCTCAATCTCCTCGTGCATCTAACAAATATCCTACCATTCGTCCGCCGAGACAGTGTCATCATCACCCGTCTCCGTTCATAAGAAAACGCCCGTCCTCGTCATCCTCTTCCTTCAGACCCCGTGCAACCTGTGCATGAAGGACAGTCGGGGCACCGCTGTTCATCGCAGCTGTGGCATAGCGTGAATCCGGCGCCGGGCTTCTGTTCGCAGTCACGACAAAGCAATTTGTAGCAAGAGTTGCAACAAGGCAGTAGGTCAGAATCCTGCTCGCACTGCAAGCACACCGACCACCCGCACACGTCGCAAGGAAATGAGGGGGGGTGCCCATCGACGTCCACGGGCTCCTCGTCGCACTCCCCAATGAAACACAGGAAAGCATCGCAGTATTTGCAGATCGATTCGAAGACGTCGTCGTTCCAACAACCATGGCAGACCAGACTCTTGCACCCCCTGCATCGGTGCTTCTGAGCGCTAGCATGCATCACACCGGGGCACCTAGGTTCCGCGCAACCCCACATGTCAAAGTGCCCCTCGAAGAAAGGATCACGGGGATCGCGCTCGTGCCGCACAGGTGTGTCCAGCTGCGCCAGTTCGACCTCTTCGTAGGGTCATGGAGGGCACGCACTCGACCGACGTTGAATCGATGAACTGAGTCCATGCGTCGACTTCAGGTTTGAGTGGAGTGCTTGATCCCTGCCTTATTCTCCACGTCGCACCCCGCGAGCGCGAGCCGCTGCAGGCGCTCCGCCTTGGGCGCGTCATCGATGAGGAGCGCGCGCAGCAGACCGAGGACCGCAGGGCTTGAGACACCCGGGCAGCGGGCGAAGTCGAGGGTTTGGAGCCGCGTGAAGACTGGGGCGGGAGGACGGGGGAGGCCGTACTGGCCCTCGCCAACCCCTGGGGCTCCCCCCCGCCGCGCCTCGTCTACCAGCGCGGCGTAAGCGCCCAGCCCCTCGCCAGTGAACGCCGCAGGGGCGTCGTTCACGACCATCGAGCGCAGGTTGGGCCCCACGCGGCGCAGCACCTGGCGGAAGCGCGCGTCGGTGAGCCGCGCGGCGAGGTCGCCGGACAGAGTTAGGTATTGCGACTGCCAGACTCCCGGGATCTGACCCACGCGGCGCCACACTCGGCTCACGCACTCCAGCGCCAGGCGGTCGCGCACGGCCCCCACGTGCCGGAGGACGAGGGTGGCGAGGTACTCGTCCGGCTCGAACGACGCGCCGTGCTGGAGCGCCATAACGTGAGCGGCTGGTGGTGTGCTTGGTGTTGTGGCTTCTCGGAGTGGCGGCTGAACAACAAGCCCGTTTCCAAGTTGACGGATAACATGTTTCCGGACTGCTGCTAACGTTATCCTTTGTGTCCTGTAACCAACACTCGCCATATGCTCGACCCCTTGGCTACTCGACCTCTTGGCGATGGGTCGAACACCTGGAGGTGACCCTTCGCGCTTTTCTAAGATATGAGAATATCTGCTCGCCTCGGAAGTGGGGCTGGGGTTCAAGGCAGGGCTTGGCAGGCTCTGCAAGGCTTCGCCGCGTCATAGGAAGCCAATCTTCTCAAGAGCCGAGGGCTCAAAATGCGTTGGATGCCGTGGCGGGCAATGTGCCTCTAAGACATTGCTCGCCGCGTCACAGGATGCCGTTAGACTGCATAATCGAGGGTTCGAATTCCGTTTGATGATGTGGCGCGCAATATCTGGCAGTCCCTCGGTCAAGGCGGGGGGCCTGGTGGGCGCGGCACCGAAGCTCATTTTCGACGGCGATGTATTGGACATGGATACTTCGCCCAAAGACTTCGATATGGAAGACGAGGATGTGCTTGACCTCAAGTACAATAGTGACGATGACAATGACGAGGTGATTGTACATGATAGACGTGTTTTCTCTTAGTTAAGTTTTTCTTACAGTTTAGTAGACCACCAGTTCCTCTCCACCTCGTGTACCTAAAAAACATCCTGCCATTTGTCCGCCGAGCGTCATCAACACCCATATCCGATTACACAAACACACCGGTCCTCGTCATCCGCTTCATCACTGATTCGGGCACAAACACGACTCCGGAGGACATGCGGAGCACCACAGTACACCGCAGCTGTAGCAGCGTGTGAATCCGGCGCCAGGCTTCTGCTCGCAATCACGACAAAGCGGTCTGAAGCAAGCAGTGCAACGGAGCAGTAGGTCAGAATCATGCTCGCACTGCAAGCACACCGACCGTCCGCACACGTCGCAAGGACATGAGAGGGGTTGCCCAATGTCGTCCACGGGCTCCTGGTCGCACTCGCCATCGAGACATAAGAAAGCATCGCAGTATTTGCAAATACCGAGGCTGTGGTTGTCGTCGTCGTGCCGACAGCCGTGGTGTAGCGGCGCAAGTTGAAATTGAAAGCAACATTGAAGCAAATTTGAAAGTCGTTCATTATGTCATGCTTATTCTAGGCGCCTTCAGCTTGGGTCTCATCGGGTTAACCTACACCGCCCTACCGTGGCAGATCAGGCGCATGCACCCCCTGCACTGCTGCTGAGTGCCGTCCTGTAGCACACGGGGCAATCATGTTGCGCGCAGCCCCACACGTCAAAGTGCCCCTCGAAGTAGGGATCCTGCGGGTCGCGGTCGTGCTGCACAAACGCGTCAAGAACCGCCAGCTCGTCCTTACAGTAGGGTCATCGAGGGCACGCACTCGACCGACGTTGAATCGATGAACTGAGTCCATGCGTCGACTTCAGGTTTGAGTGGAGTGCTTGATCCCTGCCTTATTCTCCACGTCGCACCCCGCGAGCGCGAGCCGCTGCAGG
>Ga0307488_10003559_pt1 | contig 13004 bp, 8 predicted proteins | sample SB02metaG_FD_202248 | JGI IMG/M metagenome (GOLD analysis project Ga0307488, IMG submission 202248) | Sea-ice brine microbial communities from Beaufort Sea near Barrow, Alaska, United States - SB 0.2 | ecosystem: Environmental > Aquatic > Marine > Coastal | place: USA: Alaska | collected 2017-05-06
CTGCTTGCTCTTTCATCACTTCTTCGTCAGACATTGTCGGTTTGAATTCTGCCGTGGTTAACGGGCCGTCATCCCCCCACTCTGGCTTGTCCTCATAGATACCGAAGTTGGCAAGGTCTACGGCTGGGGTCGCGGCGCGGACGCCGGAGTTCTTCTTGAAGGTTTCTATGAGACCGTATATGCGTTCGTACTCCGCGATAAACCTCGAAGGGATGGGCGAACCGGGGGTCGGGGGGGCTCGGTTGACCAGAAGCTCTGCGAACGCTTCCTCCGTGGACGTCTTCAGAAGCTCCAAGTTCCCCCAGGACGACAAGTCCGTGGCGACCCTGCTAACCTGGATCGAGCGGTATTGCTGGTGTGCCGCCATGGTGACAAAACGAATATCCCCCGTCAGGACCGTCTTGTCTTTGACAACGGTCTTTCCAGCAACCTTGCTGGACAGAACCTTTACCTTTATCCCCCGCGAAGGCGTCCCGGTGATGGTTCCGAGACCCTTACCCTTCACGTTTTTGAACATTAGGGTTTCCCCGGCGGGGGCATCAGGAGTCACCTGAGTTGGGGCCTCGCCTTCGGTGAGCTTCAGGTTTTGGGGAGCCTGGTGATCGGGGGTCGGGTGAGAGCTTGAGTAGTACCGATAGTTTCCCAGCAGGGAGGTCCCAGGGGAGAATGAAGCCTTGAGGCTCGTTACAAGAGCCAGGTAGTTGACGAGGTTAAGGGCGGCGTCGGTGTCAACCGTGACCCTACGCTCCACGAAGCTCAGGAACTTACCGAAGACCTCCCCGTTCTCCGGAACGACCTCCCCGCCCTGGGCGGCTCTAACGGCATCGTTGTAGGTCGTTCTTACCTGAGTGAGTGACATTCTTACAGGGGCGTTCGTCCCGTTCGAAAGGGCGAGGTCGGTTGAATCCGGGATCCGCTGAAGGAACCCTGTCGCAAGGGCGAGTATTACAAACTCCTCCGGCTTGAGCAACCCGGTCGCGACGTCCACCGTCGCATAGTTGACCTTCGCGGGATCCAGGGCCAAGACCACGTTCGGGAACCCTACCATCCTGGGGGGACCCGCGTCGAGGTCCTCGTGCCCCTCGAGGTTCTTCGCGTACACATACAGCGGGAGCTGCGGGTACTCCCCGGGGGCCTCAAGCTTCACGTCCTCGATCGCTGGGAATAAGCCGGAGCTTTCCGAACTAACCGGTGGGAACCACTTCGTTCTCTTGGCGATCCCGTTGATCGTCGTTGTGCACTGGCCTCCGCTCGAGAAGCTGTGGGAGATAGAGTTTGCGTAGAAGAAGGTGTCCTGGCTCTCAATGTAAACCGGGTATCCGGGCCTCAGCTCAGGTCGGATCGGGATCGTGACGCTGGCGCTTCTGACGGAGGCGTTCGCGATGTCGAGGCGGTTTACCGCGCTAACGTAGATCGCCTGCCGGTTGGATAGGTAGTTGGTCTCAAAGGACTCATCCCGGTATCCGAACTTGGCAACCAGGGCGTAGTCGATGAACACCGCCCCGACGCCCATCCAGCCCTCCACCCCGTGCCCCTGGACATTTGCAAAGTGCGAGCCGGAGCCCTTGATGAAGGTGCACTCAGGCTCACCCTCGGTCTCGGATATGGAGATCAGGTCCCGATCCTTGATAACGAAGACCGGGTCCTGCCGGGTGTCGAGATTGTACATCGGGGGCTTGAAGACCAGGTCCCCGTCGACGTCCTGGTAGAACTCGAAGCCGGTGATGGTCTTGACCATCTCCGCGATCTCCATTTTCGTCATGTACTCCGTCTCAAAGAAGTTCACGTTCCCGAGCTTGCTAATATCAAAAACGAAGGCCTGCATCTTAACGACGTCGTCGATTATCTTTACGTTGGAAGAACCGTTCTGACTGGAAACGACCGAGGCCTGTGTAGAGAGAGGGTCATACTCGTTTTCCCGAAGACTTTCCCTGAGCTTCTTGTCCATCCAGGGGTCCCAGACGTTTTCATTGTCGTTGGCGACGAACACCCGTTTGACGGCGGCGGCATACCCCTTGGTACCGTTGCTTCTGTTGGCGCTGGAGGCATCCATCCAGAACCCGTAGTAAGCCTGCTCGTCGTGGTTGAACATCCTCCCGTCAATGCCGTACATCCGAAGTGCCCCGGAGTTCTCGGTCCACCGCTTCGCCCACCACTCCGCAGCGTGGGCGAACTGGGACTTCCCGATGGTGTCGTCCACCGCAGCTGTGTTCTGCGCTCGGCTTAACTGAAAGTCGACACCGTATGCCGCACCGAAGGCCACCTTCACGAGCGTGTATATGATCGCATAGGGGTTCATGCTCGTGAAGCGGTGGCCGTCGAGCCGAGGTTCAACCAAAGAGCCTGCCGGGCGTTTCCCGAACACCGCACCGTTCACGGACAGGTGAAGGTACTGCCAGAAGTGGAGAAGGTTCGTACACTGAACGGTTGCGGAGTAGAAGCCCCCACTGAACTCATGCGATACGCTGGTGACCACCCCCCGAAAAACCTGGTAGTAGGGGTAGACCGGGACCTTGTCGGGGTCCAGGTCGTCGGTTTCGTTGGTTTCGACATCCTGGCCAAACCCGGCGAAGTCTACCATCGGGAAGTAGCCCCGCATAAACACGACGACCTCAAGAGAGGGCTGGAGCAGGTTCTTACCGTTGATTCGGAACCGCTCGATCTCATGCTGAGGGATCACAACAGAGAAGTTTGCCGTGGCAGCGGACTCCACGGTCGCATCGACGGAAACCGAGGTGATGTACTTGTTGATGTCGATCGACTGACTACACCCCGCGCAGGAGGCGAACTCCTGGTAGCCGTTTATCAGGACGATGGCGTCGGGGGTGTGCCGGACCAGGGTCCGATTCATGGACCAGTCGCCGACGTAGGGTCTGTTTCGAATCGACATCAGCCCGTGACCCCCGAGGGAAAGAAGAGGTCAAGCGGCACCTGCACCCCTGGCTTATCCTTATCCTTATCGAACTGGTCCTGGCCTGAGAAGAAGTCCCCGGCATTCAAGTCAAGTGAGTCACCCCACTGTACGGGGGAGGGGGACTCGGGCCTCACCTTGGTCGGCCCAGGCCGTCCTGCGTAGGCCGCCGTGGGTGTGGGCGACATCATGGGCATCACGGCAACCGGGGGCACCGCGTTGTCATAGAGCCGGTCGACGGTGAACTCCATCTCCCACTCCACCCGGTGTGCGGTTTCCTCCTGGTATGAGAAAGAGAAGGAGTTGATGTGCCCCACATAGGTCATCTGGTCGTAGTCGATCGCCAAGGCTCCGACGAACAACATCGCCTCAGACTTCCCGAGGGTGTCGTAGATGTAGCCGTTGTTCCGGTAGAAGTGGTACAGGGCCATGAAGTTCTGCCACGCCGCGCTGTCCCGCTTCGAGGCGTACTGGAGTCCTGAGGGGGAGTCTGATTCGGAACCCGCGCCGTTCCCGGCGGGGGTGTTCGGGTTTTTGGCCGCGATGAACGCCCCGGTGGAGCCGCTGAACGAAACAGTAGGCTGCGTCTCACCCCACCGCTCAAACACGAACCCGTACCGGCCTCTCTGCTGGTACTGCTGGACCGGGGAGTGGGTTACGCTCATGGAGTTGGGGTTCACCAGAAGGGTCAGGGGCGGTGTCTGAAGGATCCGCTCGATCTGGTAGGCAATGTCGGCTGCAGTGTACTGGTCAACAAGGGTCGCCCGTTCATCCTGAGAGGTCGAGTCGTTTAGGACCTGCCCCGACGAAACGACTCGCTGAAGGTTCGAGAGGCGAGTCTGAGCCGCAGCGCCCGTGACCCCGGAACCGCCGAAGGCTCCCCGGACCGCCGATGCCGCTTTGTTGAAGCCCTCGGTTGACTGGTTCGCGCGCCCAAGAGAGTCGACGGCTACTTCAGAGCCTTCGAGGCTGAGTTCGGGCGGGATGATCCTGATCGTAAAAGGGCTCACGTCTCGCAACATGGCGTTGCCGTTGTCGATCGGAACCCCCACCTGGGTCTCGAACGAGTACAGGAGACTGGGCCCAACCGAAAGGCCGTCGTACCGGTCAGCGATTAGGTCAGGCCTATCTGAGATTGTGCTTCCAGCCACGCTGGCCTCCTACGGTTTCTTTTCTTCTCTTTCGGGCTGCGGCGTCGAAAACACCGTCTTCCACACTTGGATCTCCTTCTCGATCTCGAGGGAGGCACTCATCTGAAACTGGTACGGACCCTGGGCGTCCTCCGTCACTGAGAAGCTTGTGAACCACCCCGTATATACACCCCCGTCGAAGGTGACCTTGATTGCCCCTTGGATCGCGACCTGACCGTTCAGGTCGTACACGCTGCCGTTGTTGTGGAACATCGCCAGAAGGTCCAGGTATGAGTCGTACGCCAGGGTCTCCCGGCGGGATCCACCGGTCTTCTTGGGGTCCGTCGTCATCGAGATCCCAGCGTACAGGCGCATAAAGCCGCCCGTGGCCGCTTCAAACTCCATCGTCCGGGTGCCGTCCCCGAAGTGCTGCTCGACGAACCCGCCCTTGGTCTGGATCCGCTCTATGAGCTTCTCGTACCGGAGGGACATCGACTTGGGGTTGACGTGGAGGACGAGCTTGAGGTCCTCCGGGAGGATGCTGGTCTCCATATCCGCACCCACGATGTCGAAGATCACCGGCCTCTTGCCCGAGCCAGAGAACTCCTCAGCAGCTCCGGCAGGGAACGCTCCCGTAAACAGGGGGATTTCAGAGGACATTACTCACCTCACCCGTACTGCTTGGTGTCGCCGTAGCCGGTTTCAGACAGTACCCGGCGCACGACCTGGTAGACTTTCATCGTGTCCCCGCCGCTGATGTTGACGACGACGGTTTTTCCGCCTCCCTTCCCGCCACCTGAGAGGGCACGGGCGATGGCTCCACCGGGCTTCATCCCCGCGAACTCATCGGCCGAGTGGATGGGTGTTAGCACCCCCTTCGAGCCCCCGTTTCCGCGATAGATGAAGTCCGCTGCTGCTGGAGCTTCTTGAACCGTGGCTGTAAAGCCGTGGGCCTTCGCCCACTGAGCCTCTTCGATCGTCACCCCGCCCCCCAGGAGGTATTTTGAGATGTCGGAGCCTTGCTCCAACCCTCTTAAGTTCGCCATCATCGTGGCGGACACTTCTCCTGCGGTATTGCCTTCGACCGCCTTCACACTCGATTCGCTTATCAACTTGATAAGTTCGGTCATGTCCTCACTGCGCTTTTCTTCCTTGAGCTGCCGAATGATGTCCTCGGAGCCCTCCTTAATCTCCTTGTCCGTGGCCTCAGCTTGCAACCTCACCTTCTCCTGGGCGTCCTGCTCCTCTTTAAGGAGGGCGTCGGCGAGGGCAATCTGCTCCGCAAGCGCCTCACGCTCGTCATTGGTGAGAGGCACCTCGACGATCGCGACGCCGTCGGCGGTAGCTTTGTCCTCGGTACGTTTCACCAGAGCGGCCAGCAAAGCTGGATCAAAGCCGCTCTTCTTGGCCTCTTCGAACCGCTCGAGGGTTCCTGTTCCCTCCTTGGCGTTCGCTCCGAAGTCGCCCTTCGTGTACGCACTTGAGTCTAAAAGTTTGCCCGTCTCCTCATCCACATCCGCGTTTTTCCCGGCTGAGACGATTTCTCCGGCTTGCCTCTCCCCGGCTAAGGTCAACTGAGCTGCCCAGTCGGGGGGTCGGGTTGAGCTGTCGCTCAACGGGTTCCACCCGTTGTCGTTCGTTCCAACACCGGCGGCAACCATCTCCTTCCGCCCGTCCAGCATTCGTTCCGTCCGATTGCTGGACTTCTTTATGTCCTTTTCCAGGGCCGCCTTCTTCTTTAGGAGGGCGTCCCTTTCGGGACCCGCCTTTTCTTGGGACAGCTCGGCACCGACGTCAACCAGGTCATTCGAGAGCCTTTCAGTGATCTTCCTACTGTTTGCTATTTGCGAATCCGCTGTTTTTAAGTTCGCGTCGTAGTCTTGCTGCGCGCTGCCGTACTCTTCGGTCTTCCCAAAGTGGGCCACCAACCACTGCATCGCGGTGTTGATGTCGTGGAGGTAGCTTCCGATCTTGTTTTTGAGCTCGACCGTGATGCTTCGGGTCGCTACAAGGGAGTCTGCGGCGTGCTGATCGGCCTGATTCCAGGCCGCCTTGGAGGCTTCCGCAATCTCCTCCGGAGTCCCAACAATTCCCTTTAAAACGGCGTCGGAGAAGGTCACGATCCCCTGGTCGTCCTTCTCCTTTTGTGTAAGAGCCTCAAACTCGGCCATCATCTTTTCCTGGAGCCGCATGCGGGCCTGGAACTCCTCGCCGCCGATCCCCGTGATGCTCTCGTAGGACATCATTTCGATTGCATCCATCTCCGAAAGCATCTTCCCGCCGAACATCGAAGCCGCCTGCGTGAACTCAGCCGCGAGGTTTCCTCGCTTGCTAAGGTTCGCCAAGGCTCGAGCAGTGCCGCCATGCCCCTTCTTGTGGGACTGGGCCAACTCCCTAATGCTGGTGAGCTGGCGTTCCTGGACATCCGTTAGTTTGCCGGAGGACAGAACCGCCCGGAACTCCTTCCCGGTCGCCCGCGACATCGCCTTGATGTCCAGCTGGCCGTCCTTACCCATGAGCCCGGCATCCTGGAGAGTCGACTTGGCCCCGATTGACATACCCTTATCGGAGAATTCTTTAGCCTGGAGGCTGGCGTCCTTCTTAGCCACGTCCTTCATCGCTTTCCCGCCGAGCATTGCTTGCTTGTAGCGTTCCTGCGTTCCCATCCCCGAGAAGGTGCCGCCGCCGCTGATCTTGGTCTTGGCGAGGTCTTCTCCGAGGATCTCGACCAGCTCGGTCATCAGGGTGACCGTGTCACTGACCCGGAAGTTGTAAAGGGCCATCCCCGAGGACGCCTCATTGATGGCGGAGAAGAAGTCCGCCGTCCTCATCTTCGCCTTGCCAGCCTCTCCGGCAATAAGACCGAAGGCACCCTGAATCCCATTGAGGTGGTACCCCAGGTCCCGGCTCATCTTTTCCATGAACGATGCCACCGAGCTAACCTCAATACCCAGCCCTTGAGACGCGACGATGGCTGCCTCGGTAACTCTCTTGAAGGCCGTGATGGACCCCACGGTGCCGCCGACGACGTCCGACATCTCCTTCATGGTTATTCCGGACTCAAACAGCGCCGAGCTAACCTGGGAGATCTCCTCCCCGGACATTCTCCAATCCAGGCTCAGGTCCACGATCGCGGTACGCATCGAGACGAGCCTGGCCTCAAGCGCCCCCATCTCGACACCCACGTCGACCGTTTCCCCGGCCTTCATCCCAACCAAGTCGAACGCGGAGGCGGAGGCCAGCAGCTGCTTGTTCATGTCCTTGGCGTTGCCGTAGGCCATGGCCAAGATTCCAACGACGGCGACGAGAGGTCCCGCGATCAGGGCGACCGAGGCCGCAACAGCCGCCAGGGCTGTTGCCGTTCCGGCCATCCCCGCAGACGCCGCCGCGCTCGCCCCCATGCTCGCCGCCGAACCCAGGCCGCCAGCGATCTTCGACGCTGCATCGTCGGCTCCCATGTCCCCCATCTTCACGGAGCCGGACAAGGCCGAACCCACGGCGTTCCCACCCGCAGTGGTCTTCTCCGTAAAGGTTCGAGCGGAGCGTTCCTCGTGGGCGGCGATCATATCCTGCCGCTCCTTCGCCGCTGCCGCCGCCTTCTTATTCATCTTCTTTTGATGTCCGACCTCCTTTTTGAGCTCCTTGTCCTTGGTCTCCAGCTGAAGCTTGAAGCGTTTTTTATCGGCGTCGGCGGTTGCCGCCCTGAGCTTGTCGGCGAGGTCCGCCTTAGCCCTCAGGATCTTCTTCTCCCTCTCGGTGGACTTCTGGGAGGCTTCCTCGAACGCATTCGCCGCCCTCTTCAAGCCTGCGCCATTAAGTGCGACGAAGAGGTCGGCCGAGTCCTTCGAAAGAGACGCCAGACCTTTCTTGCCGCCCTTCTCCACGGCCTTGTTGACCATTTGGGTGAGGGCCGCAGCGGCTTCCTTGTCGCCGCTCAAGGCGGCGATCGACAGGTCAACTTGCGCTGTCAGGCTCAGGTCAGACATTAACGGCCTCCACGTAGCGGTTCGCGATAGTCAATCTACTTCTTCGCCTGCGGCTTCCGCGCTTCAACCTTCTCCTGGAGGGAGGTCCCGCCGCCCTTTTCCTTCTGGGCCGACGCATCGGTGACCACCATGTCAGGGTTGAGAACCCCGGCGACGAGCTTGGGCGCGACGTACCTCGCGTAGAGCCTCTGGGCGTCCGAGTTCTCGGGCACAACCTGAGTCTTCTTCTTTCCGATTGAGGGGTTGATCCGGTCAAGCTGCTCCTTGGTGTACCCGACGAGAGCGGCAGGGTTCCCCATCGAAGCCGCCTCCCGGGCAAGCTGGGCCTCGTCCCTTTCCCGCGCCTTCGTAGCACGGAGAGCATCGACCCTGATCCGAGCCCTTCGGTGATAGTCTTCAACCATGCTGTCGTGAAGGTCCATCTCCCCCTCCATGACCTTCCGCATCTCTTCCTCGAGCTCGTGGCGCGATCTGGGCGACGTCACCGCTCCCACCTCGACCTCTTGACCCTGGAAGTTGATCTTGATGGGCTCTGCGGGAGGGGCGTCTCCGCGAATGACCCAGTTTACGGCTTTCTCCACGACTTCCTGGCGGGAAGCCTTCTCGTCAACCTCCCACCGGTCAAGCATCTCCCGGATCTGCTTTGAGCCCTTGTTTGTCATAGACCCAACGACCGTCTGAGTGTGGGTCCAGGTTCTACGGTTAGCCTCTGAGTCATCCTCGGCGATGTTGTAGGCAGCCCAAATCCTGAGAGCCCTATTCCCGTTTCGGAGCGTTGCCGAAGGCTTTCCGAGCAGCCTCCAGGCCGAGCGCCCGTAGGGCTCATAGCAGTAGGCCTCCGTGATTCTGAGGGCGCGTAGAACCCTCTCCTTCAAGGCCATAGGGTACACGGAAAGGGCGGTGACCCAGGCCTCCGGGGCGTCACGAATCCATTCCTGGTAGACCGTGTAGGAGCCGTCCGAGGCGTGCTCGACCGGGATCTCGTAGCCATTTACGGAGCACACCGATGCCGCCACGAACCAACGTACATAGTCGTCATCCGTCACGGCCCGGACCTTGAGTCGCTGGGTGTCCTCCGGCAGCAGGCTCCGAAAACCCACTACGAGCTCGGGCCCAAGGCTGAGAGTGTAGGTCAAGAACCCGTGCTCTATCAGCTCCTCCACGTCCTTGTAGAGGAATCTACGCCGATGGGCTTCTTCGAAGAGGAAATCCTCGGCGGTCTCCCGTAGAAGATCCTCCCGGCTCAAAGGTCACCCCTGCGGTTTAAAGTTTGGATTCCGGGACTTACTTCCCTGCGGCTCCGAAGGCTTATCCGAGTCGGTCCCTCGGGAAGACAGGGTCTGGGAAGGCATCCGGTAGGCTTCGATATCATTACCACCTATGGTGGTCCTCTCAACCGTGGCCTCGGAGACTCCCCCGAGCCTCGCCTTGGAGGAGTCGGCTGCACCCTTCTGGGCAGCCTTCACCCGGTCCAACTCCGGCTTCTCCGAGACGGGGGTGGGAGGGGGCGCACTCTTAGGGATGACGGACTTTCGGGGAGGGGGCTCCTCACTTAGCTCCCGGTCCCGCTCCTTCTCTGCCCTCTTGATCTCCTCTGAAACCTCCCGGTCATGGCGGACCTGGTCGACGGTTCTCTTAACGTCCTTCTCGAAGGTCTCCCCGAGCGTAACCAGACTCTTGATGTGCTCGTTAGCGATGGAGGGGTCCCCCTGGGCTCGGCCCTCCTTTTGGGCCTCAAGGCTCTTGATACGCGAAGCCAGTCGCTCGATCTCAAGGTCGATGTCGGCCACGGAGGTCTCTACGATCTTATCGGCCTCCGTGGCGATCGAGGCCACCAGGTCCCCGTACTTCGAGAAACAAATCGTGATCATTCCCCGGGACCAGCCCTCAGCGATAAGGTCCCTCAACGCTTTCTGAAGCGGGACGCGAACGGGGGTGCCGTTGTCCAAAACCTCCCCAGTCTCGATCGTCTTCAAGCCTCGAAAGTCGTGCTCTCCGATGGCGCATACGGAGAAGGCGACGACCTCGATCCGGAAGGCATCAAAGTAGCTGAGGGCGACTCCCCGCTCGATGTTGTCCTCCTCGTCGACTTGGCCGTCAGCGCGGGCTTGGCGGAGGATAGCCCCAGCCTTGCTCTGGCAGAGAACCTCCTCCCGTGGCAGGAGGGGCCGGAGGGAGACCTTTAGAGGGGCCCCGTCGGAGTCAACCTCGAAAGAGAGCTCCTTCTGTCCGAACTTCTTCAGGGGCTCAAGGGCCAGCTTCAATGTACTAAGGTTCATCTCGCCTCCGGGCTCACACTACCCCTCTCACTCTACCCCCGACCTCAATATTCAAGCTATCCGGAACGGAGGGCACAACTTGGAGGTTAGCATGGCGACGAATCTTGACCACAGTCCTGCGGATGGAGTACAGGGCAACAGCCCCCTGTACAGGTTCGGGACGTCCCCCAACACCCGCTCCGTCGTCTCCCAGAAGGTTCGGATTCTGGCCCCCGGCTACGGCAATAACAAGAGCCTCCATCAGATCGGCGTGTTGGCCAACTTCACCCCGAACGAGTCCCGGTCCATCGAGCCGGTTCGCGGAATCGGCTTCGGAGATCAGGTCGCTGAACTTGTTCCGAACGTGACGGATCCGATGACCGCCACCCTCGAGCGGCAGCTTCTCTACCTGAGTAACATCTGGCAGAGCACAGGCTACGCTGCGGGTGTGTCGGGTCCGATGCGCTCCTTGAAGCACCATCGCTGGCCGTTCGACATTCGGCAAGAGATCGTGTTCTCTGTAATCGCCGACGCCGAGTTTTCAGGCGTTGGAGCCGTCCCCGCCGGTGGGACGGGTGTAACCTCCGGAGTTAGCCCCCTTAAGTACGAGGGATCCTTGGGGGGCGGCGACGTCGCCGCTGTTACGGGCACCCACAACGTGCTCGTCACGTACTACGAAGCCTGCTGGTGGCAGTCCTGGTCGAACTCAGGATTCAACAAGGACTCTGCTCTTGTGACCGAGTCCGGGGACGTGATGATTACAGACGTTCACGACGGCTCCCACTTCCTGATGGGCGAGTTCGCTAACACCGGTAACGACCCGAGCATCGGCGAGCTCGGCTCCTTGACCTACGGTCAGGTCGGATGGGAGACCACCACGTGATTAGTGCATCCGCCGCCACCCGCTATTGAGCCTCCTTAAGGGGGCCCACTTCGGGTCCCCCAGAACCGAGATTACCCGTGTTTTATAAAGCTAAGTTAGCAGCTATCCTCCGCGAAGAGGGTCTGATTCGTCAAGCAGGCGTCCGTCCAAAGGGGATTGCCAAGCAAGATGGGCAATGGATGCTCCTCACGGGTCAGACTGGGCCGGCAGACCTCAACGCCATCCTGAGAGGTGTCGGCGGTTCTCCCATAAACAACGACATCGGAACCTTCTGGGTTTTCTCGAACGGCTACGTTTACGAAGACATGGCGGATGCCCAGGACGCCTGGGAAGACGCAAACCCAGAAGCCGCCGAATCAGGGGGTTGGTACCGTGGCCCCCAGCAAGAATGGCTTCAGGACAACCCGGACTTTATGGGAGGGGCTTTCGGTAAATACTTTCCCTCTGAAGCCGCCGCCGTCGCTAATGCTCGGGGGTACAAGCGGGAACTGTACGTTGGAAAGGTCAAGGTTCGCATGACGGACGTAAAGCCTTCTGGAAAGACCACGCGGCAGCTCATGTTCCTTCCAAAGAAGGGGCAGTACGCGAAATTCGTCCCGGGAATTCTGGCGTCCAACCGTCTGATAAGGGTTGGTTAGGGTACTCAGGTAAGCCACCACTCTTGAGGCATCTCAAGTGCCGGCTTCCCGCCGATCTCCAAGATCCGATTAAGGTTCCGCTCCTCCAAGAGCGTGTAGAACGTCATCAGCGAAAACTGAGCTCGGAGGCTTTCCTCGGAGGCTTCCGGGTGAACCACGTCTGCCTCAACGTCGCAGACGACCTTCGCAAGCTCATGCGAGATCCTAACCAGCTCCGCGTTCTCCACCATCTTCGTTGAAAGAGCCTTCGCTTTCCAAGGCTTCCCCTCCCACACCCCCGTCAGGGGTCCCTTGGGCGAAGCCTCCAAGACCCCCTCGATGGACCCGTAGCTCTGAAGGAGCTTCCGGGCAGAGCCCAGCCCGCAGCCAGGGCAGCCCGGGATGTCATCCCCGCTGTCCCCCATAAGTGCCTTCAACTCGGCGACGCGGTCTGGGGGGAACCCCCACTTCGCCTCAACGGCCTTCGGGTCCCAGACCTTTTCACCCTTGGGCCCCTTCGAGATGACGTGAACCCGATTCGACACCACTTGGTGTAAGTCCTGGTCCGTCGTACACATAGCCACCGTCTTACCGAGGGCCGAGAACCGCGTAGAAAGCGTCGCAAGGACGTCGTCCGCCTCATACCCGTAGGTTGTTGAGGAACGCCAGCCAGCGGCCCCCAGGGCGGCGTGAAGTGCCTGCTTCTGACCTCGATGCTGGGCCTTCTGTTCGACCTTCTCTGTATCGTCCGGGGAGAGGGGCACCCGGCGTGAGATCTTGTAGTTCGGGTACAACTCAAGGCGGTGCTTGTAGCCCGCGTCCCAACATACGATCAGCTTGGCTCCCGGGGCGGCGTACTTGTTGTAGAACGTCATCGCGATTCGGAAGAACCCGTAGACTGCCCCTGTCTCGTGGTAGTTAGAGTCCTCCCAGTAGCCCAGCTCGTAGCTGAACCCGGCACGGTGCATTACGTTGAGGCCGTCGAGTAGGAGGTAGTCGTACTTCATGCCCTACAGTTACCCGCCTGACTTGACCCTACGGTAGGGATCCTATTGGATCACCCCTGATGAATACTGGAGAGACCCATGCCCTCAACCATCCGAAAGGGATCCCGCGGAAGCGACGTGATCCTATGCCAAGACAGCCTCACGCAGAAGGGCTACCCCTGCGAGGCCGACGGCATCTTCGGGTCTGGCACCGAGAACAAGGTCAAGCAGTT
>Ga0307488_10003560_pt1 | contig 13003 bp, 11 predicted proteins | sample SB02metaG_FD_202248 | JGI IMG/M metagenome (GOLD analysis project Ga0307488, IMG submission 202248) | Sea-ice brine microbial communities from Beaufort Sea near Barrow, Alaska, United States - SB 0.2 | ecosystem: Environmental > Aquatic > Marine > Coastal | place: USA: Alaska | collected...
GGTCTAACCGCTTGATTTTTATTGTCATATCGCCCTCGAAAGTTGAGGTGATATTGTACTAAACTGGGGATCTTGTAGGAAATATTATAAATAGAAATAATTCAATTTTGTCTGATCAATGTGAGTTCTAAGTCTAAATGTTCAGGTTCGACAACATACCCTGAACATAGGATCACGGCGCGCATGATGCAGTTTCGCAATTCACGCACGTTTCCCGGCACCCATAAGCGCGTAACTTACTGATAGCCGTATCTGAAATAAAAGAAGTAAGCCCAGCATAGGATTTGAGAAAAAACACCAGCAAAATCAAACCATATTTAATTATCAAACGAATAGATGATAAGAAAACCAAATCCATCTTACTTGCCAAGAGGAATCTAAGTAATAAAGTCAAAATTTATATAAATGTGATTTATTACAAAAAGTTTTGAGTACGTCGTCACATAACAATTGTGGTTATCATTTTGCCCCTCTGATGATTTCCATTCAAAAGCACAAGGTTGTCTAAAAAAAGGAAATATGTGGGGGAAGTAAATCAGAAAACAGCTGCTAAATTAAGCGTGATGCGCTCTCTGTCTTGTTTAAATAAACGTCGCTGCAATTAAAGTGAAGATGCCCCTTTTATTTAGATCAGATGTTAAAATAGTTGTATTGAGGGCTGGTTTTCACTTTCAGTAGCTTCGTCTCCAGCGGCTTGATTATGAACTATTCGCTGCTCTTCCATAATATAACCTGACAAAAAACTATCAGCCGTAAAAGGCTCTATTGTTCCCAATGTATTCTGACTATTCATAGCTTGTAGGACACTAGTGTAGTATTCACTAGCTTGTGAAGATACATTTTGTAACTGCTCTAATCGCTGTCGCGTAATATCTTGAAACTGAATATTACCCAATGTACTTGATACTGATTCAGATATATCGTCGACCCTTTGAGCCAAAGTAACCAACAACTTTTCACTGAACTCATCATAGCGTGAATTAATCTCAACTACTGCTCCCAACTGTTTACTAAAACCATCTAGGTTTTTGACATCACATGATTTTTCACCTTGCGTCATTGAGCTCATATGCGTTTCTACAGTTGATAAAACTTTTTCAATGCCAGTTTGTATCTGTTGTGCTGCCTGATCTGAATTTGCTGATAACTTTCGCACTTCATCAGCAACAACCGCAAAACCTCTGCCATGCTCACCAGCTCTAGCAGCCTCAATGGCAGCATTAAGTGCAAGCAGATTAGTCTGTGAGGCTATCTTTTTTACCAATTGTGTTAAATCTCTAAGACTTCCTGTTTTTTCTAAAACATCATCAATTTTATCTTTATGGTGTGACACTTCCTCTTTCTTAATGATCATGGAATTCGCCATTTCATTTAAAGACTGTTGAACCAGCTTTATTTCACTGTCGCTATCTTGCTTAATAACTTTGACCGAATTAACTAAAGACTCTAACTCATCTGTCAATCCGACAATTTTACTATCAATGTCCCCTAGGTTAGTCATTATATCCATAGCTGCTGTTTCAGTGGTATCGCTCACGCCATTTAACTGTCCTGCTACTACAGTATTAATTTTTACTGCTTCGTCAATAATGCCCGACAGATTAGTCACCAAGGTTGACTGCTTGAACAAAAATAAACCGTCCCGTTCGTCAATCATTTTATAGTCAGAATAATAAGACACTTTTTTATAGAATATAATAGTGAATAAAAACACAATAAACAGAGATATCCCCCCCGTGACCATGGCGTTATGGACTATATCTGAGTGTAAGCCGTGCATTAATTTATTTGTTCTCAGCTCATTTCCCTGAATAAGTTCCAGTAATTCAGCCTTACTTTTTGTTCCTAAATTTTCGCTTACATTAGCGGTTATCTGTGCGTAATTGTCGACTTCACTCGACATTGAATAAGAGGTTACGACTGATGATATTATCAAACAAAATATCAATCCGATGACTGAATAAAGAACGATTTTTTTTATACTGATTAAGTTAGCTTTAGGTGTTTCCATAAATATTCCTCGTTACAACTTTGAATATATAGCTTATGATCCTGGTACAACTTGCTTAACAACTGCAATAAGCTCTTCAGCTTTTACCGGTTTGACTAACCAACCCGTTGCACCAGCAGCTTTAGCTTCATTTCTTTTTGTACCTTGAGATTCAGTTGTTAGCATTAGCACTGGTTTAAAACGCATTGATGCTAATTTTTTAACCTCTTTAATCAACGTAATGCCGTCCATGCCGGGCATATTTAAATCAGTGATCACTAAATCAGGCCTTGCAGCGGGTATTTTAGATAGAGCCTCAGCTCCGCTCATCGCGGTTAACACATTAAAACCCGCCCGTTTTAAAATTGATTCTAAACTCATAAGCATGGTGGCTGAATCGTCAACTAAAAATATGGTTTTCATACTACTTTAATACCTTTTTTAAATTAAATGCTATTTCTAACTCGCTAGCCATTAACTGATAATCCATAGCCCCCGGACAATTAGGGGCAAAATGAGAAATGGGCTTTTGGGCCTCAAATGCTTCAGCTAATTTAATATTGATGCGAATTCCGCGCATAATACGCTTCACTCCAAATTGTTTACCAAGTGCTTTTAAGACACGCTGGTGTAACTTGATTTTTCGGTCGTACATAACAGGCAATAAACCAAATAAACTTAAGTTTGAGTTATGCCGCGTCGCAACTTGATAAAACAGCTTAGCCAACTGTTTCACACCAATTTCAGCTAAATGATGTGGAACAAATGGCACCACAACACCATTAGCGGCTGCAAGACCGTTATATAACAGACCGTCTAATGTGGGTGGCGTGTCGATCACTATCCTGTCATAAAGCAGCTCATTTCCATGCGCATAGATGGCGTGCCGGATCCGTAACTCATCCATTTTTTGCACCACAAAATCAGTATCTGCAGGTGCAATACTGACATTATCAATCGAGGTTTTTTTAACTACATCGTTTAACAAAACACTTTCATTTCGAAAAAGCTCATGAATTGTTTTGCTTTTATCTTGAGCTTGGGTAGCTCCCAAACCTATAGCGGCATGACCTTGCGTATCCAAATCGATTAGCAGAGTCTTCAGTCCTTTTTTGCCCCACTGCGTTGCTAAATTCACAGCTGTGGTGGTTTTACCGGTTCCGCCTTTACGGTTAGCGATGGTGACGACTAACATGTAAAATTAATAGTCATCAAGCAATGAGGCCGCGATTAAAATATTTTTAACGCTTTCTTGCTCTGGTAAAGCCGATATATTGGGGTTTAAGGCCATTAACACTTGATAAATAGCCGTATGTAAACCAGTACATTTTTTTAAGTTTATCTTGCCTTTAGGCGTATCGAGTAGCCACGTTAATAATCCCTCTGCTTCTTCAATCGTGCAAAAATCCTCACACACAGCAACCGTTTTCTTAAACTCAATAGGCATTACATCAACTCCTTTAGATCAAGTATTAATAGTACTCGTCCATCGCCTAATAACGTAGCACCTGCATAGATAGGATAGGCACTCATGACGCCTTCAAGCGGTTTTTGAATAACATCAATGCCCTCATGAAAGTCATCAATAATTAATCCCATTTCTTCACCAAATAGTGTGACCACCAAAACAGCTTCTTCTGCTAAGTCATTTTTAGCTTCTGATAAACCTAATAAATTACGTAAACGACGCAACGGAATTAACTTATCGCGCAGCACAATCGCTTCATTATTTTTGACACGTTCTATGGATTCAACCGGCACACGTACTGTCTCACTGATCACGTCCATTGGAACGCCATAAACTTGTTTGTCGACCTCAATCATCATAACTTGTGCCACCGCCATCGATAACGGTAAATATAGCTTTATGGTGGAGCCAACATTGAGCTCACTCGTGATTGCAATACTTCCCCCTGCGGCATTCACAGCAGAACGAACAACGTCCATTCCCACGCCTCTTCCTGACAAATCGCTGGCTTCATCTTTACTTGATAAACCCGCAGCAAAAATCAACTCGATAGCCTCTTGGTCTACCATAGATTCTAACTGAGCTTCATTAATCACACCTTTTTCATAAGCTTTTTTCTTGATAACTTTTGGGTCTATGCCTTTGCCATCATCAATAATTTCTATAATAACCTGATCGTCGTGAGGTATTGCACGCAGTGTCAATGTACCTTTTTCTGGTTTACCTGCGGCCACTCTATCAGCTGGCATTTCGATTCCATGATCTAAGCTATTTCTTACTAAGTGAATTAATGGATCTGCCAAACTTTCAATTACGTTTTTATCAGCCTCAGTTTCTTCACCTTCCATAACCAGCTCAATATTTTTTTCTAGGCGTCGAGATAAATCTCGTACTAAACGTGGGAAACGTTTAAACACGCTCGAAACTGGTACCATGCGTACTGACATCATTGCATTTTGGAGCTCTTCAGAAAGACGATTAATGACCGAATATAATGATTTTATTTCTTTGCTTAATTCTTTTACCTTGAATTCTTCTTCCGCACGGCGCGCTAAAAAAGGTAATGCATTTTTTGCAACAACAAGTTCGCCGACCAAATCCATGAGCATATCTATGCGCTCTTGGTCGACACGTAAAAATTTTGTAGTCACTTTTTGATCCGCTAAGTCATCAGATACCCGGCGCTCACTCTCTCTTCGGTTGGGAACAGATATCTGTTCAGCTTCATATAAAGTCGGCTCAGTTTGTATCTCAGTTTGTGAAGCTATTGATGTTACTTCGAGGTTTGTTACTTCTGTAGCCTTATCATTACTTAGTTTAGCGTTAATACAGTGTTGTAGGCTCATTGCTAAGGGTTGGCTTGAAGCCTCTTCAATGCATACGAGAGCCGCTTTTTCTAAGTTAACAACTAGTTCATCCCAGCCTATTTGGATAAATACACGTTCAAGCAGTTTTTGAGTCGATGCGACTTTGCCGGCTAGCAGTTTGGTTGAGTGAGGCATATTCAATATTTTTAATTGTGTAACAAAAAAATCATGAATAAATGTTGATATCTCTAAACTCTTTTTGTCTACAACTTTATTTTGAGTAGTTCCACCATCTTCTTCTGCAGGTTGTTGAGCTGAGGTGATTTTAGCCAATTGAGTATCTAATAAATGTTGGTCCTCAGTTATCTCTGAGTGTTTATTTTCTGGTGATATAAAGATACCTGTTCGAATAACATCCAGCAGTGCCTCTAACCAAGGCTTTGATGGTTCACTTTGATTTAGTAGTGCGAGCATCCATGCCAATGCAGAAGTCTGTATCAACTCAGCAGAACCAATTTCTAACAATGGTTTTAGACTGCGTTTTAAGCTTTCATATTCACCTTTATGAATAGCATTTGTGGCGTCCTCTAATAGTGTTTCGTAAATCACCTTATCGCTCAGATCACCTAAGTCACCAACTGGAATAATTAATTGAGTGGGTTGTAACTTAATTATTTCTGCTTGCTCTACAACATACTTTAAATAATTTCGTACTTTTGTTTCTTTTGCATTTACCAGACAGTAGAAGTGTAAATTACAATGAAATGGATCTATTTTTTCTTCATCTCCCCAATCATTATTATTGTGTATCGAGAACCACTTTAAACCTGGGATCCCTTGAATGGTGTGAATAGGATCATCACCGTTAAAGAAACAGTCCACATTAGGGGTATAAACAATCGCCAAAACATCGTCATCGGCATTAGAAAAGCAGGCCAGACGGGCGCTATCATCTACTTGCTTAAACCATTTGGGTGTATCATTTACTAACTTTGCTGCGTTTGTATTTTCTGAAGTATCACGCTGCTCAAGCACCCCATCCGATGTATCAATGGAGCTCAGTAAATTTCTCAATTGTTTCGATAAAATTTGCCCTTCTGCTTCGGCGGTTTCAGGTAACTCACCTGTTTTTTCTAAATCATCTATCCAGACACTGACTTGGTCTAGGCTGTCTAAAAATAAATCGACAGACTCTGGGGTCAAATCTAGCCCTCCCTCACGAGCCACATCTAAAACATCTTCTGCGGCGTGAACCACACGTGTAAATGGCGCAATATCAAATAAGCCAGAGGAACCTTTCATTGTGTGAATCGAACGGAACAAATCGTTCATTATTTCTACATCACTAGGTTTTTTTTCTAATTCTAGAAAACACGCTCCTGCTGCTTCGAGATTCTCTCTCGACTCCTGTATAAATGCTTCTAGCATGGGATCCATTAAATGTATTCTCCCGATAATAAAGACACATACTCTTTAAGCTCATCGGGTTTTACAGGCTTAACAAAATAGTAATTCGCACCTGCTAAATAAGCTTTATCTTTGTCTTTGTCTTCTGCTTCTGTACTCACCATAATAACCGGCATAGCCATGAGATCTTTGTTTTGACGTATCTCTTCAACAAACCGATAACCGTCCATTTTAGGCATATTGACATCGACTAAGAATAAATCGTAAGAGGCAGTCATACTCTTTTCTAGGGCTTCTATACCATTGTCAGCTTCATCAACTTCAAACCCTATGGATTCCATCAATTGACGGTGATACATTCTGACAGTCATGGCGTCATCTACTATTAAAATTCTTTTCATCTTTATAGGCTCATATCACAGTAAAGGTTTTTGGTAAGCAATAGCTTTTGGAAATTTCTTGACTTTATACAGTGAAGAAATACGACTCATTGACTCGGAGTGACCTAAAAATATAAAGCCACCTGGATTGAGCGCATCGAAAAACACATCGCCCACTAGTCGCCGCGAAGCATTATCAAAGTAAATCAGTAAATTACGACAAAAAACAACATCTATATCACGATAAGAATCAGTCTGTGCAGGATCGGATAAATTAACATGTGTAAAATCGATGGCATCACGTATGTCTATATCTATTTCAAAGCTATCGCACGAATGTTCTTTAAAATATCGCTCTAATAAAGATTTAGGTAACGATTTAACAGACCGTGCGTTATAAACACCCGCCTTGCATTTTTTTAAGGCCTTAGTGTCAATATCAGACGATATGATTTCCACATCATAATCATTAATTTTATCCCAGTGCTCTAACAAATAAAGTGCAATAGAGTAAGGTTCTTCGCCGGTACTCGAAGGAATCGACCAAATTCTTATAATATCTCCCAGTTTTTTATTTTTTACTACATCATTAAGTACTGATTCCACAAGACACTCAAACTGGTACTCTTCTCGAAAGAAGTACGTTTCGTTGACTGTCATAATATTAATTAACTCTTGTACCTCCTCACCCGATGACTGAAAACGTAATGCTGTAAAGTAGGATGAAAAAGACTCATGCCCAGTCTCTTGCATTCTTTTCAATAGCCGCTTATCAACAAAGTAACGCTTGTTTTTTTCAAAGCAGATGCCTGTTTTTCGGTAAAAAAATTCACAGAAGCGTACAAATTCATTATCCCTAATAACACCGGCTTCGCTTTTTTTACCTGACGTGGTCATAACTAATGTCCTTTAATTCTTGTCAGAGCGATATCAATGGCAAAATGCAAATAATGTTCATTTGGAAATCGATTTTTTAAGGATATTATTTCATCCATCATATCTATCGTTCCCACCTCTGCTAGTCGATCCACCGCTGAAGCAACGACATTTACATGTGTCTCATCTTTTAACACCGAAAACAGCCATTTTGGCGTATCAGGATGTGCCAGTACTTGTAAGATATCGATGGCAAAAATCCGTACGTCTGAGTCGATGTCATTTAATAGCTCGATAATATACAAGGAGACAATGTCTGGTAGTGTTTGCAGCACTTCTATCGCTCTATTGCGCTGCGCAGCGTTTTCTGAACGCAATACATGCATAAGACCTTTGACCACTTCATCGCTACCTATAGCTTGCAACGTAGAAAATATGGTTTCAATCACTGCTGATTCTTGTTCTTTTTCTAAAGCTGCAAACAAGGCCTGCGCGGCTCCATCAAATAATACGATATCTCTAGCTGACCGACGACGGATATTGACATCAGGTCCACCTAAGTGGACTTTCAATTCCTCAAATGTGTTATTTGGGAGGGGACTATCAACTAGTTCTACCTTTTTTGTCTTTATCAAAGCCATTTTTATTCATCTCCTGCATTAATAATAGAGATTATTTTTATCACTTAAAAAACCCAATCAACGAGCTGTTGAGCGATGTTTTTTGAATCTAACACCACATCTGCTCCACCCATATCGATCAACACTTTCGGCATGCCAAATACAATGGCGGACTGTTTCGATTCTGCAATGGTTCTTGCACCTTTTTTATTTAAATCTGTAATAGCCTTGGCACCATCATTACCCATACCCGTCAATAGCACACAGATAATGGAATTTTCTTCATAAAATTCACCCACAGACTGCGCTAATAATTCAACACTAGGGTGCCAAATAAACTCACTTTGTGGCGGTACGGTAGTCACCAATATTGTATCTCGTCGACGGATCAATTTTACGTCAGCATCCCCCTTTGCGATAAACACTGTTCCTGCTTCTAACTCTGAGACCCGACTTAGTTCTTTAACTTCAATATTACAGACCCTATTTAATCGTTCGGCAAAAACCCTAGTGAATTTAGAAGGCATATGTTGTGCCACAATAATTGGCCAAGGAAAGTCAAGAGGTAGGCCAGATAAGACCTTTTCTAATGTAGAAGGACCTCCTGTCGATACACCAATTATGACAATACCATCGACTATTTTTGTTTTTCTTGTACACGCAGTCAGTCGTTTTTTAGGAACGCAGACAGGATTTAAAGGTTTAGAATCCTGCTGTGTTCTTAAGCGCTGACGTAAACTTTTTGCCTTGCCTACACGTGAACGTAAAGCCACTTTTATCTTAGATAACAACTCAGCTTCAATATCTGAGATGTTCAGTGATACTGTGCCACTTGGCTTAGCAACATAATCAATAGCCCCCATTTCAAGTGCTTCAAAAGTAGCTAATGCACCTGTTTCAGTCAATGAAGACACCATAATCACCGGCACCGGCATATGGGTCATAATGTGGCTTAAACAAGTTAAGCCATCCATTACCGGCATATTAATATCTAAGGTAACCGCATCTGGCGGTGATGCCTTAATAGCGTCGAACCCTTCTTGGCCATTTTTAGCGACTTCAACAGCGTAACCAGCTCTTTCTATTATTTGCTTGAGCAATTTTCTCATTAGAGCTGAATCATCAATAACAAGTATCGTTTTCATTTTCTAAATCTCGTATACTCTTCGTAATAATATACTGGAAATATTTGATGCCATTTTGCGCACTTTAATCCCACTTAAATAACACTTGAAAAAGTGCGCTTTATCATTTATTCCTATAGTGTTTCTAATGCATTTTCTTCACTTTTGCTTAATAATTGATGTACATCGAGTACTTGGATCATACGGCCATCTTCTTTCAAATTAACCACCCGGCCCATAACCCGCATCTGATCATCAGATAAGGTTGGAGAAGACTCTATGCTAGTTCGACTTAAGCGTAATACCTCTACAACTGAGTCCATAATAAAGCCCGTTCGATTACCGCTTAAATTAAGCACTAAAATGCGTTGTTGCTCATTTTGTTCCATCTGCTCGATGCCAAATCGCACTCGCATATCAAGAACGGGTAACACCGTCCCACGCAGATTGACCATGCCTTCAATAAACTTCGCGGTTTTAGGTACTTTGTTCATTTCAGGTGGTATTCGCGTGATTTCTTGCACGTCGTCAATTGTCACTCCATACTCTTGATCTGCTAACTTAAAGACCACCATTTGTGTGTCATCATCTTCAGAAAGACCATCTTCGGTTCCCTTTTCGCTGTTAGCATCGTGCGTGTTGTAAGTGTTCATTTGTTTATCCTCACTTTTATCGACAGCTAAAGCAGCTTGAATGGATTTTTTTTCAAACATGGCCTGCGCACTTAAAATAGAGACTAAACGTTTACCTTCCTCCAACCGGCAAACAGCACTAATATCATCACCACCCTCACCCGAAGTTAATAAGCTTGGTACTTTGTCTCGAGCACTCATCAAGACACTCAGCACTTCTCGCACTTCATCTACTACAATTCCAATCGCACTTGAAATTCCCTCAGGAGAGCGAATCCCAATGACAAGGACACGATTAACATCACTCAGTTTTTGATCATCTAAAGAAAACATTCTCCGCAAACTCACTAAGGGCAGTAAACGACCACGTAAGTCAATCATGCCTAAGATATGATGATCCGCTGATGGCATTTCAGTTATATTTGCAGGGACACGCACAATTTCTTGAACTGACATGAGATCAAAAGCATATTCTTGGTTATCAACAGTGAAACTAACTAGCTGGTTTGCATCTTCACCTTCATCCTCATCTTTATCCTTTTTAGTTAACTGATCGCCTACTTGTGCTGCGTTTAATGATTCTTTCTTTTCAGCGACAATGTTATTAAAATCTTGCTTCATCAGTTGTTTTACATCAAGTAATTGTATTATTGAATCATCAACTCTGATTACACCGCTCAGTATCTCGGTATGAGTGACTGACTCCATACAATCTGCTGTTTCAATAGACGACTCATCAACATTAACGACCTTAGCAACTTTATCAACAATCAATCCTACGCGGCGACCAGCATCAGCGACTATGACACGAGTTGAATCACTTTTTTCAGATTCATTTAGCTCAAGAATTCGACGCAAATCTAATATGGGTAGTACGTTGCCACGTAAGTTTGCTAACCCAACAAGTGTATGAGGTGTTAAAGGCACCCCAACACTTTCGGGTACACGAATTATTTCTGCAACTTGATCCATCGGTAAAGCAAAGCCTTCATTAGCCACTTGAAAGGTAACAAATTGGTGCCCCGAATCTTCTTCATCTACTAACTCAACAACTTCGGCGGTTTTCGCTTGAACGTTTTTTTTAATCATGAGTTCCCCCTTTTATTAGTTAAAGTGAGTGGCTAAATGTTCTGTAACTCATCAGCGATTGCAGCTATTTCTTCAATGGCAATAGCTAACTCGTCACCGCCTTTTGATTGTGACTCTGCCGCTGCACTTGCTTCGCCCGCATTACTTGATGCTTCTTCTGCAGCTGATGAAATCTGTTCAAGGGCTTTTTTGGATTGTGTAACGGCGACTGCAATTTCTTGAGATGCTGTTAAAATTGCTTGATTACCGGATAATACTTCGGCCATATCCGTTTCAATAGTGACTAAGTTATCGGTGGTCTTTTTGGTGTTTTGAACTTCTGCAATGCTTTCATCTGACACGCCCGATAAATCATTCATCACAGAGACAGACTGATCTTGAATGCCTTTGACCAACTCTTTAATTTGATCGATATTATCAGCAGCATCATCAGCAAGGCTTTGAATATCACTTGATACCACGGCAAAACCCTTACCAAATTCACCTGCTCTAGCTGCTTCTATCGCACCATTGACAGCTAACATACCGGTTTTAATTGATACTGTTGCGATGGCATCTGTTATTTTGTCTATTCGACGAGAAATTTGCTCAATCTCTTGGATATCTGCCAATACGGATTTGCCTTGTTCTGCAGCGGCCGAAAGCCCAGTAATCATCTCATTGGCTCCTACCTTATTAGTGGCAATAACAGCGGTCACCGAGTCGCCTTTTTCTAATGACTCTTTAGCCCTTGTTTCTGCAAGCTCGACGCCGCTTTCTATTTGCGCCATACCTGATGAGGCTTGTTCTGCTGCACTGGCTGCTTCTTCTGCACCGCTACTTATAGAGGAAATAGCAGTCATTATTTCAGTGGAAGCACGGCTAATTTCTTCTATTGACGTTGATAATTCTTCAGCCGCTGCAGCAACCTCTTCAGAACTCTTGCTAATATCAGTACTGTTCTTGAGCTCTTCTGCTTGAACTTCTAAGTTTTGTGAAGCGGTTTCGGAAACATCTAAAGCGACGCCCTGCTCATCAATAGTTTTGAGTACTTGTTCTGCAGCTGCTGATTGCTCTTCTGCTGAAGTAGCAATTGACTGCCCCCCTTGTTGGGCCTCATTAATAGCAATATTCATCAGATTTGCACCTGTTGATATTTGTTCCCCACCTGCAAAAATTAGAATCATATCTTCTTTGATTTGAGCTAAACGAGTCACAATTTCTTTACCTTTTGCTACCTCATTTAGTGCTGTTTCAGCCGCAGCCTTCACTGACTCACCAACAGAACGTGCTTTGTTTTGTATATCCTCAACAAGTTTTGCTATGTCGCCAGCATTTGATTCTGATGTTTCTGCTAAGGTACGTACAGTGTCCGCTACTACCGCAAATCCCTTGCCATGCTTACCTGCTCGGCCTGCTTCTATAGCCGCATTCAAAGCTAATAAGTTTGTTTGGTCCGCAATACGCATGACTTGTTTTACGGCATTATTGATATTTGCGGCTTGTTGCTGAAGTTCATCCATCATAAGTGCTGATGCTGTTTGGCGAGCACTTGCCGAAGAAACATTCGCAATTAAATTATTGACATCATTATTTACCACATCTAATAAATCTTGTAATGCCGACGTTTTAGTGGTGCTTATATTTGCACTTTCTAACTGAATTGATATTTGTTCTTGCATTGAAAGAACCGTCGTGATGATTTCGTTGGCAGCGGTTGATGCGACTTCGGCACCGGATGCGATTTCTTTCACCGCGGAATCTAATTGATCACGGGATGTTACTGCATTACCCAAGCCTTGAGTTAACGTGATGGTGGCACCGGCAATTCGTTCTGAGGCCTGTTGTTGTTTTGCCAACGTTCGCGCTCGGCGACGCTGCTCGTCAGAAGAACGGTTATTTTGTGCTGTGGATACGCTTGCTGCGCGCGGTGAACTGGTGTCTGCTTTTTTAAGTCCCATTCGATACCTTATTTGGTTATGTTAAATAATAATTACAGCGATTGACTGTAGATATTTTAATTGAAGGTTATTTACCTCTGATATTGCTTATGTTGAGAGAAATAATGAATATTTTATAAACAGTAAGGTTATAGTTTTCACTCTACATTTGGGTGTTTGAGACTAAGTAC
>Ga0307488_10003561_pt1 | contig 13002 bp, 8 predicted proteins | sample SB02metaG_FD_202248 | JGI IMG/M metagenome (GOLD analysis project Ga0307488, IMG submission 202248) | Sea-ice brine microbial communities from Beaufort Sea near Barrow, Alaska, United States - SB 0.2 | ecosystem: Environmental > Aquatic > Marine > Coastal | place: USA: Alaska | collected 2017-05-06
ATACTTCCATGGTATCGGCAGTACCCGCAGGTGAGGTAATGGCTCGGCTAGACGTTTTAGGCATTAACATACCGTGTGCCGCTACGATTGGCATCACTATCATAGTCGTACGATTACCAGGAATGCCGCCTATACAATGTTTATCAACAACTATATTTTCTCCCCAGTTTAAAACTTCGCCGGTGTCAACCATGGCTTTTGTTAAAAAAAAGACTTCTTGTCGCTCTAAGCCATTATGGCTACAGGCAACTAAAAATGCGGCAATTTCCATTTTGGAATAACGGTTTTCCAAAATATCTTGGCAAATAAGGTGAAACTCATCTTTTTTTAACGATTCACCGGCAATTTTACGATGTACGGCTTTAAGTGATATGGGGGGCTTAGCTGGCGCGATTCTTACGTCAATACCCTGTTCTTTGCCTAATTGTTTAAAAGCTTGAATACTTAAACCCAGCTCATTAATATCAACAATAGTGCAGTCATCAACAATGTTTAATACCGCAAGCACAGGACCACCATTGCCTGCTATGTAAATTTCTATCTTCATTAACGCCTGAAAACCCTCGGTACGATAGAGTGGGCAATCGCGATGCAAGTAGGCAACATTTTCTTTAAAGGTGTCAATGGCAACAGCTTTTAGTTTTAACATAGGGTGAAAAATCCTTCTCACTAAGATAATGGTGAATTAAAACTGTCTGGCTGTTTATTTTTTTGCTGACTGGGCAGTGATAAATAGGACAGTGATAAAGCTGCAAAACTAGTTTTGCAGCTTTATAAACCCAGTATTTAATTTATGTTTAGATCATGTAAAAGCTATACTTATTTTTGGGTCCCGAACGCACGGTTTTGATAAGGTTATTCATCAAAACGTACAGCGAGTACATCACATTTTGCGCCGTGCAAAAGGGAATTTGCGGTGGAGCCTAATAATAATCGTAAACCATGCACGCCATGGCTGCCGGTTATAATTAAATCAACTTTATGGAGCTCAGCAAAGGCTAATATTTCCTCACTCGTTTGTCCTACGGGTATATGCAGGTTTTGCTCAGAAATATTAAGCCTTTTAACCAAAGGTTGTAGGGCCTCTTTGGCGCGATCTTGAAATATTTTTGTTGTGCTAACACTGTCTGAAGCGTCAAGGTTAGGCACAATACCGTACACACCACCATAGTAAACGTTAGCTATTGGCTCTACCACGTGCATAATACTCAGTTTAGCTTGAGTCAGTTGCTGCAATTTTTCGACTTTATCTTCAATATAACTTTTAGTTTCATTTATCTCTGTAGCAAATAAAATGTGCTTATACATAAAATTCTCCCTTGTTTAGATAATAATATTTTGCTTATAGCTGGCTTGCACGACATTAGCTTGGTATTGATGTTTTAATTTCTGTGCTAATACGCTCATGGCTTCCTCCTCGCCATGCACCAATACTACGGGCGGTGTATTTTCAAAACCTTGATACCATTCTAATAATCCTTGTTGGTCGGCATGAGCTGAAAAACCTCCAATGGTGTGAATTTGGGCATTAACTTGTACTTTTTCACCCCATAAATTAATATTTTCAGTACCGTCAACAAGTGATCGGCCTAAGGTGCCACGGGCTTGAAAGCCAACAATAATCACGTGGGCATTTTTCCGCCAAATGTTATGTTTAAAATGGTGTTTAATTCGGCCTCCTGTGCACATACCACTACCGGCAATAACAATTGCACCTGAGTTTATTTGATTGATCATCATTGAGTATTCAGTTGTTTCTGACATGTGCAGGTTAGGTAAATCAAATATACCCTGATGACTTTCTTCACTATCTGTCGCTTTTTTATCATAAACTTCTCTGTGTTTAGCATAGACTTTGGTTGCTTTTATCCCCATAGGGCTATCGAGAAAAATTTGCCAGTCAGCCAGTTGCCACGCGTCAAAGTGTTGTTTAAATTCATAGAGTAATTCTTGCGTTCTACCAACAGTAAAAGCTGGAATTAATATATTGCCTTTGCTGCTTTTAGCATGGGCAATAATATCGCCCATTTCTTGCCAAGTATCGGCCCAACTGCGATGGAGTCGGTCTCCATAAGTGCTTTCCATTATCACGAAATCAGCATATTTAACTTGAAAAGGATCACGCAAAATAGGGGCGTTTTTATGACCTAAATCACCACTAAAAACAACTTTTTTACTTTCGCCATTTTCAGTTAGCGTTAATTCAACAATAGCTGAACCAATAATGTGGCCTGCATCTCTGAGGGTGAGTTTAACGCCTGAACAAATTTCTAGTTCTTTGTCATAGCTAAGGCCTTGAAAATATTGTAGTGTTCTGGTCGCTTCTTCAGTGGTGTAAAGTGGCTCTATTAATGCTAAGCCTTTACGTTCACGTTTCTTGTTTTCCCAGCGTGCTTCTTTTTCATGGATATAACCCGAATCAACCAGCATAATTTCTGCTAGATCTGCGGTCGCACTATGGGTGTATATATTGCCATGATAACCTTCTTTTATTAGCATGGGTAAACGCCCGGTGTGATCAAGATGAGCGTGGCTAACAATTACGGCATCAAGTTGGGCAACATCAAACGGGAAGGGGTCATGATTGTGTCGCTCATGACTTTTAGAGCCTTGTAACATACCACACTCGAGTAATATGTTTTTATGATTAACTTGTATCAAATAGCACGAACCAGTAACTTCTCTGGTAGCACCAAAAAATTTAATATTCATTTAAAACTCCCGTAATCATTAATGTGGATAGTATTGATACTTGGTGTGTTTATAAGGTACTAGTTGATAATTGGGCTGTAAAAAAGAGACTAAATCAATAAGTTCAGTGACGGTCATCACATCATTAAAGATCTTCATATTTGATTGCCCATCTGCAGCTTTTGCTGCTGGTAAATATGGGCTAGCAAATTTATGCGAAGGATTGATAACCGAGGTCACTAATTCTGCGTAAGTGACGACTTGGCTTTTGTTACCACCAATAGTAATGGCAATAGTTGGATGTTTTTCAACGTTTTTTTCTGCAGTCTCAATATCTTTAACATTGTTAAGTGTGTGGCAAGCTGAACATTTAAACTTTAAAAATACTTTTTTTCCTGAGTCAATATTGCCTTTAGGTAAACTAAATCCTCGTGGTGAATCAACGCCTTTACTACAACTCAGTAGTGTTAATGACGCAATGATAAGTAAAGTAAGCAGGGTATATTTCATTATTAATCCTTAATTTTTTTGGCCGGTTTAACTAAACCACTCATTAATTCAATCACTTATTTAATCCCTTATTTAATCCCTTATTTAATAAGTAATGGGAAAATAAGGGATACACTTTTGAACTGACTTTTTCTAGAGCATTTGAAATACTGTCATCGTTAATATCACGCCTTATAACAGCTTTACCGTTTGATAATAAAACATATAGTTTCCTTTTCTTTAGCAAAGTATTACGCCTAATTGCTTAGGTATAGCCTACTCAGCGGCCCACTCAAGCAGTAAATATATGCTGCGATTATCGCACAATGTAAACTAGCGTATTGTGAAAATACCACTCACAGTTTGTCCCATTAATCTTTGCTACAGAAACAATATTGGCGACAGAAACATCGGCTACAGATTACTTAATAATCTAATTATACTTAGCTTGGCAGCTAGTTCCTCAGGTAGCACTAGTTTATAAGGCCCAATATTGATTAAGATCAATATTGGCTTAATTGGTAGGTAGTTAACCCTAATATTGAGGAGGTACTGACAAGAGCGAGTGCAAATAATTTCGATAAACAGATGGAAAAATAGTGTTGATTTGGCTGTTCACTCATGTCTTATTTGGTGTTTTTCGATAGGTTTTTGTCAGCTTATAGCTATAACTATAGTGATGGTATTTCAATGTTTTATTACAGAGATGATCTATGTTGAGCTAGGTTTCAGGGTTAAGATCATCTGATTATTAAAGATAGTCAAAGACAGTGACAACACAAAAATGAGCAATGTTTCAGCAAAATAAAGGTGAGTATTATAGCCAGAATATAGCTATTGATGTGTGACTAAAAATTAAAGGTAGCAGGTGTTTGTTTTTACCTCAGAATAATAGTAATTAATGTCTTAATTTAATTTATATAAAAACAAGGACTTATTTTTTTATTATAGCAACACGTAACCATAAAAATATTGAACTGTGCTTTACAGCGAATAGAAGTAATGCCACAGGCAATATAGTTGCACGAATAAACAACAGTAGTGATTAAATAATGTTGTTTAGTTGGATAACCGAATAAGTCAAAGCTCTGGCCAGTTTATTAGTGGCTAAATTAGCATCAGCGTAGATGTTGGCTAATATTACTAAACCTGTTATTACTTAGCGGTTTTTAAACATTTAAACATTTAAATATTTAAACATTTAAACATTTAAACATTTAAATATTTAAATATTGATAGATAATATTTTCTCAGTGCAGAAATTTTGTATCAACTATTGAATGAGGCATAAAATATGGTCGAAAATATCAGAGACAGATGAGGAAATTAAATTGGCTTTATTGTTATTTATCGCTGCAAATTTATTCGTATAAATTATAGTTATAGTTATAGTTATAGTTATAGGTCGGTGCGTGTAAAGTCCGTACGCCTTGAATGCATTTGGCAAAGTCCGTGCTAGCCTTTTTTTGATCCGGATTGATTATTTCAAGTGATATAAGGGATTAATATGGCTAAAAAAGCACGTAATAGTAAAAGTAGCACGGCTAAGGTTGTTATCGGTAAGCCCAACAAAGGCATTAATTTACTTGCTTCTACGTTGGGTCTGTCTGGTGTCAGGACGAAAAATCGCCAGCACCAAGTTAAACCAGGAGCCTTACCTGGTATTGAACATATTGCCGATGCTTCTACTGCCCCTGCACCTGACAGCATTTGTATTAATTATATCGATTATTGTGCTAGTCAACTAGAAACCGGTAATGTTACTGATCTTGACGAATTTCTTGCTAAGCCGCGGCTTGACTGGGTAACTGTCAGATGGATCAACATCAGTCCACCGCACCCTTATGTTATTAATCAATTTCGGCAACATTTTGAGTTTCACACGCTAGCGGCAGAAGACGTTATGCATATTCCTCAACGTCCTAGAGTCGAGCTCTTCGACGATCATTTGTTTGTAGTATTGCGTATAATGCAACTGATTCAATCCGGACCTAGCAATATCAATAACATAGCAAGGAGTAAGGAACTAGATTCTGAGCAAGTCAGTCTTTTTCTTTATGATAATGTCTTGATCACCTTTCAGGAAAAAAAGGGTGATGTCTGGCAACCTATCCGTGATCGACTGCAAAAAGATAACGTGCGCATTCGTAAAAATGGCACAGATTATCTGCTTTATGCACTACTTGATGCCATTGTTGATCATTGTTTTCCAATACTCGAACAATATGGTGATGTGCTTGAAGCGCTTGAACAGATCACGCTGAATACCCCCTCAGTGGAAGTTTTGCACAGCATCCATAGTGTTAAACAGCAACTTGCCCTTTTGCGACGCATTGTTTGGCCGATGCGAGAAGTTGTTGATCAACTCTATCGTGAGGAGGATGGTCGCATCACTGATGCCACCAAGCCCTATTTGCGTGATGTTTATGAGCACACCATTCAAATTGTTGAAATTATAGAGTCCTATCGTGAGATGGCGAGTGGTCTGACCGATTTATACATGTCTGCCGTGTCAAATCGTATGAATGAAATCATGAAGGTGTTAACTATTATTGCTTCAGTGTTTATTCCATTAACTTTTATCGCGGGGGTTTACGGGATGAATTTTGAGTATATGCCGGAATTAACTTGGCGCTGGGCTTATCCAGCAATTTGGTGTGTTTTTATTTTACTGACCATCGCGATGCTATTTTATTTTTGGCACAAAGGCTGGATTGGCAAAAATTAGCTGAGATTAACGCCAACACAATTTATTAATAAAGCTTAACCTATATAAAAAATTAAAAGCTCGCTTATCGCATAAAAAAAACATCACCTGTAAGTAACTTCACAAGAAAAGGCGAGCAGATAAATTTAGTAGGGGGTTAATCCGTGAAATTATTTAGGCTGAAATATCTAAAAAACAGCATAGGTGATTAATCAACGAGACCTGCAGCAATCAATCATAAGACAGGCCAATAAATATGGCCTATCTTTTACCTATCGTGAAACAGTCATAAAGCTAGCTAGAGGCGGCTAAATTACGCAGCACAAAATGCAATATGCCCCCATGTTGGTAATAATTAAACTCGTTTGGTGTATCAATGCGAATATTCACATCAAAAGAGCGTTTACTGCCATCTTGAGCTGTGAGCGACACTTCCACTGTTTTTTGTCCTGCACTTACGGCTGGAATATTGAATTGCTCTTCACCTGTGAGCTTTAATGACTCGGCACAATCACCAGGCATAAACTGTAATGGTAAAATCCCCATGCCGACTAAGTTAGAGCGATGAATACGTTCATAACTTTGTGCAATAACCGCTTTAACGCCCAATAAGGCTGGCCCTTTAGCGGCCCAGTCACGAGAGCTGCCCGTACCATATTCTTTGCCAGCGAGTACAATCGAAGCAACATTTTGTTGTTGGTATTGCATGGCAGCATCAAAAACACTCATCTTTTCACCCGATGGCATTAGTCGAGTCCAACAGCCTTCGGTACCTGGCGCTAATAAATTACGTAAACGCACATTGGCAAAAGTACCGCGCATCATCACTTCATGATTCCCGCGTCTAGAACCATAAGAATTAAAATCTTTAGGCGCTACTCCAGCACTTTGTAAATATTTAGCCGCTGGACTATCTAACGCAATTGAACCGGCAGGTGATATATGATCTGTGGTGACACTATCGCCCAATTTTAACAAACATCGGGCATTTTCAATCGGGCTAATATCCGGTATTTGAGCGGTAATATTGTCAAAAAATGGGGGTAGTTTGACGTAAGTAGAATCTGGCCAATCATATTTTTGGCTTTGTACTATATCCAGTGCTTGCCAGTCTTTATTACCGCTATAAACATCGGCATAACGTGAGATAAACATCGAGCTGTCAATAACTTTTTCTATAACTTGTTTAATTTCCTGACTATCTGGCCAGATGTCATGCAAATAAACCGGCTTACCTGAAGTATCATTACCCAAAGATTCAGTTGTAATGTCTATCTTCATATTACCGGCCAATGCGTAGGCAACCACTAGCGGTGGCGAGGCTAAATAATTGGCCTGTACTTCGGGGTGAATACGACCTTCAAAGTTGCGATTGCCCGATAAAGCCGAGGTAACAGACAAGTCACCTTGATGAATGGCTTCGCTAATTTCTCTGGGTAGGGGACCTGAATTACCAATACAAGTAGTACAGCCATATCCCACTAGCTGAAAACCAAGGGCATCTAGGTCTTCATTTAAGCCTGATTTTAACAAATAGTCGGTGACCACTTGCGAACCGGGTGCAAAACTGGTCTTCACCCAAGGTTTAACATCTAACCCCTTTTGTCTGGCATTTCTAGCCAACAAACCTGCGGCAATTAATACCGATGGATTCGAGGTGTTAGTACAGCTAGTAATTGCCGCAATCACCACTGCTCCATGTTTTAATGTGAAATTTTCACCCGCATACTGACAAGGCACGCCTGAATCTTCATCACTGGCAGGTAGCACTAACGACGGTTGTCCACCTTCGTTTTCAAAACCACTTTCACTTTGGTTGGAATCAACTTGTCTGATGCCATTTTGTAAAGCCAACCAGTCACGATAAGCAAGACCGGCTTGGTCTAATGAAATTCTGTCCTGTGGACGTTTAGGACCCGCAATAGAAGGCACCACATCATCTAGTTTTAAAGATAATCTGCTGTGATAAACCGCATGTTGTTGAGAGTCAGTACCCCACATATCCATCACTTTTAAATAAGTCTTAATGCGATCAATATGCTCGCTGTCACGCCCAGTTAATTCCAAATAGTCTGTTGTTTGATGATCAATAGGAAAAATACCACAAGTCGCCCCATACTCGGGCGCCATATTGGCAATAGTGGCTCTGTCGGCCAAGGTAAGTTCGTTCACGCCTGCACCAAAAAACTCAACAAACTTACCTACTACGCCTGCAGCACGTAACTGTTCGGTCACGGTCAAGACTAAATCAGTGGCTGTAGTACCTGCAGGTAACTTGCCCGTTAATTCAAAACCGACTATTTTTGGTAATAACATGGTGACGGGTTGCCCTAACATCGCCGCTTCAGCTTCTATGCCGCCAACTCCCCAACCCAATACACCTAAACCATTAATCATGGTGGTATGTGAATCAGTACCAACCAAGGTATCTGGATAAAGTAAATTATCTTCATCCGATTTTTTGAATACCACTCTGGCTAAATATTCCAGATTAACTTGATGGACAATACCGCGCCCTGGGGGGACTACTTTAAAGTTATCAAAACTTTGTTGGCCCCAGCGCAAAAATTGATAGCGTTCACGATTACGTTGAAATTCAATGGCGGTGTTTTTTTGCATAGCATCTGCTTGACCGAATACGTCTACCATCACCGAATGGTCAATTACCAGCTCCACCGGGTTTAACGGATTGATTTTTTCTGCTTTGCCACCCATTTTTACGATAGCATCACGCATCGCCGCCAAATCAACTACAGCCGGTACGCCAGTAAAGTCTTGCAAAATAACACGAGAAGGTACAAAGGCAATTTCGGTATCCTGCCAGTTGTCTACATCCCATTTGGCTAAGGTTTCAATATCCACCTGCTGGACAAAGTCACTATCCGCATGACGCAATAAATTTTCCAAAAGAATTTTAGCGGCAAAAGGCAAACGTGAAAGATCATACTTATCTGCCAAACCATCAAAACTGTGGTAGTTGCAAACTTCACCGTTAATTTCAAGTTGCTTCAAACATTGTATCGACTTGGTCATAGTAGTTATCTCCATTTAAAAGCATTAGTTCGATTGGTATAACGCATTACATTAGTAAATCCACAGTAACAATACTAGACTAAAAATGTAATGGGTAAGTCATAATATGGGGGGTATATTGGTCAAAGCACAGGTGTTTTTGTCAGAGAAACAGGTGAAATACATTAGGGTCGAGTACCGGCGGACTCTGTTGTTGTTCCAGGCAACTTACCATCAAAATGTGGCACCTATAGTTTATATGCTGCCATTATTGTTAAAAAAGTTGACGCAAAGACACGTGCTAAAATAGGTATTAATACGTTACTCCGTTCTGTTTCTGAAGAAATAATCATAAAAATAGCGATAATTTGTCATCGCTATTTTTTTGACGCATTAAAAATAAAAACATCAACGAGCTCTTTTACCTGCACTAAAACATAATTCATCAAGAATATAGAACAATATTACTTTCGATTTTTCACTTTAGTAACATAAGCTTAGAAAACTAACAATTGAAAAGGCCACTGAATATTAAATTTCAAAAATATACTTGGCATATCATTTGCCCTCTATATGTATCACTTGTTTTATTACTGACAGATCATGAAAAATATTTTGACCTTAATGACGATCATATTCACTTTATTACTTACTGCTTGCAGCTCAACAAATAACGTAAAAATAGAGAGAAAAATATTGACCTCTGATCATCATTTAATGATGTCACTACTCAATCGCCCCGTAACCGAGGATCAAAAAATGATGCTAGCTTTTGCTCAAGAACGCGAAAGTTACCGTAATGAAATGTTCGTAAATACGGTAAGTATAAAAGGTCCTAAATTTACAGATAATAATAACAATAGGGTGCAACATATTTATGCTGCGTTAATAGAAAGAGATATAAATTCGGTCATTATAATTGCAGCTGAATAAAGTTATTTCATTCAACAAAGCGAATTGATTTTTATACGTCCCAAGGAAGTTCATCAAAAACCTGTAACCATTGCAGATCAAATTCAGTGTCAATAGTCAATTTTTCTTATGTGATAGCATGAATAAACTCTACTTTCTTAGCCGACAGCATTAAACGTTTAAAACCAAAGTGTTCAATAAAAAATTAGTTAATTCAAAACCGACTGGATTCTGCTTGTTATCACCATAATTAATGTCACCAATAATAGGATGACGTAAATGCGCTAAATGACGACGGATTTGATGCCTTCGACAAGTAACTGGCAATAACTTGATTAATGAATAACGAACACTGTCAAATTTCTCTAAAGTTAGCGGTTAACATTGACTGATACTGAGTAACGCCATTATCAAGCTTTTCTTTCAATGGGTGATCAATTTCATCAGCGCCAAGCAAATGTCCACGTGTTAGAGCGAAGTAGGTTTTTGTCATTTTTATCTATAAACGCTTGCGCCATCAAATGGGCAACATTTTCATTGAGACCAAAAAGCAATCCCCCAGAAGTAGCACGGTCCATACGGTGAAGCTGATAAACATATTGACCTATTTTATCTCTAAATAATTGTAATACAAAATAAATTTTATCTTTGCCCATATAACTTCGATGCACAAATAAACCAGCGGGTTTATTAACGGCAACAATAAAATCGTCTTGATAGAATATGGTTAAGATTGATTTTTCACCAAAAAATGCAAGTGGGTGCATTTTGCTAAGATTGTCTTTGATAAATACTTTCTTTATAAAATACGTCAAGGCTTAACATCGCCTGTTGACGAAAAATAGCTATTAAAAGCTTTGGATATCGTGTCTTTAGTTGAACTGAAAGCCAAAAAATTCGATGAACAGTAATACCTAATTACGGTGGCTTTTAAGCTGTGATTTATCATCATTGATTATCTTGGACTGTGACTAGTTTGAGTAAGGTAATTGAGTAAGGTAATAAATAGGTGAACTATCATGTTAAATCTTGATACTGGTGCAGCCAAACATGGTTGATAAAATGGCCTCTACAAGAGCGATTATTTTATTGTCGTTGGATTTTAGGTCCGTAACGACAAGCTGATAGGGTAGTGATCAGAAGAGTGAATATGTGTATGTACGTGCGCATCGACAACCGTTAATCCGCGACAGTAAATATGGTCAAGGTGCTGAAATAAATGCTTTAGTCTTGGCTGACGCTTCATTTTGACTTCATTTAACGAAAATAACCTGGTGAGCTGATTAAAATATTTCAATCTTTTACTATTCCAGGTATTAAAATCGCCGGCCATTAATATCGGTCCGTTATGCTGTTCAAGCGTGTTAAATACTTGATCCAAGTGTGATTTGAATTTTTCGAAAGAAACAAAGTTGATAATATGGGCATTGACCACCAGCAACGACTGCTTAAGGGTATGTAATGGATATATGCTTGCTAATAACATTTTTTTTGTTTTAGAAATGGGTTCGCTGTGCTCAGACACTGAATAATAATGTCTTTTTGCCGCAACCGTCGATCCGGTTTTAACACCCGTTTCTATGTTGGTTTTTATGTTTTTAAAACTACGCGCCATAATCCACTGATGCTGCAACGAGGCTTTAAAATGGCTGTCGAAGGGGGAATTGATAATAGCTTCCTGCAAGAGAATTAAATCTTTTTCGCGCATTAGTGTTATAAAATCGTCTTGCCAGCCTTTTTTTTTGCATTTAAAAACATTCCACATCAATATCTCTATGTTTGGTCCCAATACCTGCTTCGAAGCGCGGCCCATAATTTTCAGCGATTCCACTTTGCTATATCGACCTTTAATCATGAATAAACCCTCTTTAATAAAACTTATTACCGTTAGGCTTTGGCTTGGTTCTAGCTACAAATATGGCGAAAACAAACGAAATAAGTTGTTGCGAATTTTTTTGTAGATTGGCAAATTATTAAATTCGCTTGCAATAACGGGTGTAGCATTCTGCTTTTTCAAGGCAAAAAAGGCGGTCAGTTTTGCATTGAGATTCACATCATAGCATTCTAGGTTGATTTCAAAGTTCAGCTCCAAACTTCTGGCGTCCCAGTTGCTGGAGCCTATAAACGACCAAATGTCATCAATGATCACAATTTTACTGTGGTCAAAAGGTCTTTGGTTTTGGTATATCTTTATGCCGTGTTTTATTATTCTTGAAAAATTTGCTGCCATTACCCAGTCTACAAAAGTAACGTCGCTGTGCTCAGGCACAATAATTTCGATTGACACGCCACGCAATGCCGCGGCGTGAAGAGAGGTCATTAATGTTTGGTCAGGGATAAAATAAGGTGTCATTATTTTTACACTCTTATTGGCGCAAACTAAGGCATTAATTAATGCCCACCTGACTCTGTTATGGTGTTCATCTGGCCCATCTTGTATGACTCGAGCAACAACAGGCTGACTATTTTTTTGCTCAGCAGTGTTTGGCTGCCAGTAGGGAAAATTAATGTGCTCGCCGGTGGCAAAAAACCAATCTTCGATGAATACTTGACTGATCTGGTCAATCACTGGACCGGTAACTTTAAAGTGAATATCATCAATGGGGTGTGTTGCCGCTTTAATGATATTATTTTTACTGATGTTTATGCCCCCCATATAGGCTACTTCACCATCTATACACAGTGTTTTTCGGTGATTTCTTAAGTTAATAAAGCGAAAGCTGGTAAGGGAGAACGCGGGTAAGAAACGAGCCGTTTTTACCCCTATTTTTTTTAAGTCACGATTTACTTTCAGCCAGCTATAGCCAATACCAATACCGTCCAGTAAAACGTTTACCGTTACACCTCGTTGATGCGCTCGAGCTAAAGCCTTAACAAATTGGCGACCCAGTGAATCGTAAGCAAATATATAACTGGATAAAACAATATAATACTTAGCGTCATCAATAGATTGGATCATGTTTGGGTAAGCGGTATCGCCATTAATCAGTGGTTCAACGCTGTTATTAGCAAGGTAATTAACGGGGTGAATAGTATGAGCCGCAATAATGGCTGAATGCCAACTTTTAGGTAACTGGTGAAATTTAATAGTTTTTTCTGTTGAGCAGAAGTCTTGCTTAAGTGTTGGTGGGTGTTTTTTTTGTGCTAAACGCTGGATACGATTTATGCCAAACAACCAATAAAATAGGCTG
>Ga0307488_10003562_pt1 | contig 13000 bp, 10 predicted proteins | sample SB02metaG_FD_202248 | JGI IMG/M metagenome (GOLD analysis project Ga0307488, IMG submission 202248) | Sea-ice brine microbial communities from Beaufort Sea near Barrow, Alaska, United States - SB 0.2 | ecosystem: Environmental > Aquatic > Marine > Coastal | place: USA: Alaska | collected...
CAAATTTATAGAATTAAAACCGGAGAAAAAGGTTCAAATATATTAAGGGAGTTTTAGTTGAAATATAGCTAGGCTAAAAAATAGATAAGAGTTAGAAACTCTTAAAATAGAATTAGACTTTAGATTAAAAATTAATTGGTTATTAATTTTAAATAACCTCAAAACAATTATTGTTTTGAGGTTATTTTTTATTTTAACTTATCTGTATAATAGGGTTAGGCCGAGTTTCGGCTTGCATTTATATTACCAAACAGCGATCGCGTAACAATTTTTTCGTATATCTTGATTTGCACTTCATCTCTTACATCTTCTTTTTCAAGTTCTTGAATCTTTTTTAACGCATATTGCTGAATAGTTAACAAAGGCAGTACAATTGATTCTCTAATAGCAATTGATGCTTTGCTTACAGGCTCTTCTTGCATGAGTTCTTTATATCCTGTGAGTTTTAAAATAAGTCGTTTAGAGGTTTGATATTCTGTATGAATAACATTCCAGAATTCACCATATTCTGGATCTTCAGACATATATTTTGTTAAATCAAAAAACGATTTAGATAAAGACATCATACTGTTTTCAATCAGTGTTTTAAAGAAACTAGAAGTTTTAAATAAATGCTGGGCTTTTTCAAATTCTCCAGCATCTTCATAACTTTTTAAAGCAGTTCCAACACCAAAAAATCCAGGGACATTTTGCTTTAACTGACTCCAAGATCCTACAAAAGGAATTGCTCTTAAATCTTCAAAAACTAAACCTTCTGCTTTTCCTCTTTTAGAAGGTCTACTACCAATATTAGTTTTTGCATAAAATTTAAGGGTACTCATATCTTCTAGATATGAAATGAATTTTGGGTGCGCTTTAAAATTAACGTAGGCACGATAACTCAATTTTGCAAGATTATCCATAACAACTCTATTTTCAGGAAGCATGCTTAAATCTGTATCGTTTAAACTGTTGTAAATCCCCGAACTTATTAATTGCTCTAGATTGTATTGTGATGATTCTAATGTTCCGAAATTTGAACTAATTGTTTGTCCTTGTATTGTTAGTTGTACTTCTTTGTCTTCTATTGTAGGTCCTAAAGAGGCATAAAAATTATGTGTTTTTCCTCCTCCACGAGCAGGAGGTCCACCACGACCATCAAAGAAAATAACTGTTATACCATATTTTCTTGAGATTGTAGTCAGATTTTCTTTTGCTTTATAGATAGCCCAATTTGCCATTAAATAACCACCATCTTTCGTACCATCGCTGAAGCCAAGCATTATAGTCTGTCTATTGCCTCTAGATTTTAAATGAGCCGCATATTCTGGATTTGTATATAATTCATCCATAACGGAAGGAGCATTTTCTAAATCTGTAATGGTTTCAAAAAGCGGCCCAATATCAACGGTTAACTTGTCTTGAAAAGCTACTAGTTTAAGCATTGCAAACAGTTGCATCACATTCAATGTTGTTTGGTTATTACTTATTATATATCTATTGGCAGCTTTTTCACCATTTGTTTCTTGAATGGTTTTTAATGCTTTTATTGTGTTTAATGCCTTAAGAGTATCCTCGTCTTTTATTAAAGATAAATCTACCGACCCTTTAATTTTTGAAAGAATATTTACTTGTTCTTTTTCTGATAAATTATGATAATTCTGTGGAAAGCTATCATTCCCATTTTCAATCATAGCATTTACCATATTGTTGAAAAATTCAGCGTGCTTTCTACTATCTTGACGAATGTCTAAATTGGCAAAATGAAATCCAAAAAGATGAATTTTATTTAATAAACTGTTAATTTCGGAAACATAAAGAGACTGATGGTTGTCAATAATAAGTTGTTTGATTTCTTTTAAATCTAATGTAAATCTCTCTAAAGTTAAACTTGGCTTTTTATTGATAATTATTTTATAGAGTTCAGTTTCTAAAACTACTATTTTATCTTCTACACCTTCAAATGTGAGTTTTCTTCTTAACTCTCTTACATCTTTATAATAATTTTTTATAATTGTTTCTCTTAACCTTTTTGCAACTTTTAGTGTGATTTCTGGAGTAACAAAAGGATTTCCATCTCTGTCTCCTCCTGGCCAAAAGCCAATATTTATAATATCGTTATCTATGTGCTTACCATTAAAAATATTTTGTTGAATATAGTCGTAAATCGTTCCGAATGATTTATAAAACACATTTTCCAAATACCATATTAAACTTACCGCTTCATCATATGGTGTTGGCTTTTTATCTTTAAAGAAGGGTGTTTTTCCTAGTTGTGCTAATAAATCATTAATACGGAGTAAATCGTTTTCTTTAATGGCTTCCGTTAAGTCAGTAATAATTCCTAAAACTGAGCCTGGATAAAATTGTGTAGGATGAGCGGTTAGCACAATACGTACTTTAAATTCTTCAATATATTTTTTGAGTGTTTCTAATTTGTTTTCAGCAATCGTCGTTTCCTTTAAGCTTCTTAAAGTTCCAATTCCATCCATATTATTAACAGTTGAAAAGGCAGCATCTTCAATAGCATCAAATAAAACAACTTGTCTCTCAATATACTGTATAAAACGGAAGAGTAAGTTGGTCTGACTTTCTGGAGAGCGTCTTGCTTGGTATTTTTTAAAAAATGTATTTACAATTGCTGTTGGATCTTCTCCATTTTTAAAACCTTTTTTACATGTTTCATGAAATAATGGCAATAAAACACCCGTTTTTGTAATCGAGTCAAATGGTAAAGTCATAAAAATACTATTATATATCTGATATTTAGACAGTACATTTTGATTAAATCTGGCAAGTTTTGGTTGGTTTGACATTTGGATATTTTAAGTAAAAAAGTAATTTTATGATTGCTTTCGCGTAAAAATATAGAATAAAAAATGAAACATAGACGGCTAAAGTTACAGAACTAATTAATTTCTATTTTTTAGAATTAAAAAGGAGAGTAAAAATATTTTTACAATAATAATTGATGCTACTCGTCAGGTAATATCTGAAGTTGATAAATTTAGAACCTATTTTTTATGATTATGATAAAAGTGTGTTTTTAGAAAAAAAAGCATAAAAAAGTCGACTTAATTAAGTCGGCTTTTTATTTATTAGAATAGAAATCACCCTTTTAGGACACCTCTAGAAATTATAATTTTTTGAATTTCAGAAGTTCCTTCGTATATCTGTGTGATCTTAGCATCACGCATCATTCTTTCTACATGGTATTCTTTTACAAATCCATTCCCTCCATGAATCTGAACAGCCTCAACCGTCTGTTCCATAGCTACTTTGGAAGCATATAATTTTGCCATTGCACTAGACATGTCATAATTGTTTCCTTCGTCTTTATCCCATGCAGCCTTCATAACTAGATATCTCGCAGCTTCAATTTCGGTAGCCATATCAGCTAGTTTAAAAGCGATAGCTTGATGATTGCATATTTCAGTACCAAAAGTTTTACGTTCCTTAGAATATTTTAATGCTAGTTCATAAGCTCCTCCTGCAATTCCTAATGCTTGCGCAGCAATACCAATTCTACCTCCAGATAATGTTTTCATGGCAAATTTAAATCCAAACCCATCTTCGCCAATTCTATTTTCTTTTGGAACTTTTACATCATTAAATTGTAATGTATGAGTGTCAGAACCACGAATCCCAAGTTTATCTTCTTTGGGGCCTATATGGAAACCTTCCATTCCTTTTTCTATGATAAAAGCATTGATCCCTTTATGTTTTTTGCTTCTATCAGTTTGAGCAATCACTAAATACACATCAGATCTTCCTCCATTAGTAATCCAGTTTTTAGTCCCATTTATTAAATAATGATCCCCTTTATCTTCGGCTGTTGTAACTTGAGAAGTAGCGTCACTTCCAGCTTCTGGTTCGCTTAAACAAAACGCTCCAATAAACTCTCCTGTAGCTAGTTTTGTTAAATATTTTTGTTTTTGTTCTTCATTAGCATAGGTTTCTAGTCCATAACATACTAATGAGTTGTTTACAGAAACCATTACAGAGGCAGATGCATCAACTTTAGAAAGCTCTTCCATGATCAATACATATGAGATTGCATCCATTCCGCTACCGCCATATTTAGGATCAACCATAATTCCCATGAATCCTAATTCCCCCATTTTTTTAACCAACTCATCTGGAAAAGATTGAGCGTTATCTCTTTCAATGACTCCAGGTAATAATTCATTCTGTGCGAAATCTCTTGCTGCTTCGCGAATCATTATATGCTCTTCTGATAAACTAAAATCCATAAAAAGTAAGTTTTATTTTTTATACAAAGATAGCGGTTTTGTTTCAATTTTATTGACAAAAAATTTATTAGTAATTCAATTAAAAGGATTCGTATTTTTACGAGATGAATTTGAAAAAAGTTTATTCAATTGGATTGATGAGTGGAACTTCCTTAGATGGTGTAGATGTTGTTTATGTAAGTTTTGATAAGAGAAGCGGATATATATATGAGATTATTTATTCAGACACAATTCCGTATTCAGATACTTGGAAGCAACAATTAAAAAATGCATTTTCACAATCAAAGGATCAATTGAATTCATTGAATATTGAATATGGAAAATATTTAGGAAGCCTAACAAATAATTTTATTGATAAGCATCAAATAGACGCATTGGATTTTATAGCATCTCATGGACATACTATTTTTCATGATCCTGATAATGGATATACTTTTCAGATAGGTGATGGAGAAACAATTTCTAAAATTACTGGGCAAAAAGTGGTGTGCGACTTTAGAACCCAAGATGTTGAAATGGGAGGTCAAGGAGCGCCTTTGGTTCCGGTAGGCGACAAGTTGTTATTTTCGGAATATGATTATTGTTTGAATTTAGGAGGCTTTGCTAATATTTCTTTTGAAGAAATTAACGAACGAATTGCTTTTGATATTTGTCCTGTTAATATTGTAATGAATTTTTATGCAAATAAAAAAGGATTGGAATATGATGATAAAGGAAACCTAGCATCTAAAGGAAAAGTCGATAAAAATTTATTATTAAAATTAAATGAAATTTCGTTTTATAAAAGTTTGAAACCAAAATCATTAGGCTATGAGTTTGTTGTTTCTGAAGTATTTCCAATGATTGAAAAATACAATCTTGAAATCGAAGATGTTTTAAGAACATTCGTTGAACACATCGTTATTCAAATTTCAAATAAAATTAACTATCCTGGAAAATTATTGATTACAGGAGGCGGAACATTTAATACTTTTTTAATTGATAAATTAAAGGAAATGATTTCAAATGAGATTATTGTGCCAAGTGAGACTATAATTAATTATAAAGAAGCCTTAATATTTTCTTTTTTAGGATTGTTGCGTATTGATAATCAGACCAATTGCCTTAAAAGTGTTACTGGTGCTAAAAAAGACCATTCAAGCGGTAAAATTTTTACTACTTAATTTGATATATTTGTAAGGATAAAATTTATTAATGAAAGAATTACTTAAGAAATACGAAAATAAAGAACCGGAAATAGTTTTTCATTGGAATGATCCAGAAACTGATGCTGAAGGATGGACAGTTATAAATTCATTAAGAGGAGGTGCTGCAGGAGGAGGAACAAGAATGAGGAAGGGACTGGATAAAAATGAAGTTCTTTCGTTAGCCAAGACCATGGAAGTTAAATTCACAGTATCTGGTCCTGCAATTGGCGGTGCTAAGTCTGGAATTAACTTTGATCCAAACGATCCTCGAAAAAGAGGTGTTTTAGAGCGTTGGTATAAAGCAGTAACACCTTTATTAAAACATTATTACGGTACAGGAGGAGATTTAAATGTTGATGCTGATAAGGATGTAATTCCTATTACTGAAGATTGTGGAGTATGGCACCCTCAAGAAGGAATTTTTAATGGACACTTTAAACCTACTGAAGCAGATAAAATTAATAGAATAGGTCAATTACGCCTTGGAGTAATTAAGATTATTGAAAGTAAAATATTTTCACCAGACTTATCTAGAAAATATACAGTTGCAGATATGTTAACTGGATATGGTGTTGCGGAAGCAGTAAAACATTATTATGATATCTATGGAGGATCTATAGAGGGGAAAAGGGCTGTTGTTCAGGGTTTTGGAAATGTAGGTTCTGCTGCGGCATATTATTTAACGCAACTAGGAGCTAAAGTTGTAGGGATTATTGATAGAGATGGTGGATTGATTAATGAAGAAGGATTTTCTATGAATGAAATGACTGATTTGTTTCTTGGGAAAGATGGGAATAAATTGGTGGCAGAAAATATGATTCCATTTGAAGAAATTAATCAAAAAATATGGTTATTGACATCAGAAATTTTTGTTCCTGCAGCGGCATCTAGATTAGTTTCAAAAGAACAAGTAACACAAATGATATCTTCAGGATTGGAAGTGATTTCTCCTGGAGCCAATGTTCCATTTGCAGATAAGGAAATATTTTTTGGACCCATAATGGAGTATACTGATGAAAAGGTAAGTTTGCTACCGGATTTTATTTCAAATTGTGGAATTGCACGTGTCTTTGCGTATTTGATGGAAGAAAGAAGATCATTGCCTATGATTGATAAAGAGATTTTTAAAGACACCTCCAATACTATTAAAAAGGCATTAATTAAAACACATGCTAAAAATAGTAACAAAACTGAAATATGTAAAACTGCTTTTGAAATCGCATTAAAACAACTTATTTAAACTTAACTAACTATATGGAAACAGTAATTGTATTAGTATTTATATTTGGCTATCTAGCCATAACTTTAGAACACAGTATAAAAATCGACAAGTTAATACCAGCATTGATAATGATGGCTATAAGTTGGGCTTTAATTTCTTTAGGAATTGATTCTTTTCCGACTTGGTTTGACTCTGCTAATCACACTTTAGTAGATGCATTCCCAAGTTTAGGACACGAAGAAAAAATGCACTTAATGGAAGAAACCTTACTACATCACCTAGGTAAGACTGCAGAAATATTGGTGTTTCTATTAGGAGCAATGACTATTGTTGAAATTATTGATTATTTTGACGGGTTTTCAGCAATTAAGGCTGTAATAAAAACAAGAAAAAAATCTAAAATATTATGGATATTCGCATTTTTAGCATTTATTCTATCTGCAATTATTGACAATTTAACAGCGACGATTGTTTTAATTTCCATTTTACAAAAAATAATAAAAGATAGAGATGTACGTATTTGGTATGCAGGTTTAATTATTATTGCGGCGAATGCTGGTGGAGCGTTTTCTCCAATTGGAGACGTAACAACAACAATGCTTTGGATTGGTAAAAAAGTAACAACAGGATATTTATTTGGTTATTTATTCTTACCGTCATTAGTATGTATGTTGGTGCCAGTATTTATAGCGTCGTTTATGCCAGCTTTTAAAGGGGATCTTGAAGTAGAAGAAGGAGATGATGATAATAAGCCAAAAAGCCGTTTTAGTACTACCATGTTATTCTTAGGTCTAGGAGCAATTGTATTTGTTCCTATTTTTAAAACCGTAACACATTTACCTCCTTATGTCGGTATGATGTTGTCTTTAGGTATCGTTGCAACTTTTGCAGAAATTTACAGTTCTTATAAATTTAGTATCTCAAGTTCTGATTCAGAAGTAAGTGATGCACACGCAAATCATAGTCCGGTGCATAGCTCTTTGTCAAAAATTGAACTTCCGAGTATATTATTTTTCTTAGGAATTTTAATGGCAGTTGCAGCTTTAGAATCATTAGGAACGTTATTCAATTTTGCAGCTTCTTTACAAGAGTCTGTGCCGATGTTAGGAACTGAGATTCATGCTGTAGGTCAGGAAGGAGTTTCTGATTTAGTAGTTATTTTATTAGGGATTGGTTCTGCAATAATTGATAATGTACCTCTAGTAGCAGCAAGTTTAGGTATGTTTAGTGAACCAATGGATAATGAATTATGGCATTTTATTGCTTATTCAGCAGGTACAGGAGGTAGTATGTTAATTATCGGTTCTGCAGCAGGAGTTGTAGCAATGGGAATGGAGAAAATTGATTTCTTTTGGTATTTTAAAAAAATATCTTGGTTAGCACTAATTGGCTTTTTAGCAGGGACCTTAGTATTCTTTTGGACTAGAACACTGTTTTAATGATTATATAGATTTTCATAAAAAACGCCATTTTGTATACAATTCAAAACGGCATTTTTTATCAAACTAATGTCCATTCATAAAGCAATTTCTATAAATAAATTTCGTTAAATAAAAGTAAATTAAAATAATAGTTACCATGCAACAAAAAACGCAAGAAATTCTAGGTGAAGTTTTGTCGGAAGAAAAAACACTCTCTATTTATAATTTGATAATGGATGGAGGAATAGGAGGTCAATTAATTATTGGAATTTTATTGCTAATGCTCATTGTGGCACTTTATATTTATTTCGAACGAATCTTTGCGATAAATGCCGTTTCAAAAACGGATGATAATTTTATGAATCAGATAAAAGATCAAGTAGCCAATGGAAAATTAGAAGCTGCCAAAGTTTTATGTGCACAGACCAATTCTCCCGAAGCAAGATTGATTGAAAAGGGAATTTCCAGGATCGGAAAGCCTCTTGAGGATATTAATACAGCAATAGAAAGCGCTGGAACATTGGAAGTTTACAAACTTGAGAAAAATGTAAGTGTTCTTGCTACAGTTGCAGGTGCTGCGCCAATGATAGGGTTCTTAGGAACAGTTATTGGAATGATATTGGCATTTCATGAAATGGCGAGTAGTGGAGGTCAGGCAGAAATGGGTGCATTGGCTGCAGGAATTTATACAGCGATGACAACTACAGTTGCAGGTTTAATAGTCGGTATAATTGCTTATATGGCCTATAATCATGTAGTTGTGAAGACCAATAAAGTTGTCCATCAAATGGAAGCTAAGGCTGTTGAATTTTTAGATTTATTAAACGAACCAGTATAATATGAAATTCAAAGGAAGAAATAAAGTAAGTCCAGAATTCAGCATGAGTTCAATGACAGATATTGTTTTCTTGTTATTGATATTTTTTATGTTGACTTCTAATGCCCCTAATGCATTGGATATGATTCTACCAAGTGCAAAAGGAAAATCTACCAATACTCAGAATGTATCAGTAAGTATAAAAAAGAACTCTACATTTTATGTAAATAAGAAACGTGTTACTCTTGCAAATGTTGAAAGAGAATTGATAAAATTACTATCCAACAAAGAAAACCCAACGGTACTTTTACGAGCGGAAGAAGGAGTGCCTATTGAAAAAGCGGTTGCCGTAATGGATATTGCCAATAGAAATAGATTTAAAGTGATCTTGGCTGTCAGACCTAATTAAATGAAACTACTTGATACCATACATAAGAGAAAATCTGCTACGATAACGACAATAATAATGTTGCTGTTGTTATTAGCGATACTATTCTTAGGAATGAAATATTTGGATCCACCTATTGAATCTGGAATTGCAGTGAATTTTGGTACTTCTGAAATGGGAAGTGGGAATATTCAACCTAGCGAACCTGTTAAGTCTCAAGTACAGCCTGAAGTTGCAGAGCAAGAGCAGGTTACAGAAGAAACTATTGAAGAGAGTGTTCCTGACGATGCTCTTGCTGAAGATGTGCTTACACAAGAATCAGAAGAGTCTATAAAAATAAAAAAGGCCGCAACCGAACGGTTAAAAGCAAAGGAAGAATCTGATAAGAAAGTAAAAGCAGAAGCGGAAGCCAAAAGAAAGGCTGAAGCTGAGGCAGAGAAAATCAGAAAAGACCAAGATGAGAAAAAACGGAAGTTGGACGCATTAATGGGAGGCATAAAAAATTCAGAAGGAACAACCACAGGAGGTCAGGGAAATGACAATGTAGGTGGTGATAAGGGGAATGAGAATGGAGATCCAAACGCTGATGGATATTATGGAAATGGCGGGTCTGGAAGAAGTGGAGATTATCAATTGGGCAGTAGAAAGCCATTGAATAAACCTAAGCCAACATACGATTGTGAAGAAGAAGGGCTTGTAATAGTTGCTATTCAAGTAAATCGAGCAGGAAAGGTGATTCGTGCAAACCCAGGAATTAAAGGATCTACTAATACTGCAACTTGTTTAGTAAGCCGCGCAAAAGAAGCCGCATTAAAAACAACTTGGCAACCAGATTCAAATGCCGGAAGTACACAAACAGGAATTATTAAATATCGTTTTTCATTATCTAACTAATGAATTATCAGGAAACTTTAGATTGGATGTTTTCGCAACTGCCTATGTATCAAAATCTAGGTAAAACTGCATTTAAAAAAGACCTTACCAATAGTTTGTTACTTTCAGAACATCTTAATTTTCCAGAGAAAAAATTCACATCTATACATGTTGCAGGAACGAATGGGAAAGGCTCTACAAGTCATATGCTTGCATCTATATTGCAAGAGGCTGGTTATAGGGTTGGACTATACACTTCACCACATTTAAAAGATTTTAGAGAACGAATTAAAATTAATGGGCAACCAATTTCTGAGGACGAAGTTGTGGATTTTATTTCTACGAATGCATCTTTTTTTGACAAAAATAAATTGTCTTTTTTTGAAATGACTGTTGGTCTTGCATTTGAAAGTTTCGCTATGCATAAAGTCGATATTGCTATTGTAGAAGTAGGACTAGGCGGAAGGTTGGATTCAACTAATATTATCACACCTGTACTTTCTGTAATTACCAATATCGGACTTGATCATACTCAGATGTTAGGAAATACTTTGCCAGAAATAGCCTTTGAAAAAGCAGGAATTATAAAAAAGGACATTCCAGTTGTTATAGGAGAATTTCAAGAAGAAGTTCATTCTGTTTTTTATCAAAAAGCAATAGAAACTCGTTCTGATTTGTTTTTAGCAGAACAAAATGTTGCTGATGAATATCTATCTGATTTAAAAGGATTTTATCAATCAAAAAATAGTAAAACAGCAGTTCGGTCTATAAAAGTAATTCAAGATTTAAGTTTTTCAGTTTCTGAATTTCAAATTAAAAAGGGTTTGTTGAATGTCGTAAAAAACACAGGTTTATTAGGACGATGGCAGATACTTAATACTAGTCCTTTAACAATATGTGATACTGCACATAATAAGGAAGGTTTAAATTATGTAATCAAGCAATTATTGAGTTTAGAATATAATAATCTGCATATAGTTTTGGGTGTTGTAAATGATAAAGACTTAGCAGAAATTCTATCATTATTTCCTAAAAAGGCGACGTATTATTTTTGCCGACCAAGTATTCCTAGAGGATTAGATGCAACTATTTTGAAAGATAAATCTAAGCAGTTTAATTTGATAGGAGATGTTTATTTATCTGTAAATAAAGCATTTGAATCATCTCAAAAAAACGCATCATCTGATGATGTAATTTATATTGGAGGAAGCACTTTTGTAGTTGCAGAAATTGTTTGATATTTTTCTTTAAAAACTTTGTTAGAATCAAAAACTCACTTATATTTGCATCCGCTTAGGGCAATTAGCTCAGTTGGTTCAGAGCACCTCGTTTACACCGAGGGGGTCGGGGGTTCGAATCCCTCATTGCCCACTTAAGTTAATCCGTAACATACTTTTAATTAAGTAGTTGCGGATTTTTTATTTTATGATTTGTACGCCTATGCTGTTTAAGACTCTTTCTTGAGTAAATACAGATTATATATTCATTTAAAAAAGAGAGTTAATTGTAGTTAAGTACTTATCTAAATACTATTTACCTTAACTATTTTTTATAAACTTTCTATTGGTTTGGTGTAAACCATCTGCAATGTTAATGATATAAACTCCACTTGATAATTCTTTCACATCTACTTTATTAGTGTTTTTTGTAGAGATTACTTTTTCGCCTAAAAAATTATAAACAACAATGTCTATTATGCTATTTTCGACATTCGTAATGAATAGTACATCACTAACAACTGATGGATAGACACTTATATTACTTATTGCATTATCAACTAAACTAAGCGTTGAAGGATTCCATTCAACATGAATCTGATTTCCCCATAAATGTTCTGCTAATTCAGGATAATCTATAAATGGGTTGCGATTGTTTTGATAATTGTTATAAATTATATCATTCCTATTTTCTTCCCAAGAATCTACAGGATCATTTCGATGCCATTCTATAAGTGTTGAAAGTTTTCCGTGTAAAGGAGATTTATCTGTGTTCCCTAGAATTGTTTCAGAGAGTTCTAAATCAGGATATGAATCATATCCTTCATATCTAACTGCCATGTAAAATATCATTCGTGCTACATCGCCCTTTACTTCATTGCGTGGTTCAAAAGACCATTCAGTATTATCTCTTTTAGAACCTGTATTGTTAGACCATTTATCATAAACATCAACACAATCTGAACAATTATCAAAACCTCGATTATTTCTAATACCATTAGTTGTATTATCTAAAGGTCTTAAAGCGTGTACGTCTGTTCCTACTCCAATATCAGTACCAAAATCACCCCTTGATTTAGCCCAAACGTGTTCTCTCGTCCAACCATTATTATTGTTATATTCTTGTGCAGCATCAACTGAAATTCCTGAGTAAATAAGAATTACATTGTTAGAATTATTTGGGTCTTTATCTGTTTCTTTTAATATGTCCCAAACATCTGTTCCTGAACTTGTATAATAGAATTCTGTATGATTATCAATAATCTGATTTAATTCATACTTTAAATCATCATCTAAATTTCCTTCTGCATTTGAATAATAACCTGATGGTATTTGAGCAATAGATAGAAAAGGCACTAATAACAATATCAAATCTATTTTACTGCTGTATCTCTTATTTTTTTTCATTCAGTAGAATTAATAAAGATTCAAATCAATATTTGATTTCTATACTTGGCAAATACTTTTCTAAATCCTTTCCAGTTTCAAAAACTATTTACCTCAACTATTTTTTTATAAACTTTCTATTGGTTTGACCTATACCATCTGAAATTCTAATGATATAAACTCCACTTGATAATTCTTTTACATCTATTTTATTCGTGTTTTTTGCAGACATTACCTTCTTACCTAAAAGGTTATGA
>Ga0307488_10003563_pt1 | contig 12995 bp, 16 predicted proteins | sample SB02metaG_FD_202248 | JGI IMG/M metagenome (GOLD analysis project Ga0307488, IMG submission 202248) | Sea-ice brine microbial communities from Beaufort Sea near Barrow, Alaska, United States - SB 0.2 | ecosystem: Environmental > Aquatic > Marine > Coastal | place: USA: Alaska | collected...
TTATAGATAGTCGTGGTAGGCAATCCCTGAGTATGCGTTTTGAAATGAGTTGCTCTGTTGGCTCGAACGTCTTGTTAGAAACATTGGATGTTTGCCATTCAATATTCGTAATTAAATCAATCAAATTAAACATAATAAGCTGTTATACGAATCTCGATTATGGATGATGAAATCACTCAAATAGTTTCTAACGAAGCTGGTATTCCTCTAAACCTGATTACCGAAAACTCAACTTTGTTAGGTGATCTTAAAATTGATGGTGATGATGCTTGGGAAATATTTGACCAGTGTCACAATCAATTTAATCTAGATTTAACAAACTTTGATTTTAATAAATACTTTAGGTACGAGCCTTGTTTCAGAGGTCTTGTTTACCTTTATCGTAAAATAAAATATCGTGACGAACATATTGCTGCTAATAAAATACCTATTACTGTTAAGCAGTTAATAGCTGCATGTCAAAAAGGTAAGTGGTAAATTCGTATAAGAAATTCAACAGGACTAAAAACAGCGGGCTGTTCGCTTCGCTACCATTTTAGCCCGCTATTTTTAGCCCGTTAATTGGGCGTTAGCTTTTGTTACATACTGAAGTCGTTAACAACTATTCTTTTATGTTAACTTAAATTAAATTTTTTCTAATCAAGGATAGAGTCGTGAATAACTTACAAAAAATAGGTGGCGTTGCAGCACTTTTTGAGGCCGCTATTTACATATCAGCTTTTGTTTTTTTTGGAGCGTTTTGGGATTACCCTGTAAGTGCGGATGATACACATAAATTTATTTTTCTAACTAATAATCAGGTAATTTTATCGATAGTTAACTTAACTATGTATGTCGCCTTTGGTCTTTTTTTGGCGGTATTAGTTTTAGCGGTCCATCAACGGATGAAAACCAAAGCCCCTGTTTTATCACAAACTGCTTCGGTCTTCGGTATTATTTGGGTTGGCCTTGTCATAGCAAGTGGAATGATTGCAAATGTAGGATTAGGTGCTGTAATCGATTTGTCTGCCAAAAACGCAGAGCAAGCAATGACTCTTTGGGTAGTTATTAATACAATAGTTGAAGGTTTAGGGGGCGGTAACGAAGTTGTAGGAGGGTTATGGGTTCTTTTATTGAGTGTTGCAGGCTTAAAAATTATTGAACTACCTAAATTGCTAAACTGTTTCGGTCTTTTTATTGGTACTGTTGGTATTCTCACTATTTATCCTGCTGAAATACTGACAGAAATATTTGGCTTAGGCCAAATATTATGGTTCTCTTGGCTAGGTATGGCAATGCTTATGAGCCCTCAAAGCTAAGAACTTAAAGAGGGACAAAATAAAGTTGGCTGTTTTGTTCACTCTGTTCACCTATTTTAGCCAACTCTATTTTGCCCCTTAAGTGGGCGTTGGCATTTAAGGATATATCGCAGTATGGAGTTTATAAAAAAGTTAATGATGTGGCTTGGTGGTCTATTTACGCTGATTGTAGTCTTAGTCATATTTTTAGCGGCAGGTTCATCTAGCTTTAAGGACGAACAAGAGCCATTTGTGCAACAGTTTATGGCTGATTTCAGTGAGCGCTGGGAAACACAAGATATATATGCCCGTTTGAGTAATGAGTTTATTGAACAAATAAATACTCAAGAGAGTAAAGCGATACTAGCCCAATTCAAAACAATGGGGAAAATTAAAAGTATTTCTGATTTTGAAATTGGTAATTACAATGCGCATACGTCGGGTACAACTGGAGAGTTTTCTTTCAAAGGCACTTTCGAAAACGGTGATGCTTTAATAAATATTACCGTTAAAACTTCTGACATTGGTGTTCGTGTAGTATTTTTTAGATTAACACCTTCAACACCATTTATTGATGTTGAGCCTGTAAATCAAAATGCCTAACAACATTCAAGCAGGACACGTACACAATGCGTTCAAACGGACAAAAAACAGTTGGCTGTTCGCTTCGCTCAAGTTTAGCCCACAATTTTTAGCCCGTTAATTGGGCGTTGATTTATAGGTACACAATGAGTAACGTAGTTGTATTAATAACGGGTGCTAATAGAGGCATCGGTTTCGAATTAACAAGACAATACCTTATAAATGGATGGACAGTAATTGCTACCTGTAGAAATCTAGATACGGCGGCTGGTCTAATTTCATTGAAAGGTAAGTTTGCTGATAAATTGCTTATTGAATTAATGGATATCACTTGTCCTAACAAAATTAAGAGGTTGGCAAGTAAACTTAGCGAGGAAAATATCAAATTAGATTTAATAGTAAATAATGCGGGATATTTGGATCGAGAAAACAAAAGTATTCATACTATTAATTATGCTAATGCTGAAATGTGTTTTAAAGTGAATTCACTTGGACCACTATATTTAACTCATTGCTTTTTACCTTTAATGAATAAAAAACGCTTATGTAAGATAGCCGTTATTTCTTCTGCTATGGGATCTTTATCGCTAGAACAAAGTGTGGATTGGTATGGTTATCGAATGTCTAAAGCAGCAGCCAATATGCTAGCAGTGAACTTATCAAAAGAACTTGTTAATGATAATGTCGCTGTGGTAGCTGTTCATCCAGGTTGGGTTCAAACAGATATGGGTGGATCTACAGCAACAGAAAACGTTGTAGATTCGGCTCTTAGGGTTATGAAAGTTATTGTGAATCTATCTATTGATAATACGGGAAACCTTTATAGTTTTAATGGAGAGGAGTTACCGTTCTAATAAATATAACAAGAATTTCAAGCAGGACAAAGTAAAGTTGGCTGTTTTGTTCACTACGTTCACCTATTTTAGCCAACTCTATTTTGCCCCTTAAATGGGCGTTGGTATTTTTCAGGTGAAACTTGGATAAGCATCGTAAAATTCTAGGCACGTTATTTCTTATATTAGGCAGTTGTATTTTACTCGCTGTGAGTGCAATGCTGCTCTATAACTTTTTACTTGGCTATCTTGGGAATGTGATTTGGAATGTAGTATTAATTCCTATTTCTGTTGCATTAGTTTTCTCCGGACGTTTTCTATTAAAAAGTAAAGAACAGTTTTACCCATACATTATCTGGGTAGCGGTTATTAACTTGATAATTGTGCCAATTGGAACGTTGATTTCTATATACTATGTTTGGTTTCACTATAAGTATGTTAAAAACAAAATATAACAAGAAAATCAACAAGGACAGTTGGCTAGCACTTGTGCCTCGTTCATTTTAGCCAACTATTTTGCGCCGCTTAGTAAGGCGTCGGTATTACAGAGGATTGGAATTCAATGGAAGATCAAGCTATCAAAATTCAACGTAGCTCAAACCTAATTAAAGGTTTTATGGCTCTTGTAATTATCATGCAAGCAGTTCAGTTTTATCAAACTAATGTAATGGATTTTGGTGCTATTGCTGGTGCCATTGGTGTTTTATCATTATTACGTGGTTTACTTTTATCTCCGTCTTTATTAGCTGCTCCATTAAAGCATTGGTTCAAACCAAATTTTACCTTTTCTAAAGAGAGCTATAAATATTTCTTCTTGGCTTTTGTATTAATTGTTGTAAGTTCGTTTTAAAAATACGTATCAAGCAAATTAACAGGACTAAATAAATTATGCATAAACTTCTAGCATTTATATTTTCATTATCTCCATGCGCAATGGCTTGTGAAGGCGTTTTTTTTGGTAAAGGTGATATTGTTTCCTGCAAGATATGATGGTAAATGCATTCAAACTGTTGGTGTAATAAGTGTAGAGTTTGAAGGTGGTTTGCTTTATTTAAATAAAGAAAGTTACGATGCAAGAGCTTACGAAAATTCAATAACTCAACCGCTAATTGTTGCAAGTTTGAATTCGTCTAAAAATATGGATAACCTTGTAGAAACCTATGTAGGTAAATTGGTTAGGTTTACTGGAATATACTCATTTTCAGGTGCTTTTAGACCAACTATTAATGTAAATGGTAAGCTTAATACTTCAAGAAAAGTTGAGGTAATAGAGGGCAGGAGTTCATTTCCACCTAAGTCGTAAACGTACTTATAAGCCATTCAAACAGGACAAATAACAGTTGGCTATTTGCTTATATGGACTCCTCGTATTGTACAAGAAAAAACTTTTAAAACTTTAGATGCGTGCTTATATTCGGGCTCATAATGGGAAGCTATCCCGGCCACTTTGATGTATTCGCACCTTCATGCCTATTCTCCTTCACGACATTCTATATGTTCAGAGCAAAACTCAGGCTGTTGAAGGTTGGTCTAACCTTTTTTAAGATCTTTTTTGTAGCAATTTCATTTGTAAATGTGTAATTAATTTCTAGTAATTATTAAGCCGCTATTAATACTAGGTTGTAATCTGCATTATTTTTCAATAATGCATAGGCCGTTCTTGCGTTTTTATTCGCTAACGCCATTGACGCACAGTTAGCACCTCTTCGCTCTATTAAGGCTTTAAGCCAGCGCTCTTTTTCAGTTTTTGCAGGTCTGTTTTTAAGTTTTGACACCACAGCTCTTGCCCCCAAAAAAAGACAACTTCGTAAGGGTTTATCGCATGAGATTTTTCCTACCGAGCCGAGTTGTACTTTTCCTCCACTACGTTGCTTGGGGGTAAGCCCAATACAAGCAGATACTTGTTTACTACTTTTGAAATGCTCGCCACTGCCTAATTGTATTTTCAACCTCATAGACGTTATAGGCCCAACACCTTCAAGTTTCATGAATCTTTTACAATCATCATCTTGTTCTGTTAACTGTATTAACCCCTTATTCATCACTTGAAAATCATGTGCTAGACGGTAATATAACTCCCACATTTGAAAGAGGCTTTTACGCATTGGCATAGGTAACTGATTTTCAGCATCTTCTAAAATTTCAGGTATTCGAGCTTTAAAGCTTTTTATACTTTTATTGATGATAATGCCAAATTCGAGTAGTAACCCACGTACTTGGTTTGATAACTGAAGCTTTTGTTTATCAAGTAAATCTCTCATTTTCCCCACCGACTGTAGGCCTTGCTCTTCAGTGGTTAACACTCTAGCTGGTTTTATATTGGCCGCACGAGATGCAACGGCAATAGCAATGGCATCATTAGCATCTGTTTTTTGACCCGTTCTAAACGGTTTTACTTGTTTAGGTGGTATAGGCATAACTTTATGACCTAGAGATTTAGCAAACCTTGCCCAATAATGAGCCCCCGCCAGAACTTTCCATAGCAACAAGAGAAAGTTTTTGTTTAACGAGCCATTCTTTTAATTTTGCTCGGCTCATTGCTTTATTGAAAGTGATTTTACCATTGGGTGTCATAATACAAACTTGAAAAATATCTTTTGCTAAATCGATAGCAATTACGCTACATTGTGTCATTGTGTGGACTCCTGGTAAAAGTTGATTTGAGTGAATGCTTTTCACTTTATACCGCAAAACTCCCGTTAAGGGGAGGAGTCCATACATCTCCTTCGTCGCTTATTTTAGCCAACTATTATTTGCCTCTTAATGGGGCGTTGAGGCTGTAGAATAACTAATTCAGCCAAAGTCACTAAATTTTTGTGTTCCTGTGTCGTGCTGTAGACGATTTACTCGATATAGGTAATGCATTTGGTCCCCTGATTTTTAGGGGGAATTCATAATAAACGAGTTATTCTACAAGCTCGTTAGCACTACCAAAAGGACTGCCGATGAAATCTAAAATATTTATCATAATGTTAGGGATAATCTTACTAACATCATGTAGTGCAATAGTAAGCAATAACACGGGTAAAAAAACACAATCTAGTAGTTTGATGGACTTTTTGTATCCAAACAAAGGAAGCCGAGCTGAACATAAACCAGAAATTCCAGTTTTAAAATTGCCTGTGAAAGTTGGGCTAGCTTTTGTTCCATCTAAAAACTGGCAAAGAGATGGAATTCACGGTAAGGATCAAGTTGATCTCCTTGAAAAAGTGAAAAAATCATTTCTCAAATATGATTACATTGATCGTATTGAAATCATACCAAGTACATACTTAAATGGCGGAGAAGGCTTTTCGACTTTAGAGCAAGTAGGAAGGCTTTATGATGTAGATGTTATGGCTTTGGTTTCCTATGACCAAGTGACACAATCTCTTGAAAACAATGCTGCTTTACTTTATTGGACAATCGTCGGGATGTATATTATTCCTGGAAATGAAAACTCAATACAAACCTTTGTTGATACAGCTGTTTTTGATATTAAAAGTAAAAAAATGCTTTTTAGGGCTCCGGGTATTAATAAACTTGAAAAGCGAACTACGGCTGTCGGAATTGACGACACACTAACTGAAAAGTCTCTTGAAGGTTTTGGTTTAGCAGTTACAGATATGACAGTTAACTTGGATGCAGAGCTAGACAGTTTTAAGACAAGGGTTGAAGAAGACAAAATTGCTAAAATTGAACACCGTGAAGGTTATAGCGGTGGTGGTTCTATGAATTTATATTTGCTTATTTTGGTGTTCGCAGTGTTAACAAGCAAATTAACAAGGACACGTAACAGTTGGCTACGTTTGACTTCGCTACACAATTTTAGCCAACCATTACTTAGCCTGTTATTTGGGCGTTGAGGCTATAGAATAACTAATTCAGCTAAAATCACTAGATTTTTGTGTTCCTGTATCGCGCTGTAGACGATTTACTCGATATAGGTAATGCATTTGGTACCCCAAGTTTAGGGGGGAATTCATAATAAACGAGTTATTCGATAAGCTCGTGGGTATCTAGGAGTAACTATTGAGTTCTGAGCCTAATTACCATAATTCTTCAGCCAATGAATTATTTGATGTATTAGAAAACATTGATAAAGATTTATATCCTGAGAGGGTTGAGCGAATAAAATCAGAAATTGGACGTCTTTCTAATACTGAAATAGATAATTCATCTAAATCTTTTCGATTTACTAAAAATGAGAGTTATTGTTTACTTTTCTTTGCTGGTTTAGGTTTAATTATTTTTAGCCTGTTTACAAGTGAGGTTCCTATTTCAAGAAGTAATAGTGCTTACTTGGAAAGTAACCCTAAGCTATATTGGTTTGCGTTAATACTATGGATAATTATAACATTATATGCGGGCTTTAAATGGCTTATATATGACAAAGATAACGATACCTAGGCTGTTAAACAAGGACAAAGAACAGTTGATCTTTTCTCCTTCGTCGCTAATTTTAGCCAACTATTTCATTGCCTGTTAATAGGGTGTTGCCCTTTAAAAAATATTATACCTACGGATGATTATAATGATAAAAAAATTCACTCTCATTTTTACTTTACTACTTTTAATTACACCGAACCTTTCCTTTTCGGTCGAATTCAACACGGGAGAACGCGTAAAAATAAACTCAAGTGTTCTACAGGAAGAACGGGAGGTTCAAATTCTGCTTCCAGAAAGTTACCTTAGCAATACAGCAGCAACTTACCCTGTTATTTACCTTATAGACGGTGATTTTACTTTTCAGGGTATATCCGGCATGTTGGATTTTTTAGCAAACAAAGGACAATTAATTCCAGATGTTATTGTCGTTGCTATCGCTGATAAAGGCACGGAGATATATCGCCAATATATGACACCCACGGGGTTAACCGCGCCCTTTAGAAAAGAAGATGCAGGCAAAGCAGAACAATTTTTAAGTTTTTTAACGAAAGAAGTTAAACCTTATCTAAACAGTAATTATAGAACTGCGGATAACTCCATTTTGGTGGGGCATTCTATGGGCGGGTTATTTGTACTCAATGCACTATTTGAGTCACCCAATGCCTTTGATAATTTTGTTTCTATGAGTCCATCGGTTTGGTTAAATGATCATGCCATTATGGCAAAGGCCAAAAGCTTTATCGAAAATGATGAATATAAACCTACTTCTTTGTATTTATCACTGGGTGATGAGAATAGGTCTGGGGTTTATGGTGTTGTACAATTACTAGATGAAGCACAACCTAAAAATATTCACTGGTATTTTTCGCAGTACCCAAATGAGAATCATAATTCTGTCGGGCTAATTGCTTTGCGCAACAATTTAAAACAAATATTTAAAGGATGGTTAGTTTCTGATGATGAATTATCTCACTCAATGTCACCAGAGCAGCTAATAAAACATTATCAGCGTCTTTCGTCATCGTTAAATATTAATCAGCCAATACCAACACCAAGCATACAAGCGGCCATCCGATATTTTTATAGACAAGAAAAAATAAATGAAATTCCTGTATTTATGGCTAAGGTAAAAAATGAACTCCCTGCATCAGAGCAAGGGTTTATTATTATGCAGGCTAGCTATGTTGGGCATTTTGATTCGCCTGAATCTGCCTTGAAAATATTACAAAAATCTGAAGATCGCTTTAATGGCTCGGTAGAATATTTAAAAAGTATTGCGTCAACCTACGAGCAATTGCAAAATGCAACTTTGGCCATTAACTATTATGAAAAAGCTCTGAAATTGGCCCAGCTATACAAGAGTAATCAATGGCAAATAAATATTATAGAGGCTAAGTTGCTAAAAAATAAGGGCTAACAAGTTGCTTAAACGGAAAGTCACAGTTGATTCGCGCTCGTGCTTCGCACATTATAGCCAATCGAAATTTTCCGCTTGACTTAGCGTTGAGGCTGTAGAATCTCTCCAAAAAAGACGTTTTATCGTCTTTTTTATATTTTGTTAATTGGGCTATTTTTAAGCTTGAATCCAGGTTTTTTCTGTGAGCTAATAGATATTATTCACCAACAGTAAACTTGTTATGGCAAACTACAAACCCGATTTATTCTGCCAAAGTAAATACATTCCATTGATTTGTCAGAATTTGATGTGTGGTTCAATAATGGCATAGGCGGCGCAGCCGCCTATGCTCCAGCCGTGATGTTAACAATCATATTATTTGCCTACTCTCGCGGGTTTATCACGAGTCGTCGTATCGCCAATGCCTGTGAAACTAACATTACCTTTATGAGTTTATTGGGCGACGTACAGCCGCATTTTACGGCTATCGCCTCATTCGTTGCCCGTATGAAAGACCAAATAGAGCCGTTGTTTACCCAAGTGCTGATGATATGTGATAAAGAAGGGTTGATTGGTCGCCAGATGTTTCCAATCGATGGCTGTAAAATTAAATCTAATGCAAGTAAAGAGTGGAGTGGCACTATTAAAGAGCTCACCCGTAAAGAAGCTAAACTGCGTCGCGCCAGTCAACGAATTTTAGCACGGCATCAAGCCCAAGCTCGATAATAAAAATAAAAGCATTCCTCGCTAACAACGAAGATAAAATCGGCAGTCAGGGTAAGCCCGTTAAAAGTAATATTACCGACCCTGACAGTGCAAAAATGACCACCAGTAAAGCCACAATACAAGGCTACAATGGCATTGCGATTAACGACGATAAACATCAAATAATCTTACAAGCGCAGACATGGGGCAGTGTTGTTGAACAACAAACATTAAAACCTGCGGTAGAGCAACTCAAGCAACAACTCAATAATCTTGGTACGCCAGATATCTTTACCACGGCAAAGTTTACCGCCGACAGTGGTTTTCATAGTGAAGTTAATTTAGCGTATATGGCAACGACTGGGCTTGATAGTTACATGGCTGATAATGTTTTTAGACGTCGTAACCCGTTGTTTCAAGTCAGTGAAACCTATGCAACAGAAAAAGAAAAACGACGATTGAAACGTAGTAAAGGTAAGCCTAAACAATTTAGTAGCGATGATTTTTACTTTGATAAAAGCGCTGAAACCTGCCGTTGCCCAGCGGGCAAGGATATGTGGTTACAGAGTAATCATATCAATATTGCTGGAAAAAGTTACACCCGTTTCATCGGTTATTTAAAAGACTGTAAGGTTTGCCCACTGCGGCGACAATGCATGCGTAAAGCGCCGACCAAAACAGGGCGACAAGTACAGTTTGTTAACGACAGTTCAACCAACGTCATTAGCTACACGGACAAAATGAAGATAATAATATACAGCAAGGTCGACGACAATACAGTAAACGATTAGGCACGATTGAACTTGTATTTGGCAACATCACCGTCAATAAAGACATGAATAAATTCACTTTGCGCGGACAAGATAAAGTGAATACCCAGTGGCAGATGTATTGCTTAGTTCATAATATAGAGAAGTTAAGAAACAACCTACACTAAGGGGACCCCCTGTTTACCCACATTAAAGTAACCTCAAAAGACAAAACAAGTAAAAAACCAGTCATTATCCAATGCTCGGCGAAGGATAAATAAAAATCGCCAAAAACGTAAACGGTTTTGATTGTTTAAAAAAAACAATACCGTTAGAGTATTACAATTAATAAATAATATAAAAACGAGTAATGCTACAAGCTCGTTGGTAGAACGGATTCACTTAAGGAGTCAAAGTAGGTGTGCTAAATAAAATAGATTTTATTAGGGATGAGATAAAGAATATTCCCAATATTGATAAGAAGCCTTCTGGGGGGATTGGTAGCTTCAGCTCTAGAATTGGTTATGCGATATCACTAGGCCTAAAAGAGAAAGAAATATTTTTCTTTGGGTTACTTCAGTGGGCTTCAATTGGTATTGGCTACCTTCTTTGGGTGCAAATGCTTGACTGGATTCCAGAGGAGGTTTGGCGAAGCGCAGCAGAATCTGATGACGGCTCAATTGCAGACTGGATTTTTTTGGCTTGGTCCTTTTTTTGTGTTGGTGTTGCCGCTTTCCCAATAGGAATACTCACTGGATGTATGGGGGCAACTCACTTCTTACATAAACAAGGTCGCGAATCGACTGTGGCAGTATGTTTGAAACTTGTTCTTCCGCAAAGCTGGTCCCTATGGTCGTTTCATTGGATAGATGGCTGGATCACCGTAAATCAAATACTTGACCGCCTACCAAAGAAAAATGGCAGAGTGAATAAAGTGCAGAGTGAGGCATTGTATTATGCATGGAAGCTTGGGGTGACCGGTGTTTTACCGAGTATTGTTACGGGAAACAACCTCATCAAATCAGGAAAAAACTCAGTTGTTTTCGTTAAAGATAATTTTGTAGAGGTTGCGAAACTTCGAGCAGGGTATTCGGCACTTTGCTGGATTGTCGGTATTGGTGCGTATGTTGGCTCTATTTTTTTCTTTATGGCTGTAGATATAGCTCCAAAAGGTGATGAAATCTACGGCCACATATATACATTCTACTTTTGGGCTGCAGTACCAATACTCATTGCTGTTGCAGTCGTCATGTTAATTCTTAGGCCTATATTTGTTTTGGCTATTTGTGAACTTTATTCGGATTACCTCAATGAAAAAAGAATAGAAATTGACCTACCAGAAAACCCAGCTAAGAGCACAAGCGCTATCGTAGCGTTCGGTTGTCTTTGTCTTGTCTTAGTAGTGGTTTACATGTTCCGTAATGAGTTGGGTATAGTCGATATGTTGTCAACGCCATATGGGCAAGAGTATCAATCAAGCAGTGTGCAATAAAGCTTTAACAAGGCAAGCACCCGACGCCATAGGCGCGGGTTCTTTTAGCGTTGGTATGACTCCCCACGTCAAGTTAAATACACTGATCCTTATTCATTGATTTCAGAATCATTGTATTCACTTTTAGTATTAAGTGAGTTAACGCATAGAATGAAGCAAGTAATTTCGTCGGTTATCATGCTGATATTCGTGGATTACTAACTTATTTGTTAGCAGCGCCTACCTTACTCATTTCCTCGTGGTACCTGTCTTCAGTCTATGTTCGTGGTTCAATAGCCGCTAGGCTATTGCCATCCTACACGTTTTTCGCAAATAAAAATGACAATCCGGAGTTACTTATGGCGACCGCCACTTGGTGGATTGAAATTCACAAATTAGATCATTTCATGAAAGCTCATAAAATTAAAGAAATGATTGTAGCAGGTGTATAGCGGCATATAAGAACTGATAGAGGGAAAAAATAAAGTTGGATTTTGCTTCTAGTCGCTTATTTGACCAACTGTTTTTGGCCTGTTAACAGGGCTATATAGACTTTCCTTTCTCAAGCAATATCATCTTTTGCAACAAGAAGATCTGGCAGCCGCTCTACATTTGGCGTTTATTAGCTTTGCTACGCTATCACCCTGAGGATTTGCGCATTGAGCAATGCCTCATTCGTTAGACCACCTTTTATGGTCTCCCGATTAAACAGGCTTTCTTACTCTCGGTCTGACCGTGTTATCGTCAATTACTAATGCATAGACTCGGTGGGATGAACCTTTTTATTTCATAAAATGTTATTTTACATAATCAACCTAATAGACTTTTTCTGAGTGTAACAGTGCCCAAATTAAGCGGGAATTTTTAGCGTCCAGTGCCACTGTTTCTCGTTTAAATCCTTGTCGTTTAACAAGATATTTTACCCAGATACTGGTGCGGTCAGTTTTTTTGCAGTCAGCAATAACGCCTCCTTTGCCATGAATGAGTGAGGTACGAATATACCTTTCGCCTCGTTTGCTAATGCGATCTAACCGAACAACGCCACCTTTGGTCTATTGCCTTAGGACTAAGTCTATCCATGCTACAAATGAGCGACTGGTGTCAAAGTGCTTAGCATCATTAACGCTTGCCACCATCGCTGTTGCGGTGATTTCACCAATATCAGGAATGGTTATCATACGTTTAGGATCTTTCATTTGATTAGCTAAGGCATAGGGCTTTCTGTCGTATTTGAGTGTTTCTTCGTTTAAAATTTTAATGCTTTGCCATAAATCATTGAGTAATTCACACGCAAGGAAGGGTAAATTATTTTCACCATCCTATAAAATACTACCGATGGCCTTTTGTATAGGGTAACGATCTTTGGGCATGATGATGCCGAATGCTGAGAATAAGCCTCACAGATGGCGTCAGTGTCATTGTTCTGATTTTTTCGATAGGAAATAACAAATGTTGAGGTATGATACGGACATCAAGACCGAGCTTGGTAAATTCTCTTACCCAGTAATGTGCACCCGAGCAGGCTTTCTTGCCAATAATACAGGGTGGTAATTTATCTATCTCGGCTAACCGTTTGTTTTATGTTTTTTTACGATAGTTTCACTTCTCATGTTC